>Ga0213829_1000464_pt1 | contig 38309 bp, 33 predicted proteins | sample MC6MC0896MG_FD_180665 | JGI IMG/M metagenome (GOLD analysis project Ga0213829, IMG submission 180665) | Enriched soil aggregate microbial communities from Iowa State University, Ames, United States - MC6-MC0896-MG | ecosystem: Environmental > Terrestrial > Soil > Unclassified | place: USA: Iowa... | reverse complement strand
AATCCGAAGCCAGTTTGGCGGAAAATGGACTTCTGTCAATAAAATAGACTTTTTTCTGCCAAGTAGTGGCGTATTTTTTTCTTCCGCGCTTCATTCCCATTTCGCTTGGAGGCCTCGTGCCTAAAGGAACAATTAAAAAAACAATTGTTCCTTTAGGCAGAGGACAATTCGCTCTTTCCGGCGTTTTGTCGCTGCGCCTCTTCATACGCCATTTCGTAATCTAGCGGAGTGGCGTACCCAAGCGTAGAGTGCGTGCGCTTACGGTTATAAAATTGGATATAAAACTTTACAGCTGCGATGGCCTCCGCCTTCGTAGGAAATACAAACTTATAGAGATACTCTTTCTTTAATGATGCAAAAAACGACTCAACACAAGCATTATCATACGGAGTAGCTTTCCTGCTCATGCTAATTACAGCTTTTGCTTCATTCAATGCTTCTATGTACTTTTTAGAACAGTATTGAGTTCCTCGGTCTGAATGATGGATCCACCCTTCAGACGGTTTACGTTGTGCAACGGCTTCTTTTAGGGCACGAAGTGGCAATGTATGATCCATTTGATCATCAATGGCATAGCTAACAACTCGGCGGGAAAACAAATCGATTACTGGATTGAGGTAAATAAACCCTTCGCCAGTGTGAATGTACGTAATATCGGTTGCCCAAACTCGGTTAGGTGCTTCAACTCGAAACTTCCGATTTAATTCATTGGGATATATCGGTTTTTCATGGTTAGAATCAGTTGTATTAATATATTTCTTTGGCTTAGTAGCGAACAAACCTAAAGCTCTCATACGATTGGCCACTTTTTTCTGAGACACTTTAATATTGTCTTGATTTTCAAGCCTGTCATGGATTCTAGGACTACCGAATGCCGTGAGGTTATCGTAAAAGTGAAACATAATCCGCTCATCTAGTTGGCGATTCTGCTTTTCCTTTTCAGTTTCTTCCTGGCAACGGCGTTTTTCCCAAGCATAATAACCGGAGGTTGACACACCTAATACTTTGCACATCTTCACAATGGTATGATTATTTCTCTCAGAATAAATAAAAGCAAACCTTTCTATTTTTCTTGTGTGAAGATGTGCATGGCTTTTTTTAAAATTGTGTTCTCCTCCTCAATCTCTAATCTTTTTGAAAGCTCAGCTTCATAAAGTTCCTTGTATTCTGAGGCAGTAAGTAACCGATTCTGTTTTGACTTCTTCGCCTCTTGTTGCTTCTTACGATAGCTGCTTACCCATTTTTGCAAGGTGTCATATGGGATCTTAAGCTCTTTACTGATATCAATCATCTTTTTACCATCTAGAACAATCAATTTAGAAACATACTCTTTAAATTCAATAGAGTACTTTTGTTGATTTTTCGCCATGTTAAACACATCCTATTTTTGTTATTTATGATTTAAACATGACGCCACAACCGGTGTCCACTTTTTATACTAGCTTCAAATAAAACTAAAGTTTGGCGGAAAAAAACCAAGTTTTGGCGGAATTAGTCGGAACTCGCGCGGAATATTCATGGAAGTTCGCGGAATTAATCGGAACATCCGAGGAATTATCAAAGAAATACTCGGAATAAATACAAAACTTCACAGAAAAAATAAAAAATCCCGCGGAACCTTTACTCACACAATTCCGCGGAATAAACCTTATCCCTTACCTTATCTTAACACATTAAAATACCTTGCTTCCGGATGGGCAAATACCATTGCAGAAACAGATGCTTCCGGCTCCATCATACAGCCCTCTGTTAACTGAATCCCAATTTCCTCCGGTTGAATCAGCTTGAACAGTTTCTTTTGGTCCTCTAAATCAGGACAGGCCGGATAACCAAACGAAAATCGTTGTCCTTGATAATGAGCGGCAAAACGATCCTGCATCGAAAAATCAAGCGGGTCTGGGAATCCCCAGCGATCACGCATTTGCCGGTGAACCAACTCGGCAAAACCTTCCGCAGTCTCCAATGCCAGTGCCTGAAGAGCGTGACATTCAAGAAAACGTCCCTCAGCTTTCAATTGATCAGCTCTTTCGCGAATTCCTCTGCCAGCAGTTACTGTGAAGAAGCCAACATAATCTTTAACACCGCTATCAACCGACTTTAAAAAGTCTGCTAAACAAAGATAGGGAGCAGAATCTTGCCGTGGAAAATCAAATGTTTCAATAATAAGGTCCGGATTTTCCGGGGCATAGATATAAACCTTGTTCCCATCCGATTGTGCCGGGAAAAACTGATAAGCAGCCGCTAGTGTAATCCAATGATTTGCACTGGCATCCGCTAACAATTGGTCAACGACATCTTTTACTTTTACCGCCTTTTCGTCCCGCTCAGCTAGTAATTTCGCAATTTTGCCCTTCACACCAAGATGGTGACCTAGCAGCATTTGCATATTAATATAAGGTTCAATATGGGAAAGGGAATAGGATTTCAGCACATGCCTTTTCGTATCCAGTGGGGTAAAGACAGGCACCTCTGTGGAAATGGCTGGCTTCACCTTCACCGCGACAGACCCGCTCGACCGGCTTGGTAATTCTTTTGGAAGATCGATTGCCGCCAGTTTTTCTGCTCTATCAGTAAGCAGCTTTTGATGCTCCTCAGGGGACTGCAGCTGATTGGCAAGTGATAAGCCTGTCATCGCATCCTTTGCATAAAGAACAAGGCCATCGTATTCCTTCGAAATTTTCGTATCCGTAAATTTCCGGGATAGGGCAGCACCGCCAACTAAGATTGGCAGGGAGATTCCTGCTTCCTTCATATCTTGAGCGGTTAACACCATCTGCTGCGCAGATTTCACCAGTAAGCCAGATAACCCGACCATATCTGGTTTTTCCTCACGAATGGCCTGAACTAGTTCGGTAGGTGTCACTTTAATCCCAAGGTCGTGCACCTGAAATCCATTATTGCTTAGGATGATTTCCACTAAGTTTTTCCCAATGTCATGAACATCGCCTTTTACAGTTGCTAAAATAACTTTTCCTTTTGAAGCAGAAACATCGCCTTTTTCCATATGGGGTTCTAAATAAGATACTGCAGCCTTCATCACTTCCGCACTTTGCAGAACTTCAGCGACAATTAATTGGTTGTCATTGAAAAGACGTCCGACTTCCTTCATTCCATCCATAAGTGGCCCGTTAATAATATCAAGCGGGGCTGGATAGGTTTCAAGAGCTAGATCTAAATCAGGCAGCAAGCCTTCTTTTGTACCCTCAACCACATAATAAGCAAGCCGTTCATCCAAGCTCATATTTGGAACGGTTGCCTTCGATTCTTTCTTTTTCCCCCGATAAAATTCAGTAAAGGTCGCTAGTGTTTCATCCGTTGTCTCAAAAAGCAGGGACTCCGCTAATTGAACCTCTTCCTTTGAAATCGACGCAAACCGCTCCAATTTCTCGGTATTGACAATCGCATAATCAAGTCCTGCCTGAGTACAATGATAGAGAAACACGGAATTCAAGATTTCTCTTCCAACTGGCGGGAGTCCGAAAGATACATTACTAATACCAAGAACCGTTTGTACCCCTGGGAGCTGCTCCTTGATTAACCTGATTCCTTCGACGGTCGCTTTCGCGGAGCCGATATATTGCTCATCACCAGTACCTACTGGAAAAACTAAGGGGTCAAAAATTAAATCCTGTGGGTTAAGCTTATATTTATTCACTAACAGGTCAAAGGACCGCCTGGCAATTGCCAGTTTTCGCTCAGCCGTAACCCCCATACCTTCCTCATCGATGGTGCCAACAACAACTGCAGCTCCATAGCGGTGAATCAATGGCACAACCGCTTCAAATCGTTCCTCACCATCTTCGAGATTTATTGAATTGATAATTGCTTTTCCCTGTGAATATTTCAGTGCCCTTTCGATGACTTTTTCATCTGTTGAATCAATCACAAGAGGAACCTTGATTTTCTTGACAACTTCTTTGATGAAATTTTCCATATCTACAAGCTCTTCACGGTCAGGATCCGCAAGGCAAAGATCAATTACATGCGCACCGCCCTTAACTTGGGCCCGGGCAATTTCCGAGGCTTCTTCAAATTTCCCCTCTGTTATTAATCGTTTGAATTTCCGTGAACCAATAACATTCGTTCGTTCCCCTACCATAATAGGTCTTAAAGTCGGATCATCGTATATGAAAGGTTCAATACCAGAAACCATATGAAGAGACGCTGGTTTGACTTCCCTTGGCTGAAACTCTTTCATCGCCTCAGCAATTGCCTTAATATGTTCAGGTGTCGTACCACAGCACCCGCCAACAATATTCAGCCAGCCATGGGCGGCAAAATCAGAAAGTTTTTTCGCAAGTGTTTCGGGTGTTTCATGATAGTGTCCTTCTTCATCTGGAAGGCCGGCATTGGGATAACAGCTAACCGCAGTAGATGCGAGCCCTGCAAGCGAACGGACATGATCCTGCATAAATTCCGGTCCGGTTGCACAGTTCAGACCGACTGCTACAGGGTTCATATGCTCAATAGAAATATAAAACGATTCAATCGTTTGTCCCGCAAGTGTTGTCCCCATTGGCTCGATCGTTCCCGAAATAAACAACGGCAGTGTTTTGCCTGTTTTTTCAAAAGCATTTTGGATCCCGACATAGCCGGCTTTTACATTTAGCATATCTTGACTCGTTTCAAGGAGGAGCAAATCAACTCCGCCGTCAATCAACCCAATTGCTTGTTCTTCGTAAGCAGCTGATAGGGCGTCAAAGGTAGTTCCGCCGGTGACACTTAATGTTTTCGTTGTCGGTCCCATCGATCCTGCTACATAGCGGGGCCATTCATCGGTTGAAGCATTCATAGCCTCTCTGACAGCAATCATCGCGGCAATTTTATTAATTTCATAGGCTTTATATCCTAACTCATATTCATCAAGGACAATGCTCGTTGCTCCGAACGTATTTGTTTCGATAATATCGGCGCCTGCCTCTAAGTATTCCCAGTGAATGTTTGCAATAACTGAAGGAGCGGTTAAATTTAGGTTTTCGTTGCAGCCATCATACTGTTCGCCGCCAAAATCTTCAGGCGAAAGCTCTGCCCGTTGCAGCATTGTTCCCATTGCCCCGTCCATGATGAGGATGCGCTTTTTTAGTTGATCAATAATTGATGTTTTCGGCATAGCTGTTCCCCCTCAATTCACTGGCACGCATTCTAGCATAAAGGGCCAGTTCAACAGTTAATTCATATCGTAAAAATGGTGTTATTAAATAAATCCCGTTAAATAAATCCAATGCAGTATCAATGAGTGACTTGGTAATGACAATGCCCTCTTTAGCGGCCTGAATGGGGTTATCATTCAAGCTAGCCATCCGCTCCCGTATCGAATCAGCAATTTTAATTCCAGGAACTTCATTATGAAGAAACTCGGCATTTTTACTGCTTATCAGAGGCATTAAGCCAATATAAATAGGTGAATGAAGATGTTTTGTATTTTCGTAGATTTCCAGCAATTTTTCCTCGGAAAATACCGGCTGAGAGATAAAGTAATCGGCACCATAGTGGATTTTTTTCTCAAGCCGCTTCACCGCTTTTTCAATTGAGCGGACATTCGGGTTAAAGGCAGCGGCAATACTGAATGCCGTTTTTTGCCCCAAGTCTTTTCCTGAAAAAGAAAGACCTTCATTTAATTGCTTAATCATTTGAATCAATTCAAATGAGGACACATCGTAAACGGATGATGCTCCCGGAAAATCACCGACTCGTGCCGGATCACCTGTAATGGCAAGAACGTCATTCAAGCCAAGTGTGTGCAGACCCATTAAATGGGACTGAAGGCCAATTATATTACGGTCACGGCAGGCAATGTGAATCAATGGCCTCAGGCCCAATTCCTCTTTCACCAAATAACCGAGGGATTCGTTAGAAATCCGTACTGTCGCAAGCGAATTATCTGCCAGCGTGATGGAATCAATTCCTGCTTCTTTCAATGCTTTAGCCCCTTCGAAAAACTTCGTTGTATCCAGCTTTCGAGGAGGGTCTAATTCTACGATCACCGATGGTCTTTCTTTCACGATTTCCTGAAGGGGAGCATATTCCCTTTTGGCAGCCGTAATTTCAACATTTTTTTTCTTTGGTTTCAATTTTACAACTTTTTCAGTAACGGGAACACTATTCTTGAGCTCAGAGGCAAACGCCTTAATGTGTGCCGGCGTTGTGCCGCAGCAGCCGCCGAGAAGGCGAACCCCTTGATTACGGAATGATCGAGCAGATTTTTGAAAATATTCTGCATCCCCTTCATAATGAAACTTCCCGTCTACATAGGTTGGCAGACTGGCGTTTGGATAGGCAGAGAGAAACGCATGTTTCGGAAGTTCAATTTGCTCAAGTGTGAGCAGCATATGATGCGGCCCGAGCCGGCAATTGAGACCAATGACATCTGCTCCAAGGCCTTCCAGTCTCGTTAATGCCTTATTAACTGACATTTGATTTTGCAAAACTCCCGGTTCTTGAAGGGAAACCTGTGCGATAATAGGCAGCCTCGTTTCCTTCCTCGCAATAGTAAGAATAGTTTCCAGCTCTTCTAAGTCGTAAAAGGTTTCCAGCAAAAGGCCATCAACCCCTTCAAGCAATAGACAATATAATTGTTCGCGGAAGCTGCGCTTTAACTCCTCAATCGAAACGGAGTCAGGCTTTACCCCGCGATTACCGCCTATCGTTCCAAGCACATAAGCATCATTTTGGGCTGCTTTTTTAGCATTCCGAACAGCGGCAGTGTTAATTTCCTTGACAGAGTCTTCGAGGCCATACCGCTGAAGTTTTAAATAGTTGGCTGCATACGTGTTTGTTTGAATAACGTCCGCACCAGCATCAATATAGGCTTTATGGATATTTTGGATCTGCTCCGGCTGGGAAAGGTTCAGCTCCTCAAAACAGCAATCCGTTCCATACGAATAAAGAAGAGTGCCCATAGCTCCATCAGCAATTAAGATTTGATTGTTTAATTTCTCTAAAAAACTCATTTCGATTCTCCTTGTTGTACGACCAATTGTCCTTCGCGGACAGACACGAGTGCCTGTGAAAAATCCTTGATTAAATCATCCGGATTTTCAAGACCAACAGATAAGCGAAGCAAGCTATTTTTGATGCCGCGCTTTTCTCTTTCCGACTGTGGCATGGCGGCATGCGACATTTTTGCCGGATAGGATAAAATAGATTCGACCGCACCAAGGCTGACAGCAAATACCGGAATTTTTACGCTGGATACGAACGAACGAACTGCAGCTTCATCAGCCAGTTCAAATGATAACACCGCCCCGGCACCATACGCTTGGATCTGCTGCAAATCATGCTGTGGGTGATCTATAAGAGCAGGGTAATAAACTTTTTTAACAAGCGGTTGTTTTTCTAAAAATCTAGCAATCTCTATTGTCGACTTTTGCGATTGTTCAAGTCGGACGGAAAGGGTTTTTAGCCCTCTTAAAACAAGCCAGGCATCCTGAACGCCAAGAATCGCACCAAAGGAATTTTGCAAAAAGGCAAGCCTTCTTGCTAAGCTTTCATCCTTGACGACTGCAAGTCCTGCCACCACATCACTGTGCCCAGATAAAAATTTGGTCGCACTATGAAGCACGACATCGGCGCCAAGCGTTAATGGCTTCTGTAGTGCGGGAGTGAGGAAGGTATTGTCGACAAAGGTAAGAGCATGTTTCTCCTTCGCCAATTGGCTGATTGCATGTATATCAGTTACTTTCAATAAGGGATTAGATGGTGTTTCCACATAAAATGCCTTGGTATTAGGCTTGATCGCCAGTTTTACCTGCTCTAGATCTGTCATATCGACAAAGCTATGTTCAATTCCAAAACGTGAAAGTACTTCTGTGACCATTCGATACGTACCGCCATACACATCCTCTGTGATAACAACATGATCCCCTTTAGAGAGCAAAAGAAATGCGGTAGAAATAGCAGCCATTCCTGATGAAAAGGCGAATCCCTTAACACCGCCCTCAAGTTCCGCAATTACATCCTCGAGTGCTTCTCTTGTCGGATTTAAACTGCGGGCGTAATCATATTTACCAAAGCTGTCCACATCAAATTGATGGAAGGTGGACGCGTGTTGGATTGGCACGCTTACAGCACCTGTTGCCGCATCGATTTTATGGCGATTATGAAGAAGCCTTGTTTCAAAGCAATATTCCTCGTATTCCATCAAATAATCACTCCTTCACTGATATGAGCAAAAGCTTCCTCAAGGTCAAAAATTAAATCCTGTACATCCTCAATTCCAACGGAAAAGCGCAATAACCGATTGCACACGCCTGCTTGTATCCTAATTTCTTCAGGGATATCGGCATGTGTCTGTGTTGCTGGATAAGTAATAAAGCTCTCAGTACCGCCAAGGCTCTCCGCAAATGTAATTAGCTTTAAGCCTTGTAAAAATGGATTAATCCATGATTCTTCTTTTAATCGGAAGGAAACCATTCCGCCACGGCCAGGATAAAGAACATCTGTTACCGCATCATGCTTGGAAAGAAATTCAACAACTGCCTGCGCATTTTTTTCATGGCGTTCCATCCGAATCGACAACGTCTTCATGCCGCGCATTAACAGCCAGGAATCAAATGGACTAAGGACTCCACCAGCCCCGTTATGATAAAGGGCCAATGATTCACAAAGTTCCTTCCCTTTTGCAACAATCAGCCCGGCAAGAACGTCATTATGTCCTCCTAAGTATTTCGTTGCACTATGAATGACAATATCGGCACCAAGTGCTATCGGCTGCTGTAAAAGAGGAGTATAAAAGGTATTGTCCACAATTAGCAAAAGGCCGTGTCTTTTAGCGATTTCTGAAACAGCCTCTATATCAGATTCCTGCATAAGTGGATTGGTTGGAGTTTCGAGAAAGATGGCCTTCGTTTGATGTGTAATCTTCTTTTCAATCTCTCCCGGATAACAGGTGTTTACATAATGACACTTCAATCCCCATTTTTTATAGCCTTGTTCTAATAAACGGTACGTGCCGCCATATAAATCCTCACTCACCAGCCATTCATCACCAGACTGAAATAAAGACAGGATCGTGAAAATGGCTGCCATCCCTGAGCTGCAGGCAAATCCTTGGTCACCGCATTCCAAATCAGCAATCGTTTTTTCAAGGAGCTGGCGTGTAGGGTTCCCGGTTCTTGAGTAATCAAACCCCGTCGATTGCCCTATTCCCGCGTGCCGGTATGCCGTTGAAAAATAAACCGGCGGATTCACCGTTCCTGTAGCTGTTTCACTTCGATTTCCAATTTGAGCAAGTTTCGTTTCAATTTTGTACATGATGTTCACTCCTTGTTTAAAAAATAGTTGCATCCAGTCAATCCGTCGTTAAACGCGGCTTACGTTATGCTAATAAAAATAAAAAAAGTCTTCTATAAGAAGAAGACTTTTGAAAAAGCACGACCAAATTGTCATTCTTCTTATCTTGCAAATTAGTAAAAAAATTTGCAGGACTTAGCACCTTTTCAATGATTGAAATCATTGAAGGTTGCTGAGGCGTCACAGGGCCATTCCCTCAACCTCTCTTGATAAGAAATCAATATTTAGATTATTTATAAAATTTACTACAAAGCGAGCGTAGTGTCAATTAGTTTTCATTTTTCTTATTATTTTTTTCCCAGTTTTTAAATTTAATAAAGTTGATATATTCTCTAAAATCCTCTTTATTCAATCCATCTTTAATAGCTCTTTCAATTATGCTCCTCCACTCGTTATCCAAAAACTCTTTACCTTTATTGTCCCATTGATCTTCCGCTTGGTCGATTCCTGTAAGTAAATATTCAATTGAAACATCTAAAGGTTTCGCCATTTTCATTAAGAAATGAATAGATGGATTTTTATTAAGACTCCGCTCAATATTGCTCAAATAGGATTTAGAGACATTTGCGAGTTCAGCTAGTTCCGTAAGGGAATATCCTTTTTGTTCCCTTAGTTTCTTAATTCGGTTTCCAATCATAGGATTCTCCTTAAAACAAGTTTAATTTATATGCATAAAGGAATGTAAAGTTTCCATGGAGGCATTTTAGCTGATGGGTGTTTATTAAATGATACGCAGTTAGAAGAGGTTTTTTAGTCGTTTTCAAATAAAAAAGCAAAACTATTTTACATTAATGATATTATAAATCATATTATGTTCTTTTTGAAGAACATTTTTGATATTGGAAGGTAGATTAATAAAAAAATAGTTAATGAAGGTTATTTTAATTTCCGGCACTATAGCTTATTAAAGAACAGTATTTAGTGATAAATAATTAAAATGCAATAAAGGTAAAGGATTGACTTGTTCTTTATAAAGAATTATCATTGGTGTAAACTATAATTTTTAATTTGAGTAGTTATTTTTAAGGAACAAATTCAATATAATTTGAGGAAGAATTTTTATTGAAGATTTGTTAAAGAATGCAGCCGGCACCAATTATTTAGATTAATAGACATAGTAAAGATGAAGTAAATTGGAATTTTTTTTATTTTGGATGTTCTTTAATAAGCACGTAACCTTTCTCTTTTTTATGAGTCTGGTGATGCCTTCTAACCATTATCAATGAAGGCACTCGGTCATACTGTGGGTTGAAATAACCTTAGGCGCTTGTCGCCAAAAGTGTGATGTGAGGAGGGGTTAGATGCCCTGCTATTAAAGGTTTTGATGATAATGACTCAAAAAGTCACTATCATCAAAGCTTTTAATCAATAAATAGTAATAAAAAAGGGGCGAGAAAATGACTTATCGACAAAGGTTTTCTCTATTTTTTTTAGTGGATTCGTGTATAGTCCTAACAGCAATATTTTTAAGCATGTTCTTGGTTAATACTACTGTCTATGTCATTACTGTTCCAATGATTGTCACCTCATTGACCATCTTGATAAGCCATCATATTTTTTCAATAATTTTTAAGCTATATAAGAAGGCCTGGGAATATGCCAGTATCGGAGAACTATTAATAATTGTTAAGATTGTTACCACTTCAATTATTGTGGCTGTAATTATGCAACGGTTGTTCGTCCATGAAATTCATTTTAGACTTCTTGCTGTTACGTGGTCACTTAATATCCTGCTAATTGGTGGTTCTCGATTTTGTTGGCGGGTTTACCAAGATGCCTTTATAAACAATAACCAAAATAAAAAACGAACACTTATTGTTGGTGCTGGATCAGCAGGCACCATGGTTGCCAGACAGCTGTTAAAAAATCATGAAGCCGACCTTTTTCCTGTGGGATTTATTGATGATGATATTCATAAGCAGAAATTAGATATTTTCGGGCTCCCAGTTATTAGCGGGGTGAGTTCTATAGAAAAGGTAGTTAAAAACCTAGACATAGAAAATATTATTATTGCCATTCCATCATTAAGTAGGAATCAGTTAAATATTATCTTTCAGGAATGTGCAAAAACTTCTGTCAAAACCCAAATACTCCCCATGTTGGAAGATTTGGTCACGGGTAAGGTATCCGTCAGTCAATTTCGTGATGTTCAGGTGGAGGATCTTTTAGGAAGGGAACCGATAAATCTGGATATTGCATCGATATCAAAATACATTACGGGGAAAAATGTATTGGTAACTGGCGCTGGCGGATCCATTGGCACGGAAATTTGCCGCCAGGTTGCCAATTTTTGTCCGAATAAATTGGTTCTATTAGGTCACGGTGAAAATAGTATTTATTCAATTGAGTTGGAACTAAAGGAACGCTATGGGGATTTAGATATTGAACTTGTAACAGAAATTGCTGATTTGCAGGATGCTGCAAAGATGGACTCTATTATGAGAATTCATAAGCCGGATGTGGTTTATCATGCTGCTGCACATAAACACGTCCCTTTGATGGAACGAAACCCAGAAGAAGCAGTGAAAAATAATGTGATTGGCACGATGAATGTCGCGAATGCTTCCATTTGGAATGGAGTTAAAACGTTTGTCATGATCTCCACTGATAAAGCCGTTAATCCAACTAGCGTTATGGGAGCATCGAAAAGACTGGCAGAAATGGTCATTCAATCAAGGAATAAAGGCAGTAATACAAAATTTGTGGCTGTTCGTTTTGGGAACGTCCTTGGAAGTAGTGGAAGTGTTATTCCTTTATTTAAAAGACAAATAGAAAAAGGGGGACCCGTTACGGTTACACATCCTGAAATGGTTCGCTACTTTATGACGATTCCTGAAGCATCAGGTCTTGTCATTCAAGCAGGGGCACTTGCCAAGGGTGGTGAAATATTTGTTCTAGATATGGGCGATCCCGTGAAAATAGTTGATCTTGCAAAAGATTTAATCAAATTATCTGGGAATTCTGTGGAGGAGATTGGAATAAAATTTACTGGGATAAGACCAGGAGAGAAGCTTTTTGAAGAATTATTAAAAGAAGATGAGGTACATGAGGAGCAGATCTACCCCAAAATTTATATTGGCAAAACTTCTGAGCTATATGTACAAGAAATAGAAGAATTAATTGCTACTTTTGAAAGCCTTGAAAGAAACGAACTTAGAGAAAAGCTTTTAATAATTGCAAATAATAAAACGGCTCCAAGGCCTATCTTCTCCATTTCCATTTAGATTGGTGTTAAAGCATTTCAAAGTCTTTAAGCTTATTATTCTTAAAAATTCCTCTATTAAAAAAATTGGAGGTGTATGATCTTGCTCAATACAACCACAAAAAGTAGAATCTTTCTATCCTCGCCTCATTTGAGCGGAACTGAAATGAAATTTATTAATGAAGCGTTTGAATCGAATTGGATTGCTCCATTAGGACCGAATGTAGATTCATTTGAAAGGGAAATCGCAAGCTATGTTGGTGTCAATGGAGCTGTTGCTGTGAGTTCAGGAACCGCGGCGATTCATTTAGCACTTTCTTTATTGGGTGTGCAAAAAGGGGATACCGTTTTTTGCTCAAGTCTGACTTTTGTTGCGACCGCCAACCCAATTCTGTATCAAGGTGCAGAACCCGTTTTTATTGATTCAGAACCAGAAACTTGGAATATGTCGCCGTCAGCGCTAGAAGAGGCCTTTATTGAAGCTGCATCAGCCTTAAAACTTCCTAAAGCTGTGATCATTGTAAATCTTTATGGACAGTCTGCTAAGATGGAGGAACTCGATTCCATTTGTAAAAAATACGGTGTTCCTATAATTGAAGATGCAGCAGAATCCCTTGGAGCCAAGTATAAAGGAAAAGCAAGCGGGACCTTTGGTGATTTTGGAATTTATTCGTTTAATGGCAATAAAATTATTACAACTTCAGGCGGGGGTATGCTCGTTTCAAATAATACTGAAGCACTAAGTAAAGCTCGATTTTTAGCAACACAAGCAAAAGATCCTGCGCCACATTATCAGCACAGCGAGCTAGGATATAACTATCGTATGAGTAACATTTTGGCTGGGATAGGAAGAAGTCAGTTAGAGGTATTAGAAGAGAGAATCAATAATAGGAGAACTATTTTTGAAATCTATCAACATGAATTAGCCCCCCTTCCTTCTGTTTCTTTTATGCCAGAATTAGATAATACTTTCTCGACACGATGGCTAACGACCTTAACGATAAATAGAGAAAAAACGGATGGATCGATAAATCGATTAATTGCCGAATTAGAGTCTGAGAATATTGAAGCAAGGCCTGTTTGGAAGCCTCTCCACTTACAGCCGCTTTTTGAAAAGTCACCTTTCTATTCACATAACAAGCAAAAGAAAATTTCTGAAGAACTTTTTCAAACAGGAATTTGTTTACCATCAGGTTCAAATTTGACTCTGGAGGATCAAATAAGAGTGATTGAATGTATTAAAAAATTTTTTAGTAAATTGTAAAAATTTATAACTAATAGTACCCCGAACGCAAAATAAGACCCAGCAAAGGTCAAAAGCGATAATTTTAAGCCTTAATAAGTATGGAGTACTAAAAACCATGGAGGGTATTATGGAAGATAAAGTAGGTTTATTTGATATTTTTATTACGTTTAAGAAACGGTGGAAGTTAATTTTTATAATAACATTGATTGTAGTGTTGATTAGTGGTGCCGTTTCTTATTTTATCTTGAAACCTGTATACCAGGCATCAACGCAAATCTTAGTAAATCAAAAAAATACAGAAAATCAGATTGACTACTCACTATTACAAAGAAATGTAGAGTTGATTAATACGTATAGCGTCATCTTAAAAAGTCCAGTGATACTAGAAAAAGTCATTGACAAACTTGAACTTACACAAAGCTGGGAGGAACTAAATAAAAATATTCAAGTGACAAGTCAAGAAAACTCACAGGTGTTTTCTTTGATAGTGGAAGACCATGATGCCAGAAAGGCAGTTATCATTGCCAATACAGTGTCTGAAACGTTTCAAGAGGAAATCAAAAGTATTATGAATGTGGATAACGTGAGTATTCTTGCGAAAGCCGAATTAAAAGAGAACCCCATTCCCGTTAAACCAAAGCCGATATTAAATATTGCCATTGCGATCGTGATTGGGGGAATGATTGGAATTGGAATTGCTTTGCTTAAAGAATTCATGGATAGTACATTGAAAGACGACCAAGATGTTGCTGCATACCTTGGAATGCCGGTCCTCGGATCTATTCAGAAAATGTCAAAGGTTCACAAAAATGAGAGAAAAGATTCCGAAAAACAAACATTGGGGAGTGAAACAGTTGTCTCGTCGGTCGAAAAATAAAAAAATTGTAAATTTGATTACACAATTTAAACCCCAATCACCTATAACCGAACAATATCGACTTATTAGGAATAATTTACACTTTTCTTCTGTAGATAAAGACATCAAAACAATCGTTATAACCTCACCAGAACCTTCAGACGGGAAATCCACAACATCTGCCAATCTAGCACTAGTTCTGTCACAGCAAGGGAAGCGAGTATTACTTGTGGATGCAGATTTAAGAAAACCTTCTATTCATTATGCGTTTAACTTAAGTAATATTGACGGACTAACAAGTGTTCTTACAAAGGACATTACCCTAGAACAGGCAATATCTAAGACACATTTATCTAATTTAGACATCTTAACAAGTGGACCAATACCACCAAATCCTTCGGAACTATTAGATTCAAAAGCTATGGAACTGGTAATCGAAGAACTAAAACTAATGTATGAATATGTTGTTTTTGATACACCGCCAATACTTGTGGTAACTGACTCGCAAATTATGGCAAGTAAATGTGATGGAGTCGTATTGGTAGTAGCCAGTAGGAAAACTAAAAGAGATCGGGCAAGGAAAGCGAAAGATTTGCTTGAAAAGGCAAACTCAATAATGGTTGGTGTAGTAGTGAATGGAGTGGAATCTAAGAAGAGCGATTATTATGGGCACTATGGTTAAAAGGGTCTATATCTATGATTGATATACATTGCCATATTATCCCATGTGTTGATGACGGTCCTCACCATCTTATTGAATGTTTAGAAATGGGGAATGCTGCAATTTTAGCAGGAATTACCCATATATTTGCTACTCCTCACCATATGAATGGGCATTTTGAAAATTCAAAGAGTGATATATTGAATCAAGTAATTGAAATTAATAAGCATTTACAACAGGGAAAGATACCTCTTACCGTTCATCCAGGTCAGGAATTAAGGATACACCGGGAATTATTTATTTCACTTGAAATGGGTGAAGTACTGACTCTTGATAATAAGGGCAAATACTTATTATTGGAATTACCTTCAGGGGAAGTTCCAACCTATACTCAAGAAATTGTTTATGAACTGTTGTTGAAAGGAATAACACCCATTATTGTTCACCCGGAAAGAAATAAGGGATTTATCGAAGATAACAATCTATTATTTGAATTGGTTCAAGAGGGAGCATTAAGCCAGCTTACATCTGGAAGTATTATCGGTTATTTTGGAAAAAAGGTTAAATCCTTTTCAGAAAAAATTATAGAGCATAACTTGGCCCATTTTATCGCAACGGATGCCCATAATACTAACTCGAGAGGGTTCTCACTTCGGGAAGCATATGAAACAATCACCAATAAATTTGGCATCAATCGGACATTTTATTTCAGGGAAAATGCTGAGCTGCTCATGAGTGGACAATACATTTGCAAAGAAGAACCAGTTCCAATAAGGAAAAAAATCATGGGTATATTTTAGCTAATCTAAATAATTATAAAAGGTGGCATACCTTTTCATGCGAACTAAAAAGGCATTTTTTAATATGATTTCTAATCTTTCATATCAACTGGTTTATGCATTAATTGGGTTAATTCTGCCAAGGTTATTTATTACTGTATATGGGTCAGCAATAAATGGTCTTATGTTGTCCATCAGGCAATTTCTGAATTTTTTATATATAGTGGAAGCCGGAATTGGTCTTACATCGATTACTGCTTTATTAAGGCCGTTAGCTTCAAATGATCAAGCTGCAGTAAATAGAGTACTCTCTGCTTCAAAAATTCTTTACATGCGGGCAGGATTTATTTTATCTGGTCTTATTACATTGCTTGCTATCATTTATCCCTTTATCATAGCTGACCAAGTCAGTTATAAAATATCCTTCTTTTTGGTTCTTATATTGGGAAGCAGTATAGGTTTAGATTTTTTTATTATCGGTAAATATAAAGTATTACTCACAGCAGACCAAAGAGTCTATGTATTAACGAATATCCAGATTATTAGTTTAATCATAAATTTAATTTCTTACGTAGTGTTAATTAAGTGCGGCTGGAATGTGCTTCTCGTAAATGGTATTGCAACGCTAATGCTTGCCTCTAGAAATCTTATTGTCTTTGTTTATGTCAAAAAAAATTATTCACACGTCAGTTTTAAAGAAAAACCTGATACCGCTGCATTAGCTCAGCGATGGGATGTTTTTATTCATCAAATAACAGGTGTTATTGTTTTTAATACGCCAGTTATTATTATTACAGTCTTTTTGGGGCTAAAAGAAGTAAGTGTATTTACAACTTATAATATGGTATTTTCGGCTATTACGTTACTGGTTACTTCCTTTTCAAATGCATTATTTGCGGGAATAGGTGATTTAATAGTAAGGGGTGAAAAACAGAAGTTAATCGAAATTTATTCTATTTTTGAATCGGTTTATTTTGCGATTATTGCCTGGGCATTTACAACAGCTTTATTACTTATCCTTCCGTTCATCAGAATATATACCCATGGTGTTTCAGATGCTGATTATATCCGCCCTGGTTTTGCCATTTTGTTTATTGTTGTGGGTGTTGTAAGTAATATTAGAGTACCTGCTAATACGCTCATTACCTCTGCAGGTCATTTCAAGGAAACACGGAATCGTGCACTTTTAGAAGCATTCATAAATCTAGCTTGTTCACTTATTTTCGTCCAAAAATTTGGATCGGAAGGAGTGCTTTTAGGGGCGGTATGTTCATATGCTTACCGAACGATAGATATTATTTTTTATGCATCAAGAAAAATATTGGATACTCCTATAAAACCTACTCTATTTAAATTAGTTATAAATTTGAGTCTCTCTATCATTGCATATCTTCCAATTTATTGGTTTTTTAATATAAATCCAAAAAATCTTTATGAATGGTTTGTTTATGCCATTATTTTATCCTTATGGAATTTAACTATCATAATTACAGGGAATAGTATTGTAAATCCTCAATTGTTTAGGAACATGTTTCATAGAAGCAAGTTAGTTTTATCTAGAAAAAGCGGGGTTATGCATTAAATTGGCTAAAAAATATGAACAAAGGAGGGTGAAGGAGAATTGATACTTTAACAGTCTTAAACAATAAAGTCACTGTAAGAAACCTATATTATTATTTTGTTGTATTATTTTCTGTTTTTTTAAATCAGACGAGTATTATCGGAGGCATTAATTTTTCATTCAGTGATTTGGTAGTCCTTTTTTTGCTAATATTTGTCCTATTTAAAGGAGTAGAGATTCCTGGTTATCACTTAGTTTATTTTTTGTTTTTGTCAGCTGTTTTAGTAGCAACAGCTATCTTTTATACACCCTTCAAATTTGCGGTACATTTTGAAATCAACTCACTAATAAAAGAATATATAAAGTTGGCAGTTGTTTTCCTGTATTTTCTAATTGGTTACAATTTAATTAACAGAAAAATTATTCACTTATCTATAAAGTGCTATTCCTACACGGCACTGTTTGTTGGAATTCTTGGAATATTAATTAGTGTATTAGGTCTTAAATTTATGTTCCAATTATATGATTTTGGTGTAGACCGATTCAACGGATTTATGAATGATCCGAACTACTTTGCTATCGTACAAATTAGTGCGCTTCCTTTTTTTTTAAGAGCAGAAAAAATATCGCTTAAGTCAAAAATAATCATTTATTCAATCATATTAACAAGTATTTTACTATCGGGGTCTAAAACAGGAATTATTACGTTAATATTGTATACGTTTATGTTCATATTTGGTGATATTTTCAAAAAAAGGCTGAAAGTAAAAACTGTATTATCGATAATAATCACAATAGTTACTCTTGCTTTACTGATTCTATTTTTCGGAAAAAATTTCTCTTCATTAATAGAAAATAAAGTGCAATTTCAACGAATTAGCCTTATATTTACAGATTTCAATGCTGCTTTTAATAATGGAGGGTCATCGAGACTACCAATTTGGAATGCGGGTTTTAAACTTATTAGCTTATCTCCTTTTGTAGGAGTTGGGGTGGGAATGTATTCTCCGGTATCTGAAAAAGTTTCAGGAATCGATGCCGTTGCTCATAATACGTATATCCAAACTTATTCAGAGTGGGGAGGGATATTTGCCACAACCTTTTTCTTATATTTGACTTCAATACTGTTAAAAGTCACTTTTAGTAAGAAATTAAATAATGGAATAAATCCTATGCTAAGAGATATATTAATCATTTTGTTAATTGGGTCAATTGCGGTTTCATTTAATAATGCTAGAATGTTTTGGTTTTTCTTAGGGGCATTAGTCTACAGTACTAGCAGCAAACACCAAGTGAAAGCGTCGAATAACATCTCTTAATGGGGGGTACCTATGAAAAAAATCCTTTTTGCGGCATCTGTTTATGCTCATTTCGCTGCATTCCATAAGCCTTTTATGAAGATGTTCCAAGAAAAAGGTTATGAGGTCCACGCAGCAGGAAGTAATTCCATGAATCGGAAAGAAGAACTACACGAAATGGGAGTCATTTGCCATGATATAGAATTTGATCGATTACCTTTTTCGAAAAAAAACATGAGAGCTATAAAGGCATTGAATGCTTTATTCCAGCAGAACTATTTTAATTTAATTCATGTCCATACACCAACAGCGGCATTCTTGACGAGGTATATTGCCTCTAAGCATAACCAAGGAACAGTCCTATATACTGCGCATGGATTTCATTTTTTTAAAGGAGCCTCTCGAAAGAATTGGCTTCTTTTTTATCCAGCTGAAAAAATGGCGAAACGGTGGACAGACGGATTACTTGTTATGAATGGGGAAGATTACTCTTTAGGCAAAAGGCTTGGTTTTAAAGAAAACCAAAATATATTTTACGTCCATGGAGTTGGGGTGGATTTAAATGAGTTCTATGAAGGAAATGAAGAGCATCAGGGGATAAGACAAGAATTAGGTTTTAGTTCTGATGCTATTGTTATAAGTTGTGTGGCAGAGTTAAGTGCACGGAAAAATCAATTGTTTTTACTGGAGAATTGGAAATCAATTGTGGAACGATGCCCTAAGGCCCAGCTGTTAATAATTGGAAGTGGCCCCGATTTAGAAAAAATTGAAGCATCTATTAATGACCAAAGGATTACCAATGTTCACCTTCTTGGATATCGGAGGGATGTTGCAAGAATTATAGCTTCGTCTGATATTGTGACACTAGTTTCCAAACAAGAGGGGCTTCCCCGGTGTTTAATGGAGGCAATGGCGTCAGCAAAACCAATTATTACGACAAATGTTCGAGGTTCAAAAGATTTAGTGGGCAACGGACAATGTGGAATGGTCGTTGACCTTGGTGATAATGAGCGTCTCGTTAAAAGCTTTGTCACACTAATTCATGATAGACAATTAAGAATGGAATATGGAAAAAAAGGGCTGCAAAATATCCAAAATTATAGCTTATCTAATGTATTAAACGAAATGGAAGAGATTTATTCTCGTTATGTATAATCGCCAAATAGAGTATTTCAAGGAGAAGCTTATAAAATGGATAACATATTAAAAGATGTATTTTTCAGACTGGGTGTCTACGAATATGCAAAAAGATATTTAGTGAAACCGTATAAGAAAATATATGGAATAACATTTAGATTCAGTTCGAAAGCGGCTATAAAGACATTAATTGAAACTATGAATCAAAATAAGTATCAATACTGGCTGGAATTTGGTACTTTTGCTAGGAGCTGTTAGGGATAAGGGATTTATATCTCACGATCATGATATTGATATTGCCATGTACATTCAGGATCGTGATGAAGGCATTGAAAAGAAATTAACTTCACAAGGCTTTAAATTGAAAAAGAGAGCGAAATTAGCAACTGGGGAAATTATAGAAGAGACTTATCGATATAAGTCAGCTTATATTGATATTTTTTATGCTTATAAGATAAATAACCATATTAAGATTTTTGAATATCAGACATTTAATAATCTAAGTCCAAATGAATGTATAAAAAAATTTGGCGGATTTAGAGTCTTTGAAAACGTTCTTACTGATTTCGATTTAATCAAATATGATTTCTATGATCTAAAGGTTTGGATTCAAGGTAATTACACTATTCATTTGCAAGAGTTGTACGGAGATGATTATATGATAAAAAATAAAAATTGGAAATTTGACTCCAGTAGTGTGAGGAAAGAAACAAGTAAATTAGCCGTGATTGAATATGTATAGCAAGGAGAATAACAAATGAATATTTTAATATGTAGTGTTGGCTGGAGGGTACAATTAATAAATTATTTTAAAGAGGAACTTCATAAAATTGGCGGTAAAGTAATAGCAGTAGGTTGTGACCCAACTGCACCAGCGTTGTATTTCGCTGATATATTTGAAGTTGTTCCACGGATTAACCATCCAGAATATATTCCATGCATTTTGGAATTATGTCGTAAATATAATATCAAGGGAATTTTGCCCCTTATAGATTCTGAATTAACATTATTATCTAGTTATCGAGAAGAATTTGAAAAGGAGGGCATTCGTGTCATTGTCTCAGATAAAAAGGTTATCAATCTATGCAACAATAAATACTTAACATATAAATTATTAAAGGAGAATAATTTACCCGTCGTTCCAACCTATATTGATCTAGAAATGGTATTTCAAGATTTAAATACAGGAAAGCTAGAGTTTCCGTTAATTGTAAAACCGACTGATGGTAACGGAAGTAGAGGGGTCCATAAAGTGATAAACCTCCACGATCTTCAAGTATTTTGGAAGGAAAATCACGACTTAATTGTGCAGCCTTTTATAGATGGAATTGAGTACTGTGTAGAATGCTATATTGACTTATTAACCAAAGAAACTACAAATTTATTTAGTAAGCGAAAGATTACTTTGAGGGGTGGAGAAACAGATAAATCTATAGCTGTAAAAGACCGTGAACTAAATGAAATAACCTTTGAACTTATCCAAGTTTTAAGACCTATTGGGCCGATTGATATTGACTATTTTAAGACAAAGGACGGGTATATCATATCTGAAATAAATCCAAGATTCGGCGGAGGCTATCCATATGCTTACCAAATGGGGCAAAACTTTATCAAGGGCATAATTAATAACTTAAATGGGATGCCTAACATACCTTATGAGAAATATTTGGGAGATTATGAGGAAGGTAAAACATTGGCAAGATATGACCAATATATTGTCTTTTAAAGAAATAATAATGATTTTTAATGGGAGGTGAAAGAATGGGCTTATTTCTAATTATTGATAACAAGGTTCAATGGGAGACTTTATTAGATAATTTTAAAGAAGCTGATATCTACTACTCGTATGATTTTGGGAAATTATTTGCTAAAGAAGAAAGTGGAAAGCTGTTAGCAGCGTATTATGAAGATGAATCTTCTAAAATATTTTATCCATTTATTAAAAGAGAAGTAGACTGGGAAGGGGAACCTATTTTTGATATTGTTACCCCTTATGGATACGGCGGCCCCTTGCTTGATGGCTGTTGTGAATCCATCGTTCTCTTTTATCAGTGTTTTGAGAAATTTTGTAAGGAAAATAATATTATTACCGAAACAATAAGATTCCACCCTGTTAAAAAAAACTATGAAATGTGCAAAAATGTTTTGGATATTGAATATATTAGAAAAACGACAGCAGTTGATTTAACGTTGCCATTAGATGAGATTAGAGAACATTACTCTACTATGAATAAGAAAAACATATTAAAGGCCAAAAATGGAGGCCTATTTTGTTATGTAGCAGAAAATACGTTAAAAAATATTCACACCTTTATTGAATTATATTGGGAGACAATGGATCGAAACCATGCAGATAGCTATTATTATTTCAACGAAAAGTATTTTTTTGACCAAATGAAGCATACAAAACTCAGTGAAACTTTTTTATTGTTTACACAATGTGATGATGAGGTTATTGCAGGAGTAATGGTTTTGAAGGGGACTAAATACTCACATTATCATCTTGGAGCATCAAGAACTCCGTACTTACACCTAAAACCAAATAATCTGTTATTTGACTTTATGATTGAATTTTGTAAATCCAAAGGTTCGTCGCTTCTTCATTTAGGTGGTGGTCGTCAGGAAAACGATGGATTATTTAAATTTAAAACATCCTTTACCAATCATAATAATTATGATTATTTTATTGGCAAGAGGGTATATGACCAAAATAAATACAATAAAATATCTGAGAAAGTAAAATGTCAATACAAGGTTAATGAAGAATATTTTCCACTATACAGAGGAAAAAAAGAACTGCTAATCAACTAATAATCAACAAGTGGACCACATATTTTAGGAGGTATTCATTTTGAAAAGAATGATAGATTTGATCGGATCTATCCTATTGTTAATAATATTTTCACCTATTATGTTGATCATTGGATTGATGATTGGAGTAAAAATGGGATCGCCTATTTTGTTTAAACAAATTCGCCCAGGCATTCATGGAACCCCTTTTAGTATTTTTAAGTTTCGAACAATGGTTGATAAAAAGGACAAAAATGGGGAGATGCTTCCAGGAGAATTGAGGTTAACAAGGTTAGGAATCTTGCTAAGAAAATATAGTTTAGATGAATTACCTCAGCTTTTCAATGTGATAAAGGGAGATTTAAGTTTAGTAGGACCTCGTCCATTATTAATGGAATATCTGCCGTTATATACAAAAGAACAAGCAAAAAGGCATGAAGTCCAACCAGGAATTACTGGTTGGGCACAGGTTAACGGACGAAATTCAATTAGTTGGGAAGAAAAATTTATTTTAGATGTTTGGTATGTAAATAATCAATCCTTTTCTCTCGACCTTAAAATAATCCTGTTAACGATAAAAAAGGTTTTTAAGAAAGAAGGCATTAATGCAACCGATTCAGTTAGTATGGAAGATTTCAAGGGAAATAAACGGAAGGCAACGTAATTCAACTTTAACAAAGGAATACCTTTGAATTGGGGTGTTAATCATTTGTGAATGATTTTAATAATAGGGGAAGTGTGATGAATAGACGCTACCAGGTACTTGATTCATTGAGAGGGATTGCAGCAATGAGTGTCTTTCTCTTTCATATTACAATGGTCCTTCCGGATTCATGGAGGGAAGGAGTAATATGGAATTCCATAAATTTAAGCCCCCTTCACCTTTTTATTACAGGCGACCAGCCTGTTATTCTTTTCTTTGTTCTTAGTGGCTTTGTACTTTCTATAATTTTCTTTTCCGAGCGGAAAATACCTTATATATCTTTTGTTATCAAAAGAATAGTTAGATTATATTTTCCTTATGTAATTTCAATTGTTTTCGCAATTATTTTATTCCTTTGGTTATCCAGAGGGGGAATTGCTAGCCTTGGTAAATTGTTCAATAAGTTATGGATAGACCAAATAAATATGAAAATGGTGGTTGATCACTTTCTTTTTATTGGAAACTATAACATTTATGCTTTTAATATTGTCATCTGGACTCTTATTCATGAAATGAGAATATCGTTTATTATTCCAATACTTGTATTATTAGCAAATCGCTTCAGTTGGAAAGTAAATTTGGCGCTTGGAATTGGATTATCCATGGTAGGTGCGGGATTTCATTTGATATTCCAGGAACCTTATCAACCTGTTTATAAAACATTTTTATATATCCTGATGTTCATTGTCGGGATATTACTAAGCAAAAATAGGTTTTATTTAATTAGTAAGTACAGGTCATTAACAAATAAAAGAAAAATGTTACTTACTGTTATTGGTTCAGTTCTTTACATCTATGCAGATTTCTTAAGAAACCCACTTCTAATTGATTGGGTTACTACGATTGCTGTTGCGATTTTGCTTATTATTTTATTATCTTCTCCATTGGCCTCAAAAATTTTGTTATGGAAACCATTTCAATTCCTTGGGGAGATTTCCTATAGTTTATATTTATATCACCTCCCAATTCTGCTTGGTTTAATATACTTATTTTATGGGAAGTTGCCTTTATTGATAATTGTTAGCTTATCATTACTTATAACAATAATAGTCTCAAGAGTGGCTTGGAGAATAATTGAAAAACCTTCGATCAAAATAGCAAATACTCTTTCTCATAAATTTACAATTAAATATGCACCATCAGTAATAAAAAAGGGAAAGGAAATTGGTTAATAATTGTTGATTATATTTTAAGTTTTAATAAGAAAAAGGTGACCTGATGTGAATGTGAAGTTTATGAAATCGATAATCAAGGGTATTTCAACAGCAATACCGAGAGATATATTCGAACTTAGTTCTTTAGGTTCTCAATATGGGGATGAGGAAGTAAGGAGAATAATAGCTAGCACAGGTATTGAACAGGTTCGAGTAGCAAAGGATGGTCAATGCACATCGGATTTATGTGCAGATGCAGCTGAATACTTATTTACAAAACTTGAAGTCAATCCATCAACAATAGATGGGATTATATTTGTTTCGCAAACACCAGATTATAAAATGCCTGCAACAAGTGCTTTACTTCAGCACAGGCTTGGATTACCTACAACTGCTGTTGCATTTGATATAAATTATGGCTGCTCCGGCTTTGTGTATGGCTTATACCAAGCATCTATGATGATTGAAGCTGGTGGATGTGAAAGGGTTTTAGTTTGTGTTGGAGATACTTCGACAAGAATGGTTCATCCAAGTGATCGATCTGTTCGAATGGTTTTCGGTGATGCTGGCAGTGCAACGCTCGTTAAAAAGGGAAAATCTAGGTCACATTTTATTCTAAGAACAGATGGTTCTGGAGCTGAAAATTTAATCGTTCCAGCAGGTGGATCACGTATGCCAATCAGTGAAAAGGCCTCTATACCAATTGAGGCTGAGGATGGAAATATCCGTAATGAGGAAATGATTCGAATGAGTGGAATGGAAATTATGTCCTTTGCTTTAAGAGAAGTTCCACCGATGATAGACGAGCTCCTGCATGTCACAGGATGGAAAAGGGATGAGGTCGGTACGTTTGCCCTTCATCAGGCAAATAAATTTATGCTGGAGTATTTACGGAAAAAGATGAAGTTACAGAAAAATTCTGTTCCAATAGCTGTATCAACAGTTGGTAATACCGGTCCAGCCTCTATTCCTATGATGTTGGCAATCAAACATCAAGAATTATCCGAAAAGAACCAGCTGCAAAAAGTGATTTGTTGTGGTTTTGGTGTAGGATTATCATGGGCAGCCTGTTCACTTGATTTATCAGAAACACTTATATTAGATTCTATTGAAGCTTAATTCATTCCGGAAAAGAGGAATAGATGATGCGTGATAAAATTGTCAAAATCGTTTTTACTGCTATGGAGGAATTTAACGCTATTTATGAAATAAATTTACCGATCGAACAAAAAGAAGAAACTCCGTTATATGGATATAATGGAGTTTTAGATTCTTTGGGACTGGTTTCATTAATTGTCATGATTGAGCAGGCAATTGAAGATGAACTGGATGTGTCGTTAATTTTGGCTGATGAGAGGGCTTTGTCTCAAAAAACAAGTCCATTTTTAAAGGTCAGTTTACTAGTTGATTATATTTATAAATTAATTGAAGAGGAGATGCCTGTGTGAACAAACCGATAACCTTAATAACAGGAACTCGAAAAGGGATCGGAAAGTATTTAGCTGAGCATTTTGTGCGCCAAGGGCATCATGTGATTGGCTGCAGCAGAAATAAACCTGACTGGAACCTTGAAGGATATGAGCACTTTCAAGTAGATGTCTCCGATGAAAACGGTGTTAAGGTTTTGTTTTCTTTCATTAAGAAAAAATACGGGAGATTAGACCATCTGATTAATAATGCTGGCATAGCCTCAATGAATCATTTCTTGCTGACACCCGTCACTACTGTTAGTAAGATTCTGAATACAAATGTGATTGGCACGTTCCTTTTTTGTAGAGAAGCAGCAAAGCTTATGCAAAAAAAGGGCTATGGAAGAATTGTAAATTTTACTACGGTAGCCGTGCCTCTTAAGCTAGAGGGAGAATCCATCTATGCAGCATCCAAAGCAGCAGTAATCTCCTTTACTGAAGTCATTGCAAGAGAACTATCCACATATGGTATAACTGTAAATTCGATTGGCCCCACCCCAATAGAAACGGACCTAATTCGTTCAGTTCCGAAAGAAAAATTAGAAGCACTTATTGATAGACAAGCGATAAAAAGGTATGGAACTGTAGAAGATGTTGCGAATGTGGTTGATTTCTTCCTGAATGAGGAGAGCTCATTTGTCACAGGTCAAACGCTTTTTCTAGGAGGAGTATAATGTTTCTTGATTTTTTACTGGAACAATTTAAAACAAATTTTGATAAAGATGCCCTTATTTGGCAAGATGAAGCTTATTCATACGGTAGAATGCTTGAACTATTTGAAAATTGCCAAGAAAAATTGAAGAATGAAAATCTCCCTAATGGTGGTGTTGTTGCTTTAGATGCGGATTTTTCTCCCACAGCTATTGCTCTGTTACTGGCATTAATTGATTCAAAATGTATTATCGCTTTGATGAGTAAAGCCGTAAAGGAAAAGAAAGCAGAATATTACGAGATTACAGAAGCAGAATATATTATTTCATTAGGTTCTGATGATAAAGTAGCATTCATTAAACACGATAGAAGAGCAGAACATGAAATCTATGCTAAACTTCGCAATTTGGGACATCCGGGTGTTATCCTCTTTTCTTCTGGATCAACGGGTAAAAGTAAAGCGGCAGTCCACGACTTTATACCGTTATTAGAAAAATTTAAAACTAAAAGGCATGCTAAGCGAACAATTGCCTTTTTACTTTTCGACCATATCGGCGGACTAAATACAATGTTCTATACATTAGCTAATGGCGGTTGTCTTGTTACAGTTCAAGACCGCTCCCCAGAGAATGTATGCTCAGCTATAGAAAAACATCAGGTTCAGACACTTCCAACATCACCTACCTTTATCAACCTTATTATGCTAAGCGAAGCCTATCTAAGACATAATTTGGGAAGTCTTGAATTAGTGACCTATGGAACAGAAGTGATGCCTGAAACTACTCTAAAGAAATTTCATTCTCTATTCCCTGCTATTCATCTGTTGCAGACTTACGGTCTATCTGAGGTTGGGATTCTACGTTCAAAATCAAAATCATCCGATTCGCTTTGGATGAAAGTTGGCGGTGAGGAATTCCAGACTCGAGTTAGGAAAGGAATGCTAGAAATAAAGGCGCAATCTGCCATGCTAGGCTATTTAAATGCACCATCTCCTTATACCGAAGACGGTTGGTTCATGACCCGGGATGAAGTAGAGGTTGACGGGGAATATATTAAAATTCTTGGTAGAACATCTGAAATCATTAACGTCGGCGGGGAAAAGGTTTTTCCTGCTGAAGTAGAAAGTATTATCCAGTTGATGGAAGGTGTACAGGATGTTGCTGTTAGTAGTGAACCAAACCCTATTACCGGTCATATAGTCAAAGCATTTGTAAAGCTTTCAACAACTGAAAGCGTAAAGGATTTCCGAGTACGCTTATTACAATTTAGCAAGTATAAATTACCAGCGTATAAAATTCCGCAAAGGCTTGTATTGGTTGATCAATGTATGCATAATGACAGATTTAAAAAAGTGAGGAAAGAATGACGTTTCAGAATGTATCGCAATGACTAATAAATTTGAAAAGGGAGAGAGGATGAATATGAAATGGAAAATTTTTTAGAAGAATTGGCCGATCTTTTGGAAATTAATAAGTCGGAATTAACCTGTGAATATCAATTAGTCGGGAATGAGAATTGGGATTCTTTGTCCCTCATTTCTGTCATTGTTATGGTTGATGAACATTTTCAGCTTTCGGTTTCAAATGAAGCTCTCCGGAAATGCATGGTTGTTGGAGATTTGTTAAAACTCATCAATGATAAACGAGAGTTAGTTGAAAGAATATAACACGTGCAGCCCATTAGAAAAGAAAAGGAAGAATAAAAGATGAAAAAATTGATTATTGTTGGTGCCGGAGGATTGGCGAGGATGATCTATAGCTGGATTCCTGATTTTTCAGATAGTTGCTGGGAGCCGATTGGTTTTATTAGTGATAGTATAAACCTCCTTGATGGATATAACTATGAACTTCCTATTATAAGCACAATTCAGGAATATCACCCAGATGTCAATCACGTTTTAGTAATGGCAATAGCTGACCCAAAGACTAAGCTTTCTATTGCTAAAAAACTTGAGGATCGTGGTGCTAGCTTTATTAATTTAATTCATCCAACTGCTCTAATAGGCAAAAATGTTGAAATGGGTAAAGGGTGTGTAGTATGTCCTCGTGCCATATTGACGTGTGATATTAAAATGGGTTCCTTTGTGATGCTTAACATAGGTACAACAATAGGCCATGATGTAATTATTGGTGACGGTTGCACGATAAATTCTCATTCAGATGTGACAGGATGCGCCCAGCTTGGTACCGGGGTATTTCTAGGCAGTCATGCAGTTGTTACGCCAAGCGTAGTGGTGAAGGATTTTGCTAAGATTGGAGCAGGAAGTGTTGTTGTTAAACAGGTCAAACCAGATTCCACTGTTTTTGGAATACCAGCAAAAAAAGTTTAATGACATTGTGAAATAACAATGCTCTTAAATAAATAATCTTTTTCTGATGACACTCACCTTGCTGTGAGTGTCATTATTGTTTTTTAATACAAAAAAACCTTCAAATTTTTTTTTCTATCGATAGTGGCAAGTAAGACATCATTTACCTCGGTTTGATGTGAAGACCTCAGAGTGTGAGTTAGCCACTCTTCCTCGTTACCTATTTTCCGCAAAACAGAAAAGTCAATCCTTCCTTCTCTTATTATCGTCTGTGGGAGATCAAATGGTTCTGTTTGAAGCTGATAGAATGACGGTGTAATAGCTTCAAATTGCGGTTCCAAGAAAAAGGAGATCTCTCCATCAGATTCCCATAAGGCTAACGCTACTTTTTTAACGTCCTCAATTTTTTCTTTCCTTAATTCTGCCAATAAATCATCGATTGATATTCTGGCTCGCTTTAGCCCTTTATATAGGATTTCTCCTTCTTTAATAAGTGGGAAAGGGGCAGAATTAATGGCTTTTCGTAGCCCCGGCCATTTTAAGCTCAAAAAAATGCCTAGCAAATATAGCACAACGATGACAATTGTTGTGACCACTGAGCCCTTTAATCCAATTCTTTGGTCTGATAAAGGATGGGCGATTATGTTTCCCATCATTAAGGCGATCACAAAATCAAGTAATCTTAACTGTGAAATAGCACGAGAACCCATAATTTTCACAGTTAAGATTACAAAGATAAAAGTGACTGCTGCTCTTGATATCCACTCAAATATCGATAAAGAATCCTGGCCATGGAAAAAATGCAATAAGGACACATCCTTTTCAAAATACGTCCCCTATAGATTGTCACGGATTCTATCTTTTTACACCTTATGCCAGAAAGGTTTTTCGAAACCAGGTTAGACCTATTGCTTATCCAGTAAGGTCCCTAATCATGTAAAAACTTTACACAAACTGGATATGGAACAGCTATATCCGACTGAATTAAGGTCAACCGGCCGGAATTTTCATCCCGTGAAAATAACGTGAGATTGCCCGATTCCTGATTCGAAGCCACAATAAATTTCTCTGATGGATCCAATGTAAAATCCCTCGGCCAATCCCCTGCCGTAGAAGTATGCTCAATAAAGCTAAGCTCGCCAGATTCCTGATTGACACTAAAAACAGCGATGCTGTTATGGCCGCGGTTGCCTGCATAGATAAACCGTCCATCTGAAGAAATATGAATCGCACTGCCTTGATTATTTTCTGTGAAACCAGCAGGCAGTGTCGAGATATATTGTTTTTCAGTAAAATGGCCATCCTTCACATAGTAGGTTAAAACGATGACTTCAGAGCTGAATTCGGTCATGATATAAGCAAACTTACCATTGGGGTGAAAAACCAAATGCCTTGGGCCACTGCCAGCTTTTAAGGGCAAAAGGTTTGCTTTTGTAAGGGTGCCGTCATCCTCCACGGAATATGTTATTAGGGCATCAATGCCTAATTCAACAACTGCTAGATATTTTTCATCAGGCGTAAGCTCCGAATAATGGGAATGAGGTTTTTCCTGGCGAGGGTCTGGTCCAGAGCCTTTATGCTTGATCACAGACACCACGGGCTGGATAGAACCATCCTCCTGATTAATGAGACGGGAATCGATTAATCCTTTATGGTAGTTTGCACTGAACACATAGCGATTTTGGCTGTCAACACTCACATAGCAAGGCGGTGATCCGGCAATCACGTCACTGTTAATGTCTGTAAGAGTGCCTTCTTCACTGATGGAAAAAGCAGCCACACCACCATCTTCACCCTTTTTAATGACAGAATAAAGGTAGCGTTTGTCCTTACTGATAGCTAAATATGTAGGATTTTCTAACTTTGCCGCGACCTTAATATTTTCTATTTTTGCCATATGAGGGTCAAAGGTAAAAGAATAAATCCCTTTACTTTCCCCTTTTGTATACGTTCCAATATAACCAATGTACTTATTACTCGTTTTTGTCATTTTCTAAACTCCTTGAACTGATAAAATTAGTAACTATACTAATAATATCCTACTATCAATTAAAAGCTAATCATTTGGATTTTTAGCTATGTGCCAGAGGCCTTTTATTTGCATTATTGATTGGGATAGGTAATATTTAAATTATCTGGACAAAACCGTCATAAAAGGAGTCTGATCATGGCAAATAACAATAAGAATAAGAAAACCGAATCGAAATCATCATCCAAGTTTATTTTTTGGGTTATTGGTTTGGTTGCTATTGGCATTTTAGCGCTCATTGTCTTTGGCAATCATTCAAAGGACCAAGAGGAAGCAAAAGGAATTAAAATCGATTATAGTAATCAACCTTTCTTAGGGGAGGAGTCTGCTCCAGTCTCGATTATTGAGTTTGGTGATTATAAATGCCCGAATTGTAAAGAATTTGCACTAGGCGTCGTTCCGACTATTCAAAAAGAGCTTGTTGATACTGGGAAGGCCAAGTTTTATTTTATGAACGATTCTTTTATCAATGTGGATTCTACACGCTCTGCTAAATTTGCTGAATCGGTTTTTCATGAGCTAGGAAATGAAGCATTTTGGAAATTCCATGACCTTCTATTTGAAAAGCAACCTGAAGATCCTCAATATGAAAAAATCGATGTGTTTAATGAAAAGTTCTTAATTGACACTTTAAAGGAAATGGCCAATGATCAAGAGGTAGAAAAGGTTGTACAACATTTCCAAAGCGGGAAATCCAAAGAGGCATTGGATAAAGATATGAATTACGTTGAAAAGCTAGGAGTTACTGGAACGCCAACCATTTTCGTGAACGGGAAGAAGTTCGAAGGACAGAATATGGATGATTTAATCTCTATGGTAGAAGAAGCTTCTAAGGAGAAGAAATAGTAATGAGTAAATCTCTGATTCTTGCCTGGATAGCTGCCATTATTGCCACACTTGGCAGCTTGTATTTTAGTGAAGTGATGCATTTTATTCCCTGTACTCTTTGCTGGTATCAGCGGATTTTTATGTATCCATTAGCGATTATTTTAGGGATTGCGGTTTATCGGAATGATAAAAGAATCTACCAATATGTTCTCCCGTTGTCAATCATTGGGGTGTTAATATCTGGGTATCATACATTGTTACAAAAAATTCCTTACCTTCAGCAATTTGAAATGTGTACATCTGGGGTGCCGTGTTCGAAGGATTACATTAATTGGCTTGGATTTATTACGATTCCATTGCTTGCATTGATTGCTTTTATTATTATTACGACAAGCATGGTTGTACTAGCTCGCAGCCAAAAAGAAGAAGAGACGATCCGTGGATAGTCTCTTTTCTTTTATATTCTTTGTTGTTCTTGCTGCTTAACTTTTAACCTTTCCTCCAGTATACGAACCATTTGCAGGAAATGATCTGCTTCCCTCACGACATGGTCCGCTAACAATGGATCAATAACATTTTTGATTTGGCAATTTTTGATGAAATCTAACCCTGCCTGCTTGAAAGCACGTATTTCTTGGGCAGCATTTTCACTGTCTTTATTAAGCTTGCCGATGATTGGATACGTCGGGCTTTTTTTATATAACATTGATTCCACATCTCTTGCCTGGTTAAGAAGAATTTCGAAATCGTCACCAAATTTTAGTGCTGCTCTAACTAAATTTCGTTCCGATTGGTCAAGCAGGGAGGCGATGAAACGCGAATGCTCCATCATAATCCTCAGCCAAAAGACATTTTCCTTGATGATTGCATCTTGTATTGGATCCAAAATCCCCTCATTAAATTTTTTCAACGTTCTCATAAAGTATTCAGCTTCGCGGGCAATATGGTCGACAAGAAGCGGGAAGTTAAAGCCCATGACCTTACAATTGACGATCAGGATGAGCAGATTACGTTTGAAATTCCGTAAACCAAGGACGAGTTGAATCGAGTCTTCATTTAACTTACGGACAGCCGTTACATTATTAGGGGTTTGGTACGCTCTTTTCTCCTGCTCCTCAAAATAATGATAAAAACGATCGGTTTGTTGAATAAGATGTTTATCCTTTCGATTAAAGCCTTCACCTAAAAAATAGGAATGCTCCTTCATAATCCGCAGCCAAAATTTATTCTCTGTTAACGAACGTTCAATAAACATTTGCTCTGTTAATGATTCGGGAGGTGCTGCAAACGTTTCAGGGGCAATTAACATTTGATTATCCATTCCGCTAAAGCCTTGCTGCTGTACCATTGATCGCCCTCCTTTAAACTGCATATTTTATTATATTTGAGATATTTTTGTTTATGTTACGGTCTGCCTTTCATGATTATGAAAATTTGGCAAAGAATAGGGTAATAAAGTCTATTTTTGTGGAGGCAGAAATGAAAGCATCAGATATAGTAGTGAGTTGTTTAGAAAATGAAGATGTGGAATATGTTTTTGGGATAATTGGAAAAGAAGTGATTGATTTAGGCGATTCGTTGTCCGCTTCAGAAAAAATTACTTATATACCTGTACGCCATGAGCAAGGGGCGGCATTCATGGCGGATGTTTATGGCCGTATCTCAGGAAAACCAGGAGTTTGTCTGGCAACACTTGGACCTGGGGCAGCAAATCTATTAACAGGAATAGCAAGTGCAAATTTGGATCATTCACCAGTCATCACTTTGACCGGTCAAAAAGGGTTGGATCAACAGCACAAAAATGCTCATCAGTATATTGATATCCAAAAGGTATATGAACCTGTAACGAAATGGTCTATACAAATAAAAGCAGCGAACACGATTCCTGAAATCATCAGAAGATCCTTTCGAATGGCAATTGAAGAAAAACCAGGAGCTGTGGTAATTGAATTACCTGAAAATATTGCTGCCGAAAATGTGATTACAAAGCCATTAGCTGTTACAAGACTGCCAAAAAGTGTGCCAGCTTTTGAAGAATTTAAGGTGGCAGCTCAGGTACTTAACAAAAGTGTCCGTCCCTTTATAATTGTCGGAAATGGGGTAATCCGCCAAGATGCTGTCTTGGAAGTTCAGTCATTCATTGAGCAGCTAGGATCGCCGATCGTAACAAGCTTTATGGCCAAAGGAATTTTACCTAAAGATCACCTACAAAATTTTTACACATTCGGGTTTATGGAAAAAGACTATGTCCTTCGGGGATTTGAGGAGGCAGATTTACTCATCGTGATTGGTTTCGATATGGTCGAAAAACTTCCATCGGAATGGAATAAGAAAAAAGTGCCGGTCATCCATATTGCTGGAACAGCAGCTGATGTAGATGAATATTATCCCGTTCTGGCTGAGTTAGTAGGTAACCTTAAAGAAACTCTGCCACTTTTTCTAACCAATAATCTAAAAGCAAAACCATGGCAGCCCTCAGGAGGATTAAAGAGTCGTATTGAAGAATCCTATTCTATTATTGAAAAAGCAAGTACAGATTCTACCTTGACGATTGAAACACTCTTACATGTACTTGAAAGAGTTCAAACTAAGCAAATAATCGTTATTTCAGATGTAGGTTCACATAAAGTTACAATTGCAAGAACCTATCAACCGAAGCATGCGAAACAACTGATTATTTCAAATGGTTTTGCCTCCATGGGCATTTCCATTCCGGGTGCCATCGGGGCAAAATTAGCTGCCCCTGAAAAAACAGTCATTTGTGTTACCGGGGATGGCGGGGCATTAATGAATTTTTCTGAACTAGAAACCGCCAAAAGGCTTGGTTTGTCTTTTGTCATCATTTTATTGAATGATTCAATGTTGAAGCTTGAAGTTGATACGATGGAGAAAAAGTTTGGCGATAGTTTCGGAGTCACTTTTACCAACCCGGATTTTGTACAGTTAGCAGAAAGCTACGGAGCGAGGGGATTGAAAGCTACTAACGTGGAAGAATTTGAAGCAATGTTAACAGAAGCAATGAATTCGCGAGGTGAAATTGTGCTGATTGATACCATTGTGAAAAGTGCTTAATTGAAAAGTTAAGGAATGATGACCAAGCCCACCTAATATTTTTATGTAATGAAATCAAGAGGGGGATGAAGGTGGCATGGTACAGATCGATCAACCGAAACGAACGTATTACACAGCTCCTATTTAGCTCCCGCCAGGCTATACAATTGAAGCGTTCGAAAGGATTTAACCACACCAGGGATCCGATTTTTCAATCTAATAAGGAAGCATAAAAAAGAGCGGTGAAACCAATGGTTTTCCGCTCTTTCTTTACTTCTTGGAGCAGGTGGTTTAACGATTAGTACATACCGCCAATAAAAGATACTCCAACAATGATCAATAGGATAAACAACACAACAATTAACGCAAAGCTGCTTCCAATGTGTCCAGACAAAATAATCACCTCCTCTATCAATAATTACAATATATGCATGTATCAAAAGGGATGAAATGGACAAGTGCATAATATAGAAAAAAAAGGAGGAAGGGAACGGATAAATTGAGGTGGAATGTCGAGATCTGAAGCCAAGGGCTGTCCTCAAAAGTCGTTAAAAATAACTTTGTAAAACAAGAAAAATGACGTGTACCAATTCACACGTATAATTGACAAAAATGGGCTGTAAGTGTTTTCTTAGCCCTTTTTTCCAATAATAAAATGGTTTTGTTTTTATTGTATAATGAAGTTTATCATAATCATGGAACGATATTTTTGGCTTTGTTATTTGAAGTATGAAGGGAAATTGAAATTTATGGAATTTAGAATAAAAGATTTGCTAAATATTCCGTCTATGAAAGATGCAGTAGTCCTAAGTGGAAAAAACTACTTGAATAGAGTGATAAGAGGGGCGACGATTATGGAAGCCCCAGATATTACAGACTGGATTAAGGGTGGAGAGTTAGTCTTAACTAGTCTCTTTCCTATTCTTAATTTTAACGAAGAGGAACAAAAGAAGTTTATTGCCCAGTTAGCAGATAAAGAAGTAAGTGCCCTAGTAATTAAAATTCAACGCTTTGTTACAGAAATTCCTAAACCAATTGTAAGTGCAGGGGATCAATTTGGGGTGATCATTATTCAAATACCGAAAGATATTCCCTATGTTGACGTGATGTATCCAGTAATGGGAGAAGTGTTTAATAATCAAGTGAAAAAACTCCAGTATTACAAAGAAATCCATGACCGATTTACAGCACTGTCATTAGCAGATGAAGGGCCTGAAAAGATTATTAAGACATTAGAGTTGTTAATTGGAAATCCTGTTGCTCTATTTGACCGAAATTTTCATTGTATTGAGTCAACTGATGCTACTCTTGTGGAATTTGAAATTATCGAAAAAATCCCATATTATAATCAAACAGATGAAATGAAATTTCCACATTATTGCCAAGTTGTTAAATATCCAGCAATTAATGGTCAAAAGGGTTACCAAATTGTTGTTCCAATTGAAACAATAAACCATATTAAAACTTATTTGTTAATTAGTGAATTTAATAAGCCGTTAGAAGAACTTGATTTTATTGCAGTAGAAAATTGTGCAACCTCACTTTCGCTAGAGTTAGTGAAACAATTTGCCGTAGCGGAAGTGGATAAAAAATTTAAAAATGATTTAATTGATGAACTGATTGGGGGGAAAATCCACCAGATGAATTTGGTTTTTCAAAAAGCAAATTTAATTGGCTGGGACTTAAATGGTTCCTTCGTAGCAGTTTTGTTCAAAATTAACAATGGTAGGGAAGCATTTACGACTAATCAGAAGAAAAGTAAACGTGACCTTTCGGTTCAGAATCATGAATTGGTTTATGAAGCTATCCACCATTACTTGCCTAATGGAATTATCAGGAGTAAAAGCAACTTAGTAATTGTTCTTTGGAAAATCGCTGAAAGAAACATACAAGATAATATATGGATGGATTCTATTAAAGAAACGGTTAGGAAAATTCAGGAATCGATAAAAAAACATATAAAGAACCTGGGAGTTCACGTTGGAATAGGCAGTCTATCTAATAGTATTATTGAAATTCCGAAAAGCTTTAATGAAGCTCAAGATGCGTTGGAGCTTGGAGAAATGATTAATGGAAAAGAAGCAATCACAGCTTTTTCAGAGTTAGGGATTTTTAGGCTCCTATGTAATTTTAAAGATGTTTCATCATTAAGTGGCTTTATCCCACCCTCATTAAAGAAGCTACTTGATTATCAACATGCAAATAAGAAGGATTTATTAATCACCCTAAAGACCTTTTTAGAAAGTAATCAAAATGCAACAAGGACATCACAAGTTTTGTTTATTCACCATAAAACAGCAGTTTACCGCTTAGAAAGAATAAAAGAAATTACCGGAATGAACTTAGAGGATCCTGAAGAGATGTTATCTGTACAAGTTGGATTAAAAATTGTTGATCTTCTTAAACGCGAAAATACTATTTAAGATTGGCGTAAGCGGTCCTATTCCGATAGATTTAGTGCTACAAGGGTAAATAGAAATACAAAAAGCTGATCAGCCTGGAGGCTGATCAGCTTTTTAGCGTTTAGTTTCTTAATGGAAGAGTAGTCTTTTGCATGTCTTTCTTTTGTCTCGAATGCTGGTAAAAGATTCGATTTGCCGAAAGTAAAAAAAAAGCACCGTTAAAACTAATATCCCAATAATATTATCCAATTAGGATAAAAAGATAAATGAATATTAGCTAATTAGTATAAAGACTACCGTTAAGAAAACGCTTAAAATAGGGTACGATGATAGTTAATTATTCTGCATTCTATTGAGTTCTTTCTAAGTACTTAAGAAGCTTATGCAACTCACTAGCATAATAATGACTTTAATCTCAAATTCCATATGAATCGGTAAAGTTATTTGTTAGGAAAGGATTTGAAGTATATTGGAAGAACATTTACAAGGACAAATGAAGAAAGATGTAAAACAAAATGGAATGGAATATTGGAAAAAAATCGTTATTCTGTTCTTTTTTGGTTGGACAGTTATTTGGACTTATCGGACTGTACTTAACCCTATTTTGCCTGATATAAAAGGGGAGCTAGGGGTAACTTCTGACGCTAGCATAGGGCTAATTGCGAGTGTGTTTTTCTTCTGCTATACATCGATGCAGATACCGTCTGGATTCTTAGCAGATAAATTCGGGAGGAAGGTTGTTTTAATTCCTGGATTTATTCTATTTTCACTCGGGGCATTAACAGTTGGATTTGCTCCATCATTATTATTACTTTTAGTGGGAAGTGCATTTGCTGGGTTAGGGCAAGGTACATACTATGGCCCGGCATACTCGATTTCATCATTGGCCATTC
>Ga0213829_1000462_pt1 | contig 38437 bp, 40 predicted proteins | sample MC6MC0896MG_FD_180665 | JGI IMG/M metagenome (GOLD analysis project Ga0213829, IMG submission 180665) | Enriched soil aggregate microbial communities from Iowa State University, Ames, United States - MC6-MC0896-MG | ecosystem: Environmental > Terrestrial > Soil > Unclassified | place: USA: Iowa... | reverse complement strand
AAATTACGTGTAAAAAATGAAAATCGCAATGAAATATAAATTCCCACAATCAACGCAATTAATGAAATTACCGAAACTACCAAACCGTTTTTTATCCCTTTAAACAAAGCGTATCCCAATAAAACGGCAATTATTAAATCTATAACAATCATATCGTTAAAATAAAGTACAAATATAAAGCAGTTTAGGCATTATGAAATATCTTTGCAGTTCAAGAAAACAATTTTATGGCAAGAGACGAAGAATTAAAAGAACGATGGAATTTGCTGGTTGAAAAACTGTCTGATCAATTTGCCGACGGAGATACGCTGGATGTTGACGGAATAACGTACTTAATTGGCATACAGGAATTGGGTAAATTCAACAAAAAATTTAAAAAAGACGAAAAAGTAAACATTATGCACATTGCTATTTGTCGTTTGCTGGAACCGTTTGGATATTATGAATTTTCGTATTTCGATGCCGACGGCTGGCCTCATTACACCATTAAAGATCAACTGCCGCACTTAAAAGCCGGCGAACAGGCTGTTTTAATGAAAGATGCCATTGTGCAATATTTTATAGATAACGGTTATATAAAGTAATTTTTAACCATTCTAATTTTCAGCATCAACCAAAAAGCTTAAATTTGCAGAATACCTGTTTTATAAAACAATGATAGATAAAATTAAAGAATTAATTGGCGAAGCAGAAGCTTTTACTACCGATAATAAAGACACTTTAGACACTTTTAGAATTAAATTTATTTCTAAAAAAGGACTGATTAATGAAATTTTTTCCGAATTTAAGAATGTTCCGAACGATCAAAAGAAAGAATTCGGGCAAGCAATAAATTCGTTGAAAAATGCTGTTGAGGGTAAAATAAAATTTATTCAGGATGCGTTGGAATCTAAAGACGAAACAGTAGGTATTTTTGGCGATTTAACGCGTCCGGGAACACCTGTAAACATTGGTTCGCGCCATCCGATATCTTTAGTAAAAAATCAGGTAATCGACGTGTTTTCAAACATTGGATTCAATGTTTCCGAAGGTCCAGAGATTGAAGATGACTGGCATAATTTTGAAGCGTTGAATTTCCCGGCACACCACCCGGCACGCGATATGCAGGATACGTTTTTCGTGCAAATGAATCCAGATTATCTGTTGCGTACGCATACATCATCTGTTCAAGTACGTTATATGGAAAACAACCAGCCACCAATTAGAACCATTTCACCAGGACGTGTTTTTCGTAACGAAGCTATTTCTTCGCGATCGCACTGTATTTTTCATCAGGTAGAAGGTTTGTATATTGATAAAGACGTATCGTTTGCCGATTTAAAGCAGACCTTATTATACTTTACAAAGGAAATGTTCGGAAAGTCGAAAATTCGTCTGCGTCCATCTTATTTTCCGTTTACCGAACCAAGTGCCGAAGTTGATGTTTATTGGGGTTTAAAAACTGAAACCGATTACCGCATTACAAAAGGAACCGGTTGGTTAGAAATTATGGGCTGCGGAATGGTAGATCCTAATGTTTTAAAAGCATCGAACATTAATCCCGACGACTATTCTGGTTTTGCTTTTGGTATGGGATTAGAACGCATGGCAATGCTTTTGTATCAAATTGGCGATATTAGAATGTATTTTGAAAACGATGTTCGCTTTTTAGAACAGTTTAAATCTAATTTCTAAAATTTTACATAATTATTTAAAGCTCTTGTTTATTCAAGAGCTTTTTTTATTTTTGATAAAAAACATTTTTATGAATTTAGCAGACATCGTTCAGAAAAACAAAGCAGACAAAGGCTTACGTTTTGCAAATTTTTTAATAGACACCATAATATTTTACTGTAGTTTTTTGCTATTGGGTTTTGTTGTAGGCTTTACTGCTATTATATTTGGTTTTGATCCATCTTTCTTTGTTAAATTACAAAATATAAACCCCTTTCTTGACAGATTAATAACAGCCTTTATTATGGTTTTCTATTTCTTTGGATTTGAAACACTCACTAAAGGAAGATCAATAGGAAAATTTATCACAGGTACACAAGTAGTTACTTTAGAAGGTGAAACACCTACAGCAAACGTGTTTTTAAAGAGAAGTTTTTGCAGAATTATTCCTTTTGAAGCATTTAGTTTTTTTGGCGAAAACGGTTGGCATGACAGTATTCCTAAAACTGCTGTTGTGGTTAAAAAGCATTTTGATTATGAATCGGATTTATCTTTAGATGTAGATACAATCGGGAAAGAGATCTAATAAAAACGGACTTTAAAATCAATATTTTTTAAACTTGATCTATTGTTTCCTTATAAAACAATCGTTTAGGACCAATAATAAAAAATACCAAAGCAGTAGCAATCGATATAAAACCAACGTTTACTATAAAACCCAAAGCAAAACAAATTACCCAGATTAATTTTTCGCCTGCAGGCATTTTTCTTGATTTATAAATCATAAAGTACGCCAATGCAATATAAATAACCGATGAAATTAAACCGACGGTAATTAAATTGTTTCCGTTTAAAAAACTTAATTCCATGTGGGCAACTTTAAATACCGACCCCACAATTAAGATGATAAAACTTAATACAAACGATATTCTGTAATATTTAAAAAGACTCATAAATTACATTTTTACAAATTTACACAAATTGAAATCTTTTTTCGGTGTCTTTAATACTTTGATTTAAACTTGGTTTAACTACTTTGAAAAATACAAACATAAAAATGATCTGGAAAACTACAAAAATGGTTAGGAAATGAATTCCTGAATTTGAAATATTTGAATTTTGTGCAAAAAATTGATTGACAATTGAGAAATAGCCACCACTTAAACCAACTGTTGGTAACGAAAAAACAGAAAACGCAACAGATTGTATCAACCAACTGCGTCCTTGTTTCTTCTGTTCTTTTTTCATTTTGAAAACAAATCTTAATCCATCAACCATAAAAAATAAGAACGAAATCACCAAAAAACTTAAAGTGATAACTTCACCTATTGAACCCGTGTTTTTTATAAGAAAATATATACATAAATACATTGCAATTGTGATAATCGCTTTAGGAATCGATATGAACCTCAACACTTCACGCAACAGCATTTTGTTATAGTGTTTATGTAATTGTGATTGCTTTTCTTCAACCAAACCTGTAAAACCGAAGATTCCAAATTTTTTAAATTCGGTTTGTAAAGCATCTTCAAACAAAATATTGGGATTTTCTTTCCATTGATCTTCTATGGCATTTGCCAAATGATCTACTAATTCTACCTGAACATCGTAATGCTCTACATAATGTTTTTTGGTAAAATCGAACAATTGTTCTATTTGTTGATTTTTTAAGCGTTTTTCCATTTCTTAATGTTTTTAATCATTTTTAAATGACGAAAATAGTTGCAGTATTTTATAATAAACATGATGTAAAATGCATTAAAAAACACTAGAACACTTAACCATAATATAAAATTTTGCTCTTCGCATATATATGAATCTCTTTGCATAAAAATCATTGGCGCTGCTAAAAGGCTTAATGTAAATGGCATTTTTTTTATTAGCATAAGCAGCTATTTGTCCATAAACAGTAGTATAATTTCCTTCTTGATTTTTTAAAACATATTGGTTCAATATTACAGCAATGACAAAAACAACTATCTTATAAATAAAAACTACATCATTAATTGTTTCTATTCCTATTGAATCTTTAAAAAGATAGATCAATACCGGAACTATCAGCGAAATTGCTGCCCAAATGAATAAATCATTTCTAAAAGTTGACAGTAACTGATCTTTATAAAACAAAGGCATTTTAATTTTTCCGTATAAATGCATTCCGCTCCATTCAACTTCTCGTAAACGATCGTGCCAATTTTCAAAGACTTTATCAACCGATGCTTCAAATGAATTGGTTTCCATTTCTTCTTCAATTTCCGAAGCAATATGATCTAATACTTCATGCTTTGCATCATCATAATAAAAATCATAATCAACATAAAGTTTCTCTTCTATTTGGTGTATTTGTTCTGCTGATAACTTCATTAGATAACTTTTAAAAGTTGGTTTTCTATTTTTATGTTTTTTCGCATAAGAATGGTTCGCATTGCAAACACAAGTGTTGTATGTATAATACCAAATAATGCAGGACAAGATAATAAATCGCCATCGCTGTAATTCAAAGCTAGATTGGCAATTAAAGCGAAAGCGAAAAGACCAACGTATAGCTTGATCTTATTTTTAGCGTACATACTCAACACGGTATTGAATTGATTTCTTCTTAATAAATTCAATAAGTAAATACCTAAAACAAACCCAATACCTCCAAAAATATACATCATGTAAGTAACCCAATCTTCTCTTCCAAAGGGCATCGATCCAAAACAAAGTATACCAGTTAGTAACAGAACAAAATAGTTGTATTTCCAATCGAGCTTTTTCCATAATTTTGCAACTATTATTGGAACACTATTGTAATATGAATTTCTATCACAAGTTATTTCATCGTTCCATTTATGTAAGACGATTGGTAAAGCCTCTTCAAAAGTGATAGAATTCTTCTCAATTGATAGTTCTACATCAGATGTGATGTGATCTAATAATTCGATACGTAAATCATCGAAATGTTCAAATGAATAATCATTTCTTAATACGTAATCTATATGATTGATTTGATCAGTAGTTAACTTCATTAAAAATCAAGTTTTAAATTCGGGTTTACAATTGTCTGCATGTTTCTAATAAAATTTTCTAATTCTTCCATACGCGAAACCGTTTCTTTTACACCGCTTTCGGTTAGTTTATAATATTTACGAATACGTCCGTCTACACGATCCATTTCTACATCTAAAAATCCGTCGGCTTCCATTTTATGCAATGCCGGATACAAAGCACCTTCGGTAATATTCATTTCGCCCTGCGTAATTTCTTTAACTTTCTGGGTAATTTCGTAGCCGTACATTTTGCCTTGCTGTTCAAGAAGTTTCATAATAATGGTATTCAAACTTCCTTTATATAATTGTTGTTGCTTTTTCATATTTAGATAATTATTTTTTTAATGGTCATATGGAATCGCTCATCTTCATTGGTGTTTGTTTACAACAAACAATTTTTAATGGAGATTTCATATACTTATGAGTTTTAGGTATGGCAAATATACATAATTTTTTTATGCATCAAAATTTTAGGTATAAAATTGTTTCAGAAATGATAAATATCAGTATTAAGCGATTGTAATTTTGTATTTTTGCTGAAATTTTAATTAAAATGTCAAAATTCAATCCTTTAAAGGTTAAAGAAATAAGAAGAGAAACGCCTTTGGCTGTTTCGATTGTTTTTGATGTTCCTGCCGAATTAAAAGCAGATTACCAGTTTAAAGCAGGTCAGTATATAAACATCAAAGCAATAATAAACGGAGAAGAAGTAAGACGATCATACTCTATAAGTTCATCGCCGAAAAGCGAAGAATTACGTGTTGTTGTTAAAGCGGTAGAAAGCGGATTATTCTCTAATTACGTTACACAAAACTTAAAAGTGGGAGATGTTTTAGAAGTAGCGCCACCCGAAGGTAAATTTATTTTAGAGAACAAAGAAGCAAAAGTTATCGTTGGTGTTGCTGCCGGAAGCGGTATTACACCCATTATTTCATTAGCTATTGATGCATTAGAAAGTGCCGACGATACTACTTTTATATTGATTTACGGAAATAAAACGGTAGAAGACACCATTTATTTTAATGAGATCGATGCATTGAAAAACAAATATTTAGGTCGATTTTTTGCACATTATACCTTTACAAAAACACATCCTGAAGGTGCTTTATTTGGAAGAATTGAACGATCTACCATAAATTTTGTACTTAAAAACAAACACAACGAAAAACGTGTAGATGAATATTTCTTGTGTGGTCCGGAAGATATGATTAAAAAGGTTACCGATGTTTTAATTGAAAACGGAGCTAACGAAGATCAAATTCATTACGAATTATTTACCACAAGCTCAACCAACGGTGAAATTCCGGTTACGGGCGAAGGTATGGTAAAAGTGACTGTGATGGTTGACGATGTTGAAACATCTTTCAGAATGCCACGTACCGAAAATATTTTAAATGCTGCGTTAAAACACGGTATCGATGCACCGTATTCATGTCAAGGCGGTATTTGCAGCTCATGTATGTGCCGTACAGTAAAAGGATCGGCAGAAATGAAAACCAATCATATTTTAATGGACGATGAAATTGAAGAAGGCTTGCTTTTGGCTTGTCAGGCTTACGTAACATCAGACGAAATTTATATTGATTTTGATGATGTTTAATCGTTGATAAATTAAAGAAGTTCTATTTTAGTAAAAAGGATAACCCCGACAGAGTTTGGAACTCTGTCGGGGTTTTATAATTTGTTAAGATAAACTACCTTATTTTTTTTAAGACTTCACAGGTTTTAAAACTTGTAAGATCTGTTTCTGTTTTACAAATCAAAACCTAAATCGGTTCTGTAATATTTTTTGTCGAAGTTTATTTTTTCAACGTTTTTGTATGACTGTTTTAAAGCGTCTTTAAAGTTTTCTCCGTACGATGTTACTGCAATTACACGTCCGCCGTTAGTAACAATATTTCCATCTTTTTCGGTAGTTCCTGCATGAAAAACAATCGAGCCTTCAACCTGATCTAAACCAGTAATCGGCTTACCTTTTTCGTAATCTTCAGGATATCCGCCCGAAACAATCATTACGGTTGTAGCCGTTCTTTCGTCGGTTTCCAACACCGTATTTTCCAATGTTTGGTTTGCAACTGCTTGGAACAATTCCACCAAATCTGATTTTATTCGCGGGATAACCACTTCGGTTTCCGGATCGCCCATACGAACGTTGTATTCAATCACAAACGGATCGTTTCCTACTTTTATCAAACCAATAAAAACAAAGCCTTTGTATTCAATAGCATCATTTTTTAAGCCATTAATTGTTGGTATTACAACACGTTCTTCAACCTTCTGCATAAATTCTGCATCGGCAAACGGAACTGGAGAAACAGCCCCCATTCCACCTGTATTTAAACCGGTATCACCTTCGCCAATTCGTTTGTAATCTTTAGCCGTAGGCAAAATTTTGTATGATTTCCCATCAGTCAAAACAAAACAAGACATTTCAATTCCGCCTAAAAATTCTTCAATAACCACTTTAGATGATGCGTCGCCAAATTTTGCATCCACCAACATATTGCTTAATTCCTGCTGTGCTTCGGCTAAATCATTCAATATTAAAACTCCTTTACCTGCTGCTAAACCATCGGCTTTCAATACGTAAGGTGGATTTAAAGTCTTTAAGAATTCATGACCAGCTTCAACTGTATCTTTTGTAAAAGCTTCGTAACGAGCCGTAGGAATGTTGTTTTTAACCAAAAACTGCTTGGCAAATTCTTTACTTCCTTCTAATTGTGCACCATGTTGCGATGGACCGATAACGGGAATACCGCTTAAAGCATTATCGTTCTTGAAAAAATCGTAAATACCTTTTACCAAAGGATCTTCCGGACCAACAACTACCATTTCTACAGCGTTATCTAAAACAAACTGTTTAACAGCGTTAAAATCCATTGGGCTTACAGCAACATTTGTTGCAATTTGCGCAATACCTGCGTTACCTGGTGCCACAAATAACTGACTACATTTGGTACTTTGAGTAATTTTCCACGCTAATGCATGCTCTCTTCCGCCCGATCCTAATAGTAAAATATTCATATTGTGTGTATGTTGTAATTTATTGCAAAATTAAGATTTAAAACTGATTAATACGCCTTTTTCTCGCCGTTGATTGCATTTTTTACGGTAAGGTAAATAATCTTCATATCAAGCAGAAGTGACCAGCTTTCCATGTAAAAAATATCGTATTTAATTCGGTTAATGATATCTGTATCGTTCTCAATTTCCCCACGATAACCATGTGTTTGTGCCATTCCGGTGATTCCAGGTTTGATAAAATGTCGTGCCTTAAATTTATTGACTTTTACAGCGTATTTTTCAGTGAAATTCAACATGTGCGGACGTGGACCAACAACAGACATGGTTCCGACAAAAACATTAAAAAACTGTGGCATTTCATCGATACTTGTTCTACGGATAAATGCACCAACTTTTGTTATGCGGGGATCGTTCTTTACGGCTTCGTCAATATCGGCATTCTCGTTAACAAACATTGAACGGAATTTATAACAGTTAAACTCTTCGTAATCTAATCCGTTTCTTTTTTGTTTGAAGAAAATTGGTCCTTTAGATTCCAACCTGATTAAAATAGCGATTAACGGAGTTAGCCACGACATGATGAAAATGATGACCAATGTTGAAAAAACGATATCGAAAAGTCTTTTAATAAAATAATTCAGTGGATCATTTAGAGGCGTTGTTCTTGATGCCATTACAGGAATCACACCATAATAATCGACTTTTAAATTGGCAGAAAGCAAGTCTTTTTGTGAAGGCAGGAACTTTAAAAGTTTGAGATTATTATCTACATAATCAATAAAAAACGAAACCTGATTTGTTGTGGTTTTTTCTAAACTTAAATAAATTTCATCGATATCATTTTCTATACAAAATGCAATAACATCTTCGGGAGAAGTATCCATTAAAGAAAAACTTCCGAATAGTTTATATCCGTAATCATCGTTTCCGGTTACAAAATTTATAAAATTAGCAGTTAAATCATCATGACCAATGATAACTATTCTACGTAAATTTCCTTTATAATATTTTCTGAACAATTTAAGTAACCAAAAAATAAGGTACTTTGCCAGAACAATAACAACTAAAGTACTTAACAGATAAAATCCCACCACATTGTATTCTTTTGTTAGCGAAAACAATCCGTTTAAAGCAAAGGTATTTAAGGCGAATAAAAAGTACTGTTTTATTGTTTTTTGGGCAATTTGAATGAGTTTCGTAAAACGATAAACCTGATAAAATTTAGTAGTGATTGATATTACAATCCACGAAAAGGCAAGGTACAGATAAAAATAAGTTGCCTGAAAACTGTCAGGCAACAACCAAATACCAAAAATTACCAGAACTATTAAGTCATAAGTTATGGTAATGGGCCTTAAATACTTGGAATATCTACCTATTTTGCGCTGCACTAATAAATGTATTTAGAAAAATCTTTGTGTTCTTCTTTTTGTAATTCTTCTGCCGATAAAGTTTTAAAATAATCAAACGTTTTCTGCAAACCAGTTTTTCGATCGGTTTTTGCTTCCCAATTTAATATTTTTTTTGCTAACGAAGTATCGGGTTGGCGTTGCAACGGATCATTTTCCGGCAATGGTTTGTAAACTGTTTTTTGGTCGGTTCCGGTTAGCTGAATAATTTCTTTTGCAAAATCGTTAATCGTTATTTCATCCGGATTTCCAATGTTCACAGGTAAATGATAATCGCTCATTAACAAACTGAAAATCCCTTCGATCTGATCATCAACATAACAAAAAGAACGCGTTTGGTTTCCATCGCCAAAAATCGTTAAATCTTCTCCTCTTAATGCCTGCCCCATAAATGCTGGAATTACGCGACCATCGTTCAAGCGCATTCTTGGTCCATAAGTGTTGAAAATACGAACGATACGGGTTTCCAAACCGTGAAAATTATGATATGCCATAGTTAACGATTCTTGAAAACGCTTAGCTTCATCGTAAACTCCGCGAGGTCCAATGGTATTTACGTTTCCATAATAATCTTCGGTTTGCGGATGAATTAATGGGTCACCATAAACTTCGGAAGTTGATGCAATTAAAATTCGAGCACTTTTGGCTTTTGCCAATCCTAAAAGATTGTGCGTGCCTAACGATCCTACTTTCAATGTTTGTATGGGAATTTTTAAATAATCGATCGGACTTGCCGGCGATGCAAAATGCAGAATGTAATCTAAATTTCCGGGTACGTGAACAAACTTGGTTACATCATGGTGATAAAACTCAAAATGTTCATTTTTAAACAAATGTGCAATATTTTTTAAATCGCCGGTAATTAAATTATCCATTCCAATAACATAAAAACCTTCGTTTATAAAGCGATCGCATAAATGCGAACCCAAAAAACCTGCAGCGCCTGTAATTAATACCCGTTTCATTTGTGAAAATTTTGTTAAGCAAAAGTACGGTTTAAAATAATTATAAGAAACATCTAAAATTAGTTTTTCATAATAAATCTAAATAGGCAAAAAACTTGAAACATAGGTTTTCATTTCCGTTTCAAAACGTTCTTTAGAAAAAGTAAAAGCATGGTTTCGAATTTCAGATAAATTAAAGGTTTTATTCTCAAATTCATCAATAGCAGTTAATAGAGATTCTTTTGTTTGTTCGTTAAACAAAATTCCTGTTTTGCCATTAATAACAGTTTCTAAAACACCGCCTGCTTTATAGGCAATTACAGGCGTTCCGCAAGCCTGCGCTTCAATTGGTGCAATACCGAAATCTTCTAAACCTATATGAATAAAGGCTTTTGCTTTTGAAAGTATTTTATTTACTTCGGTAGAATTTAGATAGCCTGTAAATTGAATATTTGGTTTTGCAATGCTTTTTAATTTTGACAATTGATCGCCATCGCCAATAACAATCAGTTTTTTGTTAAGCTGATTAAAAGTTTCAACAACCAAATCAAAACGTTTGTAAGGCACAATTCTACCAATAGCTACGTAATAATCTTCTTTAATATCGCAGAAGGAAAAATGCTCTAAACTTACTGGCGGATAAATCACAACTGAATCTCGGTTATATGTTTGCTTAACCCAATTTTGAACGAATTTTGAATTGCTTATGATAAAATCGGGACGTTGTGCATGGCGTACATCAATCTTTCGAAGCAAATTAATAAGTGGTTTTAATAAAAAAACGGTTTTGCCAAAATACAAATCAACCTCATCCCAAATATATTTAAAATTTCTCGCTTGAAAATAACTGATATGCAACTGATTAGCCGAGTGTTTTTTCACTCCTTTTGCTACAGCATGCGACGATGAAATAATTAAATCAACTTCTTTATCAATCTTAATTTTTGATGTAAAATAGTGAAATACAAAGAAAAAAAGTCTGAAATAGTTGCCTAGTTTCTGTAAAAAAGTAGTTTTAACGTGGTAGTTTTCGGGAAAAATCTTTTTAAAATCGTTTTCCTTCATGATGTTTACCAAAGCATGCGTTTCATTAAACTGAAAAACGTTCTGCAAAGAAGTCAACACACGTTCTGCACCACCGTATTTATCCAACCAATCAACTACTAATGCTTTTTTCAACCTTGTTTAATTTAAGAATTACAAAAATAGTATTTAGCAACGATATGAACACTACACCTATTTGACGGTCTAAAAGATTTTCTGTTAAAAAACTGATGGAAACAACAATTATAAACGTTTGGTACAAAACTGACGAATTAGGATAGAAGTAAAACAATGCCAGAACAAATAATATCAATCCGAAAATTCCGAACTTCAACATTTGATCAAAATACTGATTATGAGTATTGTAGGTTACTTTTGAAAAATCTTCGTAAGATTTATAAGTAAATCCGCTGTAACAATTGTTTAATTTTTCTTGAACATTATCGGCACCAACTCCCAACACAAAATGATCTGATATCAGATCTGTAGCGCAATGCCAAATTCCGTAGCGGTAATTAACTTCGTGCGGTTCCTGATCTTTATTAGGCAACACCAGATCTTTTTCAACCACTTTTATATATCGTTCCTTCATCGGCGAAAACCAGAAAAAAGCCAATGCACATAAAGGCAAAGCAATTAAAATACTCCATTTTACAGTTTGTTTTTTGATCGATTTAAAAACTATAAAAAGCAACCCGATTAAATAGCAAGCCAATGCCATTCGCGCCGAATAAATGTAAGCCGAGATCAATAAAAATACGATTGTAGAAACACTTAACAGGTTTATTTTTCTGTTGAAAAACATTTTAAACGTTAACCATAAAGCAGCGAAAATTGTGAGTAATCCCAAATAAGGTAAGTGTAAAGATGTTGCTTCGGCAAATAAATTCCGGAAAATAGGATGATAAAAATCGTTTTGCTCCCAGGCGTTACTCCAACCAAAATCGAACACTTTAATCCAACCTAAACCATTCAATACAAAAACCGCTATGATGTAAACTGATCCAAAAGTTTGCAACAATTTTTTGGTAACAATGTCTTTGTTCAGAATAAATCCTAAAGGGAAAATAAGAAAAGGCAGACTTTTGGTGATTGATTTACCTAATTCTTTAAAATTCTCTGCAAACGGAAGGTAAAACACATACATTAGGCACAAAAATGCCAATAATAAAAAGGTGAATTTATGTGTTTTTAAAAGCGGAAATGTTTTATTTTTAAACGCATTTATCAATGCTAAAACAAACCAAATCATCATTAAAATAGAGAAATGGTTCAGTTTTAAAATCGGGAAAAGTCCTAACGCACAGGTACTAAAATAAAAAACTTTAGCTAAACGCATTCAATTCGGTTTTTAAAACATCAAGATAATTATTTCTTTTAAGATATTCTTGTGCTTTCAAGGTTTTTTCAATGGCATTTTGCTGATTATTTATGACAGATAAAATCTGATTTTTAAATTCAAAAACATCATCGGCATGAAAATACATATCGTGCGTTAAACCGATACCTTCGGCACCAACACTTGTACTTACCAACGGAACACCGTTTATCAAAGCATTTACCGATTTTACCTTAACGCCGCTGCCATGAAACATTGGGTTTACAAACACTTTAGCTTTTTGATAATACTGCTTTAAACAAGGCGCATTTACAACAAAAGTTACCTGTGGCAAATGACTGTATTTTTCTTGAATTTCTTTATCTTCTTCCTTTAAAGATCCAACGATGTAGAAATGATAATCGGGAACTTCGGTTATCAGCAAAGGATGAATATTTTTTAAATACCAATCTAAACCAAAAGTATTGTTCTGCATAAAAAGCGATCCCATAAAAACCACATTATTTTCTACTTTTTCGGTAGGAACAACAATTTCATCGTTTATAGGAAAAGGCATAAAAACACTTTTATTTAAAAGGTTTACAGCAGATAAATCGTCTTTTGAAATAAACCATAATTTATTGGCTTTATCAAAAACCAAGGCAGACAAGTGTTTAATTTTTGATGTTTCAAGCTTATAATAAATCTTTTGTCTTAAACTATTGGAACTTTTACCCAGCATTTTAAAATAATGACTTTCGATATTATGAACTCTAACCACAATATTTTTATAGCTGATGGATTTGTTCAGGGTAATTCCCCAGCAAAATTCGCTTTCTAAAATAACCAAATCGTAGGTTTGATTGATATCGATCGATGCCAAACCTTTCCGACTTAAAAACTGTAAAGGCAATTCGCTGAAAAGCTGATGTATTTGATTTTTACGGCGTGTAAAGAAAAAATGACGCGTATGTAGCGCGATTTCATTGATTTGTTTTTGGGTAGGATTCACTTTTTCGGTAACCACCAAATCAACTTCGTGCCCTAAAGAAGTGAGCCCTTTTATTCGTTCCCAAACATCGATAGCTCCACCAAAAATGGGAGGCGAAGGAATAAATCCGCTAACAACTGCTATCTTCATTTTTCTTAAAATTATATTTCTTTTCAAAAACATCGGCAATTGCCAGGAAAATCCACACATCATATTTAACGTGATAGGTAATATAAACAATTCCTGCCATAACTGCAAACGCTAACGGAATTCGTAAAAAATAAAAATCTAAATCCTGTATTTTACTTAACGTTAAATATCTTTTGATATAGAATTGATAAAAGAAAATAATGAAGAAAATTCCGCCGAACATTAATTCATCAAAAAAGGCACTTTTGGTTGATAATGCTTGGGTTGTTGATAAATATCCGCGAATTTCCTGCAAATTGAACTGATCTACGATGCTTGATTCTAAAATATATTCTAAAACTTGCGGGTAATACGTTACAAAACCGCTCCAACCCACGCCTAATGGACATAAAACAAAAACCGAAACAGAAGTTATTACTGATGAAAATCGTGTTCCGAAAGTTCCGCTGGTTGTTATTTGTTCTGCAATTATTTCGCGCAAAACAAAACCTAAATAACCACCAACTACTAAAAGCAGTGCAATAGCTACAACAAATGCGTTTCGTAAATACTTATTTTTCTTTAGATATGATAATGTTAAAGGCAAAATTGATAACAATACCAACAACAAAAATCCTTTTGATTCACTTACCAATGAATAGGCTAAAAACAGGTAGATACTTTGCAGATAAACCATCCATTTCCAAAAGCCTTTAATTTTTAAATAATGTATCAGGAAAACAGGTAAGAAAATAAAAATAATCAATATGGTTCCTGTCCAGCTTTCTTCGGGCGTTAATAATCGAACACGCCAGTATTTTTTTGCTAATGTGTGTAAAAAAGGCAAGAAAATTTCATTCGTTTTTAAAAAGTATATCTCTACCGTTATAAACAAGGTTATAAACAACTGGGTTAAATAAACTGCCGAAAAAAGGTTTTTAATTTTATTGAAATTATTGCTTAAATACGAGTAAAAAAACTGATATAGAATAAAAATAACGATTGGATAAACACTCATTTTAACTGTTTTAATAATGATGTTTTCATCTAAAACCACGAGTGTTTCATTATGAATGTAGGATATCGCGAGAAAAACAGCCGATATTAAAAAAGTGTAAAGCAGGTATTTTAAATAGTGTACCGCGTAATTACTTAATTTTATTGTGTGATTAGATAAAATATAAACAAGCATAAAAGGCGCCAATAACACAACAGGCGATCTACCAATTTCGCCCACCACATTATGCAAAGGAAAATCTTGGTAAATAGCAGCAAAAATTACTATTAAATATATAATTACCTGTTTATTTAACGTCATTAAATGTAATTTTAATCAGTTGGTTAGCCAATGCAAACTGTCCTTTGCGCAATCTGTTAACTATTAATAATAAGCTTGAAAAATAAAATTTAAAACTTAACGAATAGTATTTTTTAATGAATTTTTTTCTGCTGATGAAAAGCTGGGTTTCAGAAAAAATGCTTTTCTTTTTTTTGTAAGATGATCCTATGGTAGCTCCTTCTTTATGATAAACGATACTTTTTTCGCACCAATCTGGTTTATATCCTTTGCTTTTTGCCCGATAAACCCAATCTAATTCTTCATAATAAAGAAAAAAATCTTCATTCAACAAACCTATTTCTTCCACAAACAATCTTGATACAAACATAGAGGCACCGTGCGGATAATCTATACTTGGTAAATCTTTCTTTAAAACATTTTTACTTTTCCCTTCGCCAACATGTTCAGAAATGTAGAATGTTTGGTTAAAAGATCCGCCCACAGCTTGGATCGTTTCATTATTATAAAAATACAATAATTTGCTACCTAAAATAGTTTTAGCGTGCTGATTGTGATACGATTTTAATTCGTTCAATGCTTCAGGATCAACAGTGGTATCATTGTTTAAAATCCAGAAATAGGCTGCATCATTTTGTTTTAAACCAAATTGCAACGCGATATTATTTCCGTGCGCAAACCCTTTGTTTTCCTTGGCTTTTATTAAGATAATTTGTTCGTTATTGATTTCTTTATCTTCGTTCTGAAAAAAGCTAACAAATGATATCTGCTGATTCTTAACAAACTCGCAAATAGTATCAAACTGTTTAATATCCGAAGAATTATCTACAACAATAATCTTAAAATCAGTCGCAGTCATTTTTTGTAACGAAAGGATACAATCGCACGTATCGTTGCTTCCGTTATGGTTTAAAAGAATTATGTAGGTATTTTTTTTCATGCCGCCAATTCTTTTTTACCAGTTATCCACATACTGCCGGTTACAAAAATTTCTGTGATATATAAGGTTGCAATAATGCCGTATAAATGAAAATTCTGTGTTAATACAAAACCTAAAACTACCGTAATTAATAAGGCTACACTTAAAATTAGTAAGATTTTTCTGTGATGATTTTTAAATAATAATGTTTGATAAAACGGAATATTCAATGCAACGATTATTGGTAAAAATAGTAAGAAACTGCTTAATTTCAATCCTTCATTAACTTCATTACTCAAATCAAAAAAGGTAGCCAAATAAGGTATTATAAATACAATTACTACCGCTATTATTGATAAAAATATCACGTTAAAAAACGTCATTTTAAAAACATACGCTTTTGCGGCCTTAAAATTTGTTGAAATTAAATTGCAGTAGCTTGGATAAGTAACATTGAAGAACACACCCAAATAACTTCTAAAAGCAACTAAAAATAAATCGATTATTTTATAAATTCCGGCATACGTATTTCCTAACACCGTGTTGATAATAAATACTGGTGCTTGTGTGTAAAGACTAATGGAGAAATTAGACAGTACAATAGATTTATTATGTTTGATAAAAACCCATACTCTTTTTACCGATAATTTGGTGTTTTTTGATATTTTATAGTAAAACCAACTGTAAATGATACTGTTTGATACTCCTAAAATCCCTACAACATACACGTAATCTTCGGGTTTTTGTACCAAAAGATAAATACCAATCACATAAATTAGTTTCGACCAAAAAATGATATGATTGATTTTTTTAAAAGATTCTTGTGCCTGATAAACCCAAATGGGGTTGTAATACCAAGCAACAATCCAGGTTAGTCCCCAATAATACGTTTTATCTACATTTAAAATACTAAAGATAATTACAAGCAGAATTGTTAACACAATGCAGCAAATCAATCGGTATTTGTAATTTAAACCTATATAGTTTTTTAAGTACGTTATTTTAGATCGGTAAGCACTAATTTCTTTTACCCCGATTAAATTCGCACCAAATTCAATTACAAGACCCAACAAAATATAAACCGTTGTTACAACACCGACAATTCCCCATTTATCAACACCACAAACCGGAATTACATAAAGCGCAACTAAAAAAGGCGCCAGCAAATTAACAACTTGTCCGGCACCATGTATTAGAATGTTTTTTATTGAGGTTTGATTGTCCAAAAAGTCTAATTTTTTAAACTCTTTATTTTAGAATTTAAATAAGCAATTACAATGTACACAAAAATAAAAAATAAAGGCAAGGTAATATAGTAAGGTAAAAACGGACTTACCGCAATATTCATGAATTTGGTTGCAACGTACACCACTTTTTCCTGCTCAATTAACTGAACATCAACAGCGTTTAACTGTTTCATTAATCCTTCTTTAGCCGTTAAAAGATCTGCCAATTCCGGATAAGCGTTCATTGTAATATCATTTACTTTATTTTCGCTACCCAAACGCTGAAACAAACCGTTGATATGTTCAATTGATTTTACTATTTCAGCGCGTTTTGCAAGCGTATTCGCCTTTTCAATTTCTTTACGCTTGTTAAAGTAAGCATCGCTGTTTAGCTCTTCAAGAATTTTCTCGATACTTAAATCTGTCTTACCTAAACCTTCTGTATAAACAGTTAAAAGATGAAATTTATAATTCTTAGACGCCAGTTTACTTTTTGAATATTTCTCGATATCAATACCGCGGTCACTCAAAACCTTAAAGGCCTCAAAATAAACAGGATCGGTTAAAATATAATTATACGCATCGTAAATTGGTTCAATTTTAAGCTTGTAAACTTCGTTGCCCGCATTAAGCGAAATCAGTTTTTTGTTAAGATCTAAACGATCGTAATCTTTAATTTTCTGATTTAAATAATCGATACTTCCAAAATTCGGAACCACAATAAGTTCATGTCTTAATCGGCTCGATTTTGTTGAATCAACATACATTCCCAAAGCAATTCCAACAATTAAAAGCCCTAAAAAAACATACCATCTGCGAACAATAAAGCGCAATAAACGATAAATGCTTAAAATAAAATTATTGTAAAAACCGTTTGCGCGTTGAGCCATAAACTTAACATCTACTTCGTTAGGCAGATCTGAATTATGATTTGATAGTTTTTCTTGCATATTAACAGTTAAAAATTTGTTCTAGTATTTTTATGGTTATTAAGTATGTTGGTTTTACGCCCGAAGCTCCTAAACCGCCCGAAGCTAATGTACTTCCTGTTTCTAGCGGATTATCTGATGCGTAATAGGCATACCTTACTTTTATGTTTGGGTTGATGCTTTTTCGTATTTTTGATGCCGACTGTATGGCTTTTTGATAATGTGCGCCTTCCATTTCCAATCCAATTACGCGCCAGGTTGAATCGTGAAAGAACTTTAATAAATCTTTATTTTGTAACGATGTTCCTAAAACGGTAATCATTGATCCGCCAAAAACCGGAATATCGTTTCCTTGGAACATTTCTACGTTTAATTCGTTTTCAAACGGATAATTATCGCCTGTACCTTCATTGATATGCGCGGTTGGAATCATGATATCGCCTTTTTCGCCGACCAAAATTCCTGCTTTTCCCATGATTGAAACCGATTCTACATTTAAATGAAAATCTCTATTAAAAGGTTTCAACAATTCATCGATCGTTTCATAAGCTTGTTCGCCAAAAGCATAATCCATTACAATAAGTACCGGTTTATCTGCTGTATTTTCAGGAACTGCGTATTTACTAAACGTGGTATTATCGAAATTTATTTTAGCAGTATCAAAAATCTGCACGTCTATGTTTGTTCCCGATGTATCCGGTAAAAAAAGCATTCCTTCATTTGTAGCGCGTTCGGCAACCAAAGCACGCAAATCGCTGTTTCCGGTTTTGCTTAACTCTTCAAAAATCTCTGTTTTATCTTTCCCTCGTAATTTCGCTTTTAAAACATCCGCGGCAAAAATCGAATTCATTACACTATGCATGTTCGCACTGATAATGTGCAACGGACGGTTTAATAACTGTAAACGTTGCAATTCGGTTTTTATTTTGGTTGCCCAAATTTCACCGTAAATATGATGTCCTAAACGTTCACGTAAAATCGGACTAAAAGTAATGGTTCTTTTGTTGTTTTCCAAAACTTCTTCCAAAGCAATTTTCCCCAGCCAGTAAATTATGTGTAAAAAACGATCGGGATTTTCTTCGGTAGCAAATGCGCTGTAAATATCGTTAATTTCGGCGAAGCTTCTGCCTAAAATAATGGTGGTGTGTGATATTGCAATTTCACGTTCGGTTAACGATAAAGGTTCTTGTGTTAAAACGGCATGTTCCAACTTTAACCAATCGCGCGAAACATTGTCGTCATCGTCAATTAAAATGCGGTCTTTAATTTTGTGCGATTCCACAAACATAAAGGTTAAATGCGTTAAAACATCATAAATATCTGATCGTCCGCGCGTGATTTCGATATTCATCTGTTCGTAATCGATACGGTAACAATTTCGTCGGCGTTTTGGTGGAACAATCGGTTTAAAGTGCGATTGCGAATAACCTTCGTCTGATGTTAGGTTGATGTATCGGCATTCTTCAATACCAATAGGCAAGCGTTCAATTACATAAAACAAACCGCTTAATTCTACTTTTTCATCGGCGATCGATCCATAAATTTCTGGTCGCAAAAGTAATAAAGCCTCTCGCAAGGTTTCGCCCGAAACACCCATTGGTTTATAAAAACCACGGTTAAATAAATGGCGCATGGTTATGTACAAACGTTCTACCGCTGCCGATGATTCTTGTGCCCGTGTTCTTGTTATGTATTTTATTTCTGTCATTTTTTTAATTTGATAAAATCAATCCGATTGCCGGATCTACTATTTCTCTTGGTGCGTTTGGATTTCTCGGTTGAAACTGATTGTTTGGAAACCATTCGCCGTACATGTATCTGAACGACGATGTTTTTTCTACCTTATTGTTCATAACATCTGGCTGATAGCGAAAATCTTCAAACAACTGATCTCCTTTTACAAAATTTGCCGGACGAAACTGATTGTTTTCGGTCATTAACCATTCAACCGCAACAAAAATTCCGTTTTTAGGAATTTTAATATTGTGATTTAAAACATTGATTAAATTTTTCTTGGTTCCGCGTTTTACTGTTGTAATTATAGGATCAATCAGTAAATCATCGCTTGGGCAACCGTATTCGTTCATTCGTAAAAATCGAATTTTAATAGTGGCTGCGGCAACGACACTTTTGGTGTACACAATTACTTTATCTATGTATTGAACCGATTTTATTTCGGCATCGTTCTCAAAAAACTTTCCGTACATATACGGAACATTTCCCGGAGCAAAATACATGTTTTCGAAATGCGCATTGCCAATGGTATGATGGAACGATTTTTCGGGCAGAACCAACAAAGCAGGCTGCGGAATTTCGTAAGATTCTAATGTAACATTTGTTGTTTTTGAAGCTTCTTCTCTAAAAATTTTATGTCCCGATGCGTTGAAAACCAAAGTATCTGTAGTCAATGCAGACGGTATGTAGAACATGCCTAAAGAATCGGTTGTAGTGCCATCGCTTCCATCTAAAACCCAAATATTTGTGAGCGGTAAAGGTTTATTTTCGGTATTCACCACCTTTCCGCTAATCTGTGCAAAAACACATATTGGAGTTATTAATAAAAGAAACAGCAACTTTTTCATACGCTATTGTAGTTTGTGAATGAAATCGGCAATTTTTCGGTCGTTCGCCAAACGCGGCAATTTATTTTGCCCGCCCAATTTTCCTTGCGATTTCATGTATTCGTTAAAACCACCAACCGGAACTTTGGTAATTACTAAAGTACGCAAAACATTGCCAACAATTAAATCATCATAATAAACATTTTGATTTCTTAACGCAGCATCTATCTTCAGTGCGAAATCTTCCAGATTAGTCGGTTCTTTTTCAAATTCTACCAACCATTCGTGATAAGGCAATCCATTTTCGGGATTAATCTGTGGCGCAACCGTAAATTCGGTAACCATAGCATCGGTTTCAGTCAAAGCTTGTTGTATTGCTTCTTCAACTTCTTTACCAATCACGTGTTCGCCAAAAGCAGAAATGTAATGTTTAATGCGACCGGTTACAACAATTCTATACGGTTTTAGCGACGTAAACATAATGGTATCGCCAATGTTGTACGCCCACAAACCTGCGTTAGTGCTAATGATTATTACATAATTAACGTTTAAAGCTACTTCGCCTATTGTGTATCGTTTTGGATTTTCGGTATAAAACTCATCGGCTTTAATGAACTCGTAAAAAATTCCGGCGTTTAAAAGCAGTAACATTCCTTTTGCTTTTTGAGAATCCTGATAAGCAAAAAATCCTTCGGATGCCGGATACAGTTCAATACTATCTACTTTTCTGCCAATTAACTGCTCAAATTTTTTGCGGTAAGGTTCGTAATTCACTCCGCCATAAATAAACAGATTGAAATTTTTAAACAGATCGCCTACTTTTTGTCCGGAAACCTGAATTAATCGATCGAAATACATCTGAACCCACGAAGGAATTCCGGAAATAACCGACATATTTTCATCTTTTGTTTCCTGCACAATGGCATCAACTTTTGTTTCCCAATCATCGATACAATTAGTTTCCCAACTTGGCAAACGGTTTTTTTGTAGATATTTAGGAACATAATATGCTGCAATACCTGATAATCGTCCAACTTTAACTCCGTTTTTTTCGGTCATTTCAGGACTCCCTTGTAAAAAGATCATTTTTCCATCAACAAAATCGGCTTTGCCTGTTTCCTGAATGTAAAACAAAATGGCATTCCGCGCACCTTGCACATGATAAGGCATTGATTCTTTTGTAATAGGAATATATTTTGCGCCCGATGTAGTGCCCGACGTTTTTGCAAAATACAACGGTTTGCCTTTCCATAAAATATCTTTTTCACCGGCAACCACTTTATCAACATACGGTTTTAAAGCCTCATAATCGCGAACGGGAACGTATTTTACAAAATCGGCATGCGATTTTATTGCCAAAAACAGATGATCTTTACCAAACTGCGTTTGCTTTGCCTGTTGAATTAACGAATAAAACAAATTTTCCTGCGTTACAACGGGTTTTATCATCCATTTTTGTTGCTGCATTACAACAACATTGGCAAATATTTTTGCAAAAAACGACTTTAAAGACATACTTTAGATTTAATTATACAAAAATCGAACATCTAATTTTAATAAAATAACAAAGCACCAAAAAGTTTAATTATTTTAATATTAACACTTTCTACTGTTAAAAATTACAAAATAAAAAAATAAGATAGCTTTAAAATGTTATATCTTTGCTTGATATTTTATAATTAAATATAATGAATTCTATAGTAGTATTTTTAGGAATGCCGAGTGCATGGGGTATAATTTTGATTCTTGCCGTGATTTTGCTGATGTTTGGTGGGAAGAAAATTCCTGAATTAATGCGCGGATTAGGCTCTGGTATTAAAGAGTTTAAAGATGCTACGAAAGATGATGAAAACAAAGATCAATCTAAAAAATAAATAAAATAATAAAATGGGAAGATTTGGTGCTACCGAGATAATTTTAATAGTAGTTGTTGTACTATTATTGTTTGGAGGAAAAAAAATTCCGGAATTAATGAAAGGATTAGGTTCTGGTATTAAAGAATTTAAAGATGCTACGAAGGATAACAGTGGAGCAACTTCAAATTCGAATAAAAACAATACAGATTCTAAATCTGAATAAAACTTAAAAGATGCTAAATGCATCTTTTTTTATTTGCAATAATTTATTTTGGAAACAACTTAAAATTAAATGCCCGCTTGAAAAGTATCAAGCGGGCATCCCTTATAAAACATAATAAAAACACTACTTTTTTTTAATTCCGCTCATTTAAAATTTAAATGATTGGTCTTTTTCATAACAATTTCTTTTTTGTAATTTTCTTTTTCATATTATATAAAGCAAATGAAAGACCAAAAAACGGAAACTATATATTATTTTCAGCAGATCTCTCACAAACCCAAGTAAATCAATACTTTGAGCGATAAATCATTTTTTTAAATAAAAATCAATTTGCCAATTACTCAATTTACACCGTGAAAACGTACCCGAATTGAGTATTATTTCCACTATTTTAGTGTGTAATTGCTAATTATCTAAAATCATGGTTAGCTGCAATCGCTTTTTCTGCTGATCTACTTCTAGCACTTTTACCTGAACATGTTCGTGCAGCTTAACCACTTCGTTCACATCGGCAACAAACCCCGCCTTTAACTGCGATATATGAACCAAGCCGCTTTCTTTGATACCAATATCAACGAAACAGCCAAAATTGGTAATGTTGTTAATGATGCCGTTGTAAACTTTGCCCACCTCAACATCATTAATTGATTTTAACGAAGCATCAAATTCCAACACTTTTGCCTTTTTACGCGGATCTAATCCCGGTTTTTCCAATTCTTTCAGCAAATCGGTTATATAATGCATTCCAAATTGTTCTGAAATGTATTTTGAAGGATCTATTTTTTCGATTGCTGATTTATTTCCGATCAATTCATTGGTACTGATTTTTAAATCTTTCGCCATTTTTTCGACCAAAACATAAGCTTCCGGATGCACCGCAGAATTATCTAACACAAAATCGCCATTTACAATTCTAACAAAAGCTGCAGCCTGCTGATATGCTTTTTCCCCCAAACGCGGTACGCTTTTCAGTTCTTTTCTATTGGTAAAAGCTCCGTTTTCTGCACGATATGTTACGATTTTTTCAGCCAGTTTTTCGCCGATTCCTGAAACATAACTCAACAACGATTTACTTGCCGTGTTTAAGTTGATTCCGATTTTATTCACACTGCGAATTACCACCTGATCTAATTCTTCTTTTAATAGCGTTTGATCCACATCGTGCTGATACTGCCCTACTCCAATTGATTTTGGATCAATCTTAACCAACTCTGCCAACGGATCTTGTAACCTTCTACCAATTGAAACAGCACCACGAACGGTAACATCGTAATTAGCAAATTCGTCGCGCGCAATTTTCGACGCCGAATAAACCGATGCTCCTGCTTCGCTTACCACGAAAACCTGCAAAGGCTTATCAAAAGCGACTTTTTTTATAAAAAACTCGGTTTCACGACTTGCCGTTCCGTTACCAATGGCAATAGCATCAATTTTATACGAATTCGCCATAGAACGTACTTTTTTGGTAGCCATAGCAATATCTTTCTGTGGTGCGTGCGGAAAAATAGTTTCGTTATACAACAGATTTCCGTTTTCATCGATACAAACCACTTTACAGCCAGTTTTAAATCCGGGATCAATTCCCATAACGCGTTTTTCGCCCAACGGAGCCGACAATAACAACTGCGATAAATTCTCTGAAAAAACGCCGATAGACTGTAAATCGGCTTTTAGTTTGTATTCCTGCAAAACTTCGTTAGACAATGCCGGTTCTAACAAACGCTTGTACGAATCGGCAACTGCTTTAGAAATTTCGACAGCTGTTTCGTGACTTTTATTTTTAATTACAGCATCTTCTATAAATGAAATGGCGTCGGTTTTATCAATGCTTACGTCTAACTTTACAAAACCTTCGTTATGAGCGCGCAACATTGCCAATAATCTGTGAGCAGGCGCTTTAAACAATGGTTCGTTCCAATCAAAATACTGTTCAAATTTCTTTGCAGCATCTTCGTCCTTTTTTGTTTTTACAACTTTGGTCGAAATTTCTGCATTGCGCTGAAACTTTCGTCGAAGTGCTTTTCTAACAAAAATATTTTCGTTGATCCATTCTGCAATAATATCGCGTGCGCCTTGCAATGCATCTTCACTAGAAAAAACTTTACTGTTTAAATATCTTTCGGCAGTGTATTCTAAATCTTCGACATTTTGCGACATAATCATTTTTGCCAAAGGTTCTAATCCGGCTTCGCGAGCTGTATCGGCTTTGGTTTTTCTTTTCTTTTTAAAGGGAAGATACAAATCTTCAATTTCGACCAAATCAAAAGAATTCTGAATTTTATCTTTTAAGAAATCAGTCAGTAATCCTTGTTCTTCTATCGATACCAAAACAGATTCCTTTCTTTTAACCAATGTTTCAAACTGATTAGAAAGTTTTGCAATTTGTTCGATTTGAACTTCATCTAAATTACCTGTAACATCTTTTCTATACCTCGCAATAAACGGAATGGTACAGTCTTGAGCTAATAATTCTAAAGTGCTTTGGATGGATTTATCGGAAACGGCAACTTTATCCTTTATATATTGAATAGTGTTCATTGCATGAATTTTGAACTGCAAAAATACTACCTTTGCACCAATTACTACCGTATGAAATTTGTATTTGTATACTTAATTATTGTTAATTACATTGCCTTTAGCCTGTACCATTTAGATAAACAACGGGCAATTAAGGGCAAACAGCGCATTTCTGAAAAAAACCTGTTAACCATTGCTGCTTTTGGCGGAACTTTAGGTGCTTATATTGGTATGCAAAAGTATCGACATAAAACCAACAAACTATCTTTTAAATTGTGGTTTTACGGTATTTTAATTTTACAGATTATCTTCTTTTTTGCTTTTTATAAGAAGAGGTTTTTTATTTGATAAATCGAATAATTGTTGGATAAAATTTTTAACTCTTCCCTTTGAAATACGAATAGCATTGATAATTGGGAAGAAGAAAACTATAGTTCCTAACAGTGCAACAATAAGTAAAAGTATTTCGAAACTTAAAATCATTTTAAAATGAGTGATTTTACCAAAAGCTGCAAAAAATATTAAAATAAAAGTAGCTATCGAATACACTATTTGAAAATTCAAAATATTTTTTCCTTGCTCATTTACGTAATCAATCTTATTTTTATTGGATAGCCAAAGGATGAGTGGCAAAATAATATTTCCTAATGGTAAAACATAACCTAATATTACAGATAAATGTAACCAAATTAAAAAGGTATTATCTTGAGCTTTTCAAAGTTTACAATTTCATCTGGAGTGGCTTCTAATGCATCACAAATTAATTTTAGAGTAGCTCCGCGAGGAGTTGTTTCGTTATTTTCAATTCGTTGAATAGTGCGTACATTTACTTTAGATATCTCTGCTAAATTTTCTTGAGAAAGTGCTTTTTGTTTTCTTAACTGTGTAATTTTTGTTCCAATAGTTTCCATTCTAAATTTGTTTAAATTTTATGATACAAAATTACTTTTGCTCACACAAAATCCTTACGGCGATAAGCTGACATTTACCCGACATTTATGTCAAATACAACATTATCAAAGATTTTAATAAAAAAATGCTGAAAATATTTTCAGCATCTTAAATCATATTTTTACTTAAGTTTTTAACTACAAGCAATTTTATTTACACGTGTTTCGTGGCGTCCGCCTTCAAATTCGGTAGTTAAAAAAGCATCTATCATTTCTAAAACTTGCGGAATAGCAGTAAAGCGCGCAGGAATAGAAATTACGTTTGCGTTGTTATGCTGGCGTGCCAAAACGGCAATTTCTTCTGTCCAACACAAGGCACAACGAACACCCTGATGTTTGTTTGCACTCATGGCAATTCCGTTACCCGAACCGCAGATTACAATTCCAAAATCAACATTATTGTCTTCTACATCTTGTGCTACTTTGTGTCCAAAATCTGGATAATCAACAGAATCAAACGTATCTGTTCCGTAATTAACTATTTCAATTCCTTTGTCCTGAAGCATTTGTACAATGGCTTTTTTGTATTCCGGACCTGCGTGATCGTTTCCTATTGCTATTTTCATATTGTTTTGCTGTATTGTTTGTACAAAGGTAATTATTTTGAATTATTGAAAGATTTAAAAATTTATGGATTTAATATTATATTTGACAAAACACCATTTGAAATGCTTAACGTAATTTATGACAAAAACTCTAAAGAGGTACTAACTTTTTTTAGTACTTTATGTATTTTAATTATCATTTTAATAACTTACGGGTTTTATAATAAAAACTCATTATGTCTAGTCATAGGAATATCAATTTTTGTTAATTTACCATTTTTACTAATTGAAAAAGGTATCGAAATTGATAAACTTCAAAATAAATATCGCTTTTATAACTCAATATTTGGTTTAAAGTTCAACACCAAAAAATGGTATCTGTTACCAAATACTCAATACATTTCTCTTTATAAAGCCAAGAAAACACGTGAAGCTCCAATGGGTGTCAATTACAACTATTCGTACTTTTACATTTACGAAATAAATTTATTTGATGAAAACAACCAACACTACATGTTGTTTCAAATAGATTTCAACTATTTAAGTCATGCGTTATTCTGTTCCAAACAAATTGCCAATTATTTAAACATTCCAATAGTTGACGCTACAACCCACGAACATAAATGGATAAATAACGTTTAACCAAAATTATTATTTAAGACAAAATTTACATTTACAGTTTAATATTTTCTTATCTTTAATACGTATTTGGGCTTTATGCTTAAACAAATTTATATATGACAAAGAAAATAAGAAAATTCAATAAAAAACCGGGCAAAGATTATTCCGGACAAATTTTAAAATTACTTTCACAAAACAGCTCTAAAGATTTTAACTATAAGCAAATAGCTGCTGTTTTAGAAGTTACAGATACCAAAGGAAGAAACGAAATTATTAAAGAATTAAAATATCTGGTTTCAACCCAAAAAATTGAAGAAGTAGATCGTGGAAAGTTCCGTATTTTGGAACAATCGAGCTATTTTGAAGGAACAATTGACATGACTGCCCGCAAAGCAGCCTATTTTATTAGTCCTGAATTCGACGAAGATCCGTTTATTCCAACCAACAATTTAAACAAAGCATTACACGGCGATAAGGTTAAAGCCTACGTTTATAACAAGCGCAAAGGCAAAAAACCCGAAGCCGAAGTTATTGAAATTTTAGAACGCAAACGCGATGAATTTGTCGGCGTAATTCAGATTAACGGCACGTTTGCTTTCGTTGTTACGGCAAACCCAAAAATGTATGTGGATTTGTTTATTCCGAAGGAAAAATTTGGCGATGCTGAAAACGGCGATGTTGTTTTGGTTAAAATGACCGATTGGCCAGAAAAGGCAAACAATCCGTACGGAGAAGTAATTAAAGTTTTAGGAAAACCCGGCGAACACAATACCGAAATGCACGCAATTTTGGCTGAATACGGTTTACCGACCGATTTTCCTGTGGAAGTTGAAGCTTTCGCTCAAAAATTAGATACATCGATTACCGAAGAAGAAATTGCAAAACGCCGTGATATGCGTGATGTATTAACATTTACGATTGATCCGCGCGATGCAAAAGATTTTGATGATGCCTTATCATTTCAGGTTTTAGAAAACGGAAATTACGAAATTGGTATTCACATTGCCGATGTTTCTCATTACTTGCAGGAAGGAACCGTTTTAGACGAAGAAGCCTACAACCGTGCCACATCTATTTATCTGGTTGATCGTGTGGTTCCGATGCTTCCCGAAGTATTATCGAACTTTGCGTGTTCGTTACGACCAAACGAAGAAAAATATACGTTTTCTGCAGTTTTCGAACTGAACAAAAAAGCCGAAATCGTGAATTCTTGGTTTGGTAGAACCGTAATTTATTCAGACAAGCGTTTTTCTTACGAAGAAGCACAGGTTATTATTGAAACCAAAGGAGATAAAATTCCTGCCGAAATATCGTTAACCAACGAAGAGCAAACCATAGAAAAACCTATTGTTGACACTATTTTAACAATGGACGATCTGGCAAAACAAATGCGTACAAAACGTATGGCAAATGGTGCAATTTCGTTTGATAAAGTAGAAGTAAAATTCCATTTGGATGAAAATGACGAACCAACGGGCGTTTATTTCAAGGTTTCTAAAGATGCCAACCATTTAATTGAAGAATTCATGTTGTTGGCAAACCGTAAGGTTTCAGAATTTATTGGTAAACAGAAAAAAACCTTTATTTACCGTATACACGATGAGCCAGATCAAGATAAATTATTCAATCTGCAAACGGTTATTTCAAAATTTGGTTACGGTTTAAATTTTAAATCAAAAGGTGATATTTCTAAATCGCTTAATAAATTGTTAAGCGATGTTCAGGGTAAAAAAGAACAAAATTTGGTTGATACACTGGCGATTCGTAGTATGAGTAAAGCCGCGTATTCTACCGAAAATATCGGTCATTACGGTTTGGCGTTTGATTATTATTCGCACTTTACCTCACCTATTCGTCGTTACCCAGATGTAATGGTTCACAGATTATTGCAAAGTTATTTAGACGGAGCAAAATCGGCAGACGAAGAAGTGTACGAAGCTAAATGTGTGCATACATCGCAAATGGAAAATTTAGCCGCAAATGCAGAACGTGACAGTATTAAATATATGCAGGTTAAATTTATGCAGGATCATAAAGATGAGGAGTTTTTAGGTGTAATTTCCGGCGTTACCGAATGGGGAATTTACGTGGAAATTGTTGAAAACAAATGTGAAGGAATGGTTCGTATCCGCGAAATTAAAGACGATTATTACACGTTCGATGAGAAACAATACGCTTTAGTGGGCGAGGTTACCAAAAACCTGTTACAGTTGGGCGATGAAATTATTGTGAAGGTTAAAAATGCCGATTTGGTTAAAAAACAGTTAGATTTTACGTTTATTAAAAAAGTAAATGAATAATGAAAAAGTATTTTTTTGCAGCAACCTTACTTATAGGATTACAAACAATAGTAATTGCCCAAGTTGATAAAAACGTAGGCGATTTCACCTCGTTAAAAGCAAGCAACCGCATTAAAATTGAGCTGATTCCATCAAAAGAAAATAAAATTGTTGTAAAGGAAAGTCAGGCTGATGCGGTAAATATCATCAATAAAAATGGTCGGTTGGTTTTAAAAAACACCTTGAAAGAACTGGTTTCAGAAAGTGAATATTCGGTTACCATTCAAGTTCATTTCAACAACTTAAAAGAAATCGATGCACAAGGCGGTTCATATATTTTTAGCGATGCCGTTATAGATCAAACTAAAATAGAATTAAACGCTAATTTAGGTTCTACCATAAAACTTAACCTGAAAACAGAAACGTTAACAGCCAATTCAAACACAGGTGCAAAGCTGCATTTAAACGGATCAGCTTCAAAATCGGTTAAGCTTTCGGCATCGTCAGGCGGACAAATTACTGCCAATGAACTAAACACTTTACGTAATATTATTAAGGTAAATTCGGGCAGCGTGGTTAAGGCAACCGCAACCGATTATTTGGAAGCACAGGTATTAGCCGGCGGAAGCATTAAAATTCACGGAAAACCCAAAGATGTTAAAGAAAAAATAACCTTGGGTGGCACAATAGAATATATTAAATAATTTTATCGTAAATTTGTGGTAACATTAAATTAAAATGCCAACTAAAATTGGCATTTTTTTTATACTGTATGGATTTATTTTTAACAGGAATATTGCTTGGTTTTTTTCTCAGTTTCATGATTGGGCCTGTCTTTTTTATATTGATAGAAACCAGCATTACCAAAGGATTTAAAGCCGCATTAACTTTTGATGCCGGTGTTATTATTGCCGATATCTGTTTTATTTTAATAGCTTATTTCAGTAGTTTTCAGCTGATAAACAGAATTAAAGACGATCCTGCGCTTTTTCTTTTTGGCGGAATGATCATGATTACGTACGGAGCCATTTCCTTTGTTAGACTTCAAAAATTAAAGAAAGCCGAAATTCATATCGAAGCTACTTCTTACAAAAACAACTACTTTTCGTTATTCGCCAAAGGATTTTTATTGAATTTTATTAACGTTGGTGTATTGGGATTCTGGCTTACAATTATCATAACCATTGGTCCGCAATTAGAAATGAATCATGGCAGAATGATCAATTTCTTCGCTTTCGTTATCGGAGCTTATTTATTGACCGATATTTTTAAAATGCTTTTAGCCAAACAATTGCAAAGTAAACTTACACCTAAAAACATCTTAAAGGTAAAAAAAATAAGCTGTGTGCTTTTAGTAGTTTTCGGATTGGTAATCATGTCGAAATCGTTTATTAAAAGCGAAATTAAAATCCCTAAAACCATAAAGGAACATCAGTTTCAATAAATAATTCTTTTCTGAATAGATCTTCCGCAGAAAAAATTACAATCGTTTACAACCTTTTTGTTTACATTTACGTCTATACTTTAAACAAACATTTTATATGAAAAAACATTTTCTAACAATCTGCATTTTTAGCGCATTGGCTTTTGGTTCTATTTCTTGTTCTAGCGATGACAATCACGTTCACCAAGAAAACAAATTGGAAAAATTTAAAGGAACATGGGTTGGAACGTTCTCTGGCGGAGACACCGGAAACTGGACAGCGACAATTGATGCGGCTGGGAAAGCAACAGGAACAGTATCTTCAAACAGCGTAGCATCAGTAAACTTTGTGTTAACTGGCAATGTTACAGAAAACGGAACTATAAATGTTTCATATTCTTACAGTGGTGAAGAAGTAGGAACAATGACAGGAACTTTAACCAATAAAACGGGATCTGGAACTTGGACAAGTCCAGTTCAGGATTTAGACGGAACCTGGACAGGTACCAAAAACTAAAAAATCAGCTTTAAAAGCTGATTTTTAGTTAACAGTCACTTTGAGTAGATTTTTCGACTTCACTTCGTTTCGCTCAAAATGACACTTTCTTACTTTTTACCACATAGGTACAATAGAATAATATATGTTTAAGGTTTTATATAGTTTCAGTCAACGGCGAAAGTGATAGTTACATTCCTTATTATTTTCATAGGTCGTCTCTTCGAGTAGTGGAACGAAGTGAAGCGTATCGAGAAGTCTTTGTTTTATAAGTTATCAAAAGGCTTCGGTTCTCGACAAGCTCGAGCGGACGAACTTTAAGACTTTTGACTTTACGACATTCACCTTTTCACATTACGCCTTTATGACTTAGCAAATACAACTATTTCTCTTCTTTATCCAAATTTTCAATAAACAATGTAGGAGTTTCACCTGTGATCACCTTAAACAAACTGGCAAATGTTTTGGGATGTAAATCACCATAGATAACTGCCAGTTCTTTAATCGTTTTCTTCCGTAATTCTTTATCTGCTTTTAAATCTGTAACCGCTTGTTGTATGCGTAAACTATTGATATAAGTACTAAAACCGTTTTTATATTCGTTTAAAAATGGGGAAAGCGTACTGCGGGTAGTATTTAATTGTTTCGCTAGATCATCTAAATTTACTGAACCTAAAAAACCTTTTTCCTGCTCAAAAACATTCAATCCATCTAATAACCTTTGGTCTGTTGCCGATAAAACAGTCGTGCTTTTCGCCTGTTGCTGCGTTTCGGTTATTTCTGTTACGTTTTCTTCAACGCTTTCTGTTTCTGCAACCTCAATAGTTGTTATTTCGGTGTTTTCAATAACATCAACTGTTTCTAATGTTTTTTCAATTTCAACAACACCATTATCAGTTATCTCCTTATTCTTAGTTGTAGTTATTTCTGTTTCTTCGATTATTTGGCTTTGCTCATTTTCTTTTTGCTTATGCTTTTTGCTTTTATTATTTTTCCAAAATAAGTAAGCCGCTATTAGTAACAAAACACCACCTAAAACACTTATCCACAAATTGTATTTACTTACTAATTTTTGCCATTGCGAAGTTATTTTTTTACTTTCTAAATCTTGGTGTAAAATGCTTGTAATACTTTGCTGTTCTTTTTCAAACTGTTGGTTCAAAGCCATAAGGCTATTAGTAGCATTTAATTGTAGTTGCGGTTGGTTGGTTTCATTGTAATAAGCTATTAAATAATCGTACGTTTCACGTAACTCATAATTTAAAAACTCTTTTTCATGAAAAAGAGTATCTATTTTTGTAAAATAGACCATAGCTTCGGTTTTCTGGTTTTGCTGCCAGGCTATTTTACCCAAATACAAATAAATAACGTGCTCATTGGTAAAATCGCCATTTTGTTTAATAACATTTAAAGCGTTTGTAAAATACTGTTGGGCAACTACATCATTTTTTTGTAAAAAAGCCAAACCGCCTTTTATATATTCTAAATAAGCCGTTTCTAATTGTTTGTGTTTAGGTTTTAAAAGTGTAATAGCTTGTTCGCTTTTCTTTATAGTAGCATTCAGTTTATCTATATCTTTTAACTGCCAATAAGTTTTACTCAGACAATATAAGGTAACAATATAACTTCTTAAGTGGTTATAGTCTTTTGGGGTTTGGTAATAATCCTTCGCTTGTGTAAAATAGACAATAGCTTTGCTGTAATGGCGTGTATGGTTGTAAATATTGCCAATATCTATACGAACAGCATTTAAATTATATAAATTATTTATTTCTTCATTAAACGCTTCTGATTCTATGGCATAGTACAACGCATTTTTAAAATCGCGGTTATCATAATAAAATACGGTGCTTCGGTTTAAAAAATCACCTTTTATACTGTCATTGTCCATTTTTTGTACCAAAGGGTGCATTTGGTGCAGCAACAAGGCTGCATCAGCAAACGGTAACATAAACGATTTTTTTTCTAAGGCACGGTATTGCTCCAACGTGTTGTTTTCATTACGTGCTTTTTTATAATATACCTCTAAATACTGTACTTTTTTTTCGTTAGAAACCGTGTCGTTTTGTATTACTTCCCAAAGGCTTTTATAAGAATCTGCCGTTGCTTGCCCAAATGAACAAAACGGTAACAGAAAAATAATCCAGCGAAGGAATAAATTATCCAATACAGGGAATAAATTGTCCAACTTTTTAAAAAACATGCATAAATTTTTTTCTAACCGCACAAAAATACAAAAAAATAACCAACAGCACCCTTTATTATTTAACACACTGATTTTAAAAACAATAATATTCAAAAAAAGGAAATTTACGACTAAAAAAATAATCCAGAGAGGGAATAAATTGTTCAAAAAAGGGAACAAATTATCCATTTGTTTAAATCCGGATAATTTGTTCACTTATTCTTTTGAAATCGCTTCATATTTGTAACAGAAACAAAAGCTACCCGGGCAGCGTTAATAAAAAACTCCGAAAACAATGAAACGATTTTTTTTATATGCTGTAGCAATTTCTGCTTTATGCAGCTCGTGCGAAACAGAAGACGAAGCATTCGCAACAGAAACACACAACCAAACCAATACTTTGCATCAGCCAAAAGGTGTTGAAGTAAATGATTACCAAATGTATCAAAGCATTTTAAACAGCTTTGTATATAACAACCAACAGACGCATCAGGAAAACCTGTTGCGGTTTGAAGAACACGTAAACCGGCAAATACTTAATTACGTACCAAAAGAAACCTATAAATACGAAAAAATAAACACCGAACAATTGTTGGTATTAGAACAAGCCGACACCAATTTTATAGAACAACTAGCTTATTCTAAAGAAACCAAAAAGGCAATTTACGCGATAATAGGCAATAGTTTTAACAGTGATATGGCGCGGTTGATTACCAACGAAAACGAACGCAATTTAATAGAAACCTTCTTCGCATTACAAAACAACGGCGGCGATGACGATGACGATAAATTAAATGGTAAAAGAACAATTGCTTTTGCCTATGGCGCACAATACAGCTTAACCCAAGCGGTATTGTATGCCGGGGCAATAGAACTATCAGCGAAATAGTCAAGTCGAGAAGTAAGAACATACATAAGATTATAAACAATAAAAAAAGAAAAAGAAATATTTACCTATTTGTTTCGGAGGACCGGCAGTCGCGAATGTCGGTTTTAACAAACAAATTATAAACAACCGATTACAGCGGGTTACCTGTAAAACATCTTTAACAGCAGTTTATAAAAAAACAAAACTGCATAAACTTAAACAAAAGATATGAAAAATATCAAGTCATCAGTATTAGCTCTTTTCGGAGCTGCAATTTTATCAGTAAGCTTATTCTCTTGTAGCAACGACGATGCTGCAACAGCAAACACCACAACAGAGCAGACAATGGCTGCGAAACCTTTTGCTGATTTAAAAATAATTCCAGGTTTTCCAGGTTTTGGACTAGTATCTTCTTATGCAGGACCCTGTGTTCCAGCTGGCGGTTTTTGTTTTAATAATGGCATACCTGATACTAAGCCTATTTTTGGAATTGGCAGATTAGATAACACAACCGTACGTTTAACAATGAGTATGGAAACGTACCTAACAAACCAAGAATATCTTGCCGATAATATTTTTGAAGTAGGTACTGATTTTTCTTTAAATCATGAACTATCAAAAGAATTAGAATTTGAAACAGAAACTGTTGTAACTAAACAAACAGCAAAAGTTGTTCAGGAAAATGATGAAATATTTTATATCGATTTAAGCGTAAAACAAAACTAATTAATAACATAACATATTTGAAAATTGTAAAAATGAAAATTGTAGAAAATATAAAAAAAATAACTTTAGGTGTTTTAGGAACCGCTATACTAGCTTCAGGTTTGTGGGCTTGTAGTGATGATCTTCTTTCTGAAGATCAAAATATAAATAATTATTCCTTAAATAGTATTAATGTTGAGAATAAATCTCTTGTTAATCCACTTGAACATATTGGGGTTGAGCATAATTTATTCATGGAAAAATTTACTGTTCATTTAGAAGAAAGTTATCAAAAAGACGAATGGACTAATATAGATTTTTTAAGTAACGAGTATAGATACAAATTATCGGACATTATAAATAAAAGTTACCATACTAGCTATGAAGGCTCTACTTCAACAATATCAGCGCAAATTGATATATATAATCAATTAAATTTGAATGAATGGTATGACGGGAATGAAATCACACAGTTAGACTTAGCAAAAGATGTATTAGAAAGAAAAGCTACTGCAAAAGATAAAGAATTTGCATTAAACCTTTTGAATGATATTTTCAAAACAACTAGTGATATTACTGATGATGAATTGGTATACTTAGAGTTAGAAAAAGTAATTTTAAAGCATGAGAATTTAATTTTATCAGAAAGTTGGGGAGAAAGTGAAGAATATGCATTAGGCGCTTTGGCTGTTGCTAAATACTCTTTAATTTTTTGGAAAGACTATGATTTTAACAAATTTTCAAGTTTTAAAGCTAAAGGAAAAAATCCTCGTGGTGCAATAGTAGTAGGTGCAGATAGTGCAGGTTTTATAGTTGGAGGAGGTGTAGGAGCTGCGTCTGGTTCCTTTTTAGGTCCAGCAGGCACTGTCGGTGGATGGTTTGGTGGATGTGCAGCTGGTGCATGGGGTGCATCTTCCGCTGCTGCAACAGCAATCGCTATATACGATTATGTTATGAATTAAAAATTCATTAAGCAACCTCTTTAATATTTTATTTAGTATTTTTTAATACTGGTTGTTCCATTATAATTTAGCAAAATATATGAAAAACAAAGCTTTAACGTTAACTATACTCTATTTTATTGGTTTTATACTAATTGTAATACTAAGCTGTATGGCTTTATACAATAATTTAATCATGTGGACTTGTTTGTTTACAATTGCCGTTCTTATAAATAGAATATCATTAGATTTTAGTAAAATGAGAGAAACAGAGAAAATTATATACTTAACAGAAGCCTGTTTTGTTATTTATATAATATTTCTTTTGGTTTGGGGTAACACCTATTTTACACTATATAAATTATTAATAATTCCTTCGGTTATTTTAAGTATTTATTATGTATTTAAGTTTAAAAGAGTACAAAAACAATAAATCTTCTAGCCTTTTTCTATCCAAGTTCTCTTATTTGATAGAAGAAATAAATTTCAATATTAATTACCCTAACAGTATTAAAACACTGTTAGGGTTTATAAAAAACTATCCGAAATGAAAAAACTAACAACATTAGCACTATTGCTAACCGCAACTTTACAAGCCTTTGCAGGCGAAATAAAAATAACGGCAAACCTTACAGGTTTTTCTGATACTGCCGTGGTATATTTAATAAGCGGGCATACACCTATTGCCTACCAAACATTGGCTCAAGGCAAAGTAGAACTTTCAGCCGAAGTTTCCGAAACTCCTGATACATATACTATATATGTAGTAGAAAACAACCAACCATATTACACCATGTTATTTGTAGCTAATGAAACCATAGAAATAAACGCAAATAAGAATGATTTTCCCTATGCCGTAAAAGTAACTGGTTCTAAACATAATGATATAAAAGCAAAATTAGACGAACTGCAAATGCCTATACATAAAAAAGCCGAAGCTTTAAAACAGGAAATAACTGCTTTACAACAAACTGCCGAATGGCTAGAAATCGAGGTACAGGAAAAATATGTTGGTACAGATGGATTGGCAAACCAACTTACAAAAGAGTTAAAACAAGTAGAAGCTGATTTTATTTTAAATAATTTTGATAACGCCTATGTATCGACATTACTGCCTTACAACACCACTGCATTCGATAAAACATTTTACAAAGCAGTGTATAATAAAATGACTACCGAGCAAAAACAAACCCCTATAGGCAAGCAATATTTATTAGCATCACAAAGCCAGCGCTTAACAAAAGGAGATATCTTTATTGATATTAATTTGTTAGACAAAGATTTAAAAGCAGAAAAATTAAGCAACTATTTTAATAAAGATAAAAAATATGTTCTAGTTGATTTATCATCGGTAAGCTGCCCTGATAGTAATAAAGCTTTCTATATTACCAAGACCTTTGCCGATAAAACAACTGAAAAATTACAAGTAGTCAGTGTATTGCAAAGCAACGATGCAGAAACTTATAAACATTTTGGCAGATTAAGTACGGATAATTGGGCAATGCTTTATGCAGAAAATTATGTGAATTCAAACACATATATTCAATACCAGGAAAATGCCACCCCCACTTTTTTATTGTTTGATAAAACTGGAAAACTCGTTGACCGTTGGGTAGGTAGTGCAGGTCATCAGCAAAAATTAGAACAATATTTTGGTAAATAAACTCTTTTAAGTTGTTTATTACTAAAAAATATAAAATGAAAAAATATCTACCTTACATATTAGCCATTTTAGGCATCATTTTAATCGTTATTGGATTTATTTATAGTTAATTTATTAAAAAAACGCCTGTTCTCAGAAACTGAAACAGGCGTTTTTAGTATCGTAATATATTTACAATTAAATATTGTCATTATTCAATTTACTGTCCCCCACTCTCCGAAGCTTGCAGCTTCCGTTCATAAAAGAAAATGATTTACTCAAAGTCGAGACTTTGTGTAGCGAGATCTAGGTACTAAAAATTAATACCCCTTAAATAAAGTAATTGTTCTTATTTTTTTATTTTTGCCGAAATTATTAAAACTAATAAAAACATTAACACATGAACAAAACAACACTTTTACTTTTATTGTTAGGTAATATTGCGTTTGCTCAACAAACAGATATTTTATCGAACGAAATTACATTAGGTAAAAATTCGCAGCGTTTTTTTATTAAAGAAAACAAAGATTACAGATTAAGCGAATACAAACAAGTTTTTTCTAACCCTGAGGCGATAAGCTATATTAAACTTGCCCGTACTAATAAAACTTTCGGGGATATTTTGGGATATATTGGCGGGTTTGGTATTGGTTATGGAGTAGCATCTGTTGTTAGTGTTAAAAGCAGCGATCCTAATTATAAATCAAAAA
>Ga0213829_1000460_pt1 | contig 38512 bp, 30 predicted proteins | sample MC6MC0896MG_FD_180665 | JGI IMG/M metagenome (GOLD analysis project Ga0213829, IMG submission 180665) | Enriched soil aggregate microbial communities from Iowa State University, Ames, United States - MC6-MC0896-MG | ecosystem: Environmental > Terrestrial > Soil > Unclassified | place: USA: Iowa... | reverse complement strand
TACGTGATTGGTCAGGAGCGTGCGAAAAAGGTTCTGGCCGTAGCGGTGTACAACCACTACAAGCGCTTGAACCAGCGTGACAAGAAGAATGACGACGTCGAGCTCGGCAAAAGCAACATCTTGCTGATCGGCCCGACAGGCTCGGGTAAAACCTTGCTTGCCGAAACACTGGCCCGCTTGCTGAACGTTCCGTTCACCATCGCCGACGCAACCACCCTCACCGAGGCGGGTTACGTGGGGGAAGATGTCGAGAACATCATTCAGAAGCTGCTGCAGAAGTGCGATTACGACGTGGAAAAAGCCCAGATGGGCATTGTCTACATCGATGAGATCGACAAGATCTCGCGCAAGTCTGACAACCCGTCGATCACCCGGGACGTTTCCGGTGAAGGCGTGCAGCAGGCCCTGCTCAAGTTGATCGAAGGCACGGTCGCTTCCGTTCCGCCCCAAGGCGGTCGCAAGCATCCCCAGCAGGAATTCCTTCAGGTCGACACCCGTAACATCCTGTTCATCTGCGGTGGTGCGTTCTCCGGTCTGGAAAAGGTTATTCAAAACCGTTCCACCAAGGGCGGCATCGGGTTCGGCGCAGAAGTGCGTAGCAAGGAAGAAGGCAAGAAAGTCGGTGAATCCCTGCGTGAAGTCGAACCTGACGATCTGGTCAAGTTCGGTCTGATCCCGGAGTTCGTCGGTCGTCTGCCGGTCCTGGCGACGCTGGACGAGCTTGATGAAGCTGCGTTGATGCAGATTCTCACCGAGCCGAAAAATGCGTTGACCAAGCAGTATGCCAAGTTGTTCGAGATGGAAGGTGTTGACCTGGAATTCCGGGCCGACGCGCTGAAATCGGTCGCCAAACGTGCCCTGGAACGCAAGACCGGTGCCCGTGGACTGCGTTCGATCCTCGAAGGCGTCCTGCTCGACACCATGTACGAAATCCCCTCGCAATCCGAGGTGAGTAAAGTGGTGATCGATGAAAGCGTCATCGAAGGCAAGTCCAAGCCACTGTATATCTACGAAAACAATGAGCCGGCTGCCAAGGCAGCGCCAGACGCCTAAGCGTCACGCCGCCGGAACAAAGAAGGGGCCTTCGGGCCCCTTTGCTATTGTGGACACGGCGCAATCTACAAACCCATTCTTTTATCTGCTTGTTTTTTTCCAAACCAGCCCCCATCTTGGTTTCAAGCTTAATTCCATCTGTTTACGGCCTTATGGCCGCCATAGAGGCGAAATCATGAAGACAACCATCGAATTGCCTCTCCTGCCATTGCGTGATGTTGTGGTTTATCCGCACATGGTTATCCCGCTGTTCGTGGGGCGCGAGAAATCCATCGAAGCCCTCGAGGCAGCGATGACTGGCGACAAGCAGATCCTTCTGCTGGCTCAGAGAAACCCTGCTGACGACGATCCCGGTGAAGATGCACTCTATCGCGTAGGTACGATTGCGACCGTTCTGCAGCTGCTCAAGCTGCCTGACGGCACGGTCAAGGTTCTGGTCGAAGGTGAGCAGCGGGGCGCCGTGGAGCGCTTCAGCGAAGTGGACGGCCACTGCCGCGCCGAAGTCTCGCTGATCGACGAAACCGACGCGCCCGAGCGCGAGTCGGAAGTGTTTGTCCGCAGCCTGTTGGCTCAGTTCGAACAATATGTACAGCTGGGCAAGAAAGTCCCGGCTGAAGTCCTGTCGTCGCTCAACAGCATCGACGAGCCAGGCCGCCTCGTCGACACCATGGCCGCGCACATGGCCCTGAAGATCGAGCAGAAGCAGGAAATCCTCGAAATCATCGATTTGTCGGCCCGGGTCGAGCACGTCCTGGCGCTGCTGGATGCCGAAATCGACCTGCTGCAAGTCGAAAAACGCATTCGTGGTCGCGTGAAGAAACAAATGGAGCGCAGCCAGCGCGAGTACTACCTGAATGAGCAGATGAAGGCCATCCAGAAAGAACTCGGCGACAGTGAGGAAGGCCACAACGAAATCGAAGAGCTGAAAAAGCGCATCGATGCCGCCGGTCTGCCAAAGGACGCCCTGGCCAAGGCCCAGGGTGAACTGAACAAGTTGAAACAAATGTCGCCAATGTCCGCGGAAGCGACCGTGGTGCGTACTTACATCGACTGGCTGGTCCAGGTGCCGTGGAAGGCCCAGAGCAAGGTGCGTCTGGACCTGGCCCGTGCCGAAGACATTCTCGACGCCGACCACTACGGTCTGGAAGAAGTCAAAGAACGGATCCTCGAATACCTCGCCGTGCAAAAGCGCGTGAAGAAGATTCGCGGCCCGGTGTTGTGCCTGGTCGGTCCTCCCGGGGTGGGTAAAACCTCGCTGGCGGAGTCGATTGCACACGCCACCAACCGCAAGTTCGTGCGCATGGCCCTCGGCGGTGTGCGCGATGAAGCGGAAATTCGTGGTCATCGCCGGACTTATATCGGTTCGATGCCAGGAAGATTGATTCAAAAGATGACTAAAGTAGGGGTGCGCAACCCGCTGTTCCTGCTGGACGAAATCGACAAGATGGGCAGCGACATGCGTGGCGATCCGGCCTCGGCGTTGCTGGAAGTGCTCGATCCCGAGCAGAACCACAACTTCAACGATCACTACCTGGAAGTCGACTACGACCTGTCCGATGTGATGTTCCTGTGCACCTCCAACTCCATGAACATCCCGCCGGCGCTGCTGGACCGGATGGAAGTGATTCGTCTGCCGGGCTACACCGAAGACGAGAAGATCAACATCGCCGTCAAATACCTTTCGCCCAAGCAGATCACCGCCAACGGCTTGAAGAAAGGCGAGCTGGAATTCGACGCCGAAGCGATCCGCGACATCATCCGCTACTACACCCGCGAAGCCGGCGTACGTGGGCTGGAGCGCCAGATTGCCAAGGTCTGCCGCAAGGCGGTCAAAGAGCATGCGCTGGAAAAACGCTTCTCGGTGAAGGTCACCGCCGACATGCTGGAGCATTTCCTCGGCGTGCGTAAATTCCGCTACGGCCTGGCCGAATCCCAGGACCAGATCGGTCAGGTTACCGGCCTGGCATGGACTCAGGTGGGCGGCGAATTGTTGACCATCGAAGCCGCTGTCGTTCCCGGCAAGGGCCAACTGATCAAGACCGGTTCCCTGGGTGACGTGATGGTCGAATCGATCACCGCAGCCCTGACCGTGGTGCGCAGCCGCGCGAAGAGCCTGGGGATTCCCCTGGACTTCCACGAGAAGCGTGATACCCACATCCATATGCCGGAAGGAGCAACCCCGAAGGATGGCCCTAGCGCCGGTGTAGGCATGTGCACGGCCCTGGTCTCGGCATTGACCGGGATTCCCGTTCGCGCGGACGTCGCCATGACCGGTGAAATCACCCTGCGTGGCCAGGTGCTGGCGATCGGCGGTCTGAAAGAAAAACTGCTCGCGGCTCACCGTGGTGGAATCAAGACGGTGATCATTCCTGAAGAGAACGTACGTGATCTGAAGGAAATTCCGGACAATATCAAAGCAGATCTTCAGATTAAACCGGTTAAATGGATTGACGAGGTCCTGCAAATTGCGCTGCAATACGCGCCGGAGCCCTTGCCGGATGTGGCTCCCGAGATTGTCGCAAAGGATGAAAAACGCGAATCTGACTCTAAGGAAAGAATTAGCACGCATTAGTACGCATTTGCCTGAGGGGCTTGTTGACGCTTTTTAGGGCCCTTGTTATAAAGCGGCTCTTAAGTGTCTGTAGGCCATTCAGCACTCGTTTTTTTGCTTTCACCCAAAAACTTAGAATCATACTCAAATAGATATAAGGGGACTTAGAGTGAACAAGTCGGAACTGATTGATGCTATCGCTGCATCCGCTGATATCCCGAAAGCTGCTGCTGGCCGTGCGCTGGACGCTGTAATCGAATCCGTCACTGGCGCTCTCAAGGCTGGCGACTCTGTTGTTCTGGTAGGTTTCGGTACGTTCTCCGTCACCGATCGTCCAGCTCGCATCGGTCGTAACCCACAGACCGGTAAGACGCTGGAAATCGCAGCCGCCAAAAAACCAGGTTTCAAAGCCGGTAAAGCACTGAAAGAAGCTGTCAACTAAGTTCGATTCAGGTGTTTGCCTATCCGGGTCGGGGTCATGCCTGACCTGGCAGCGGAGCGGTCGTCCAGTCGGCAAGTCGCCGTGCCGAGACACCGAGGGTCGCATGTTCGAGCCCTCGATCCGTTCCGCCAGTTACGAGAAGGCGCATCCTCGGATGCGCCTTTCTTCTATCCGGATTCTACCCACGCTCCACGGTTGCCTAATTTTGAAGTTCAACCGTTTCTGGGGGACGCATGCTGCAGAATATCAGGGACAATTCACAAGGCTGGATTGCCAAGACCATCATCGGGATCATCGTTGTACTGATGGCGTTCACCGGGGTCGAGGCCATTTTCCAGGCCACGACCAACAGCCAGAACGCGGCCAAGGTCAATGGTGAAGAAATCAGTCAGGGCGAGCTGAGCCAGGCGGTCGATATGCAACGCCGTCAACTCATGCAACAGCTGGGCAAGGACTTCGATGCTTCCTTGCTCGACGAAAAAATGTTGCGCGAATCGGCTCTCAAAGGCTTGATCGACCGCAAACTGCTGCTCCAGGGCGCAGAAAAATCCGATTTCGCTTTTTCCGAAGCGGCGTTGGACCAGGTGATCTTGCAAACGCCTGAATTCCAGGTGGACGGTGCGTTCAACGCCGAGCGTTTCGATCAGGTCATCCGTCAACTCGGCTACAGCCGCCTGCAATTCCGCCAGATGCTGGCTCAGGAAATGCTGATCGGCCAGCTGCGCGCCGGTCTGGCAGGCAGCGGTTTCGTCACCGACGCACAGGTACTGGCCTTCGCCCGTCTGGAAAAACAGACCCGCGATTTCGCTTCCCTGAACGTCAAGGCCGACCCGGCGGCTGTGAAGCTGACCGACGACGAAGTCAAAGCCTACTACGACGAACACGCCAAGGAATTCATGACGCCGGATCAGGTGGTCATCGATTACCTCGAGTTGAAGAAGTCGTCCTTCTTCGATCAGGTCAGCGTCAAGGACGAAGACCTGCAGACGGCGTATCAGAAAGAAACCGCGAACCTGTCCGAACAGCGTCGGGCCGCGCACATTCTGATCGAAGTGAACGACAAGGTGACCGAGGCGCAAGCCAAGGCCAGGATCGAAGAAATCCAGGCACGTCTGGCCAAGGGCGAGAATTTCGAGGCGCTGGCCAAGGAATTCTCCCAGGACCCGGGTTCGGCCAATAACGGCGGTGACCTCGGTTTCGCAGGTCCTGGTGTCTACGATCCAGCCTTTGAAACAGCGCTGTATGCGTTGGCCAAGGATCAGGTCTCGGAGCCGGTTCGCACTGACTTCGGTTTCCACCTGATCAAGCTGCTGGGTGTCGAAGCGCCGCAGATCCCGACCTTCGCCAGCCTGAAAGACAAGCTGACCCGCGAGCTGAAAACCCAGCAGGTCGAACAGCGTTTCGTCGAGGCGACCAAGCAACTGGAAGACTCGGCGTTCGAGTCCTCCGACCTGGCCCAGCCGGCGCAAGACTTGAAGCTGACCGTGCACACCTCCAAGCCGTTCGGCCGTGAAGGCGGTGAAGGTGTGGCGGCCAACCGCGCCGTGGTCACCGCTGCATTCAGTCCTGAAGTGCTGGATGAGGGTGCCAACAGCACCGCCATCGAACTCGATCCGGAAACCGTGATCGTGCTGCGCGCCAAGGAGCACCTGAAACCGGCGCAATTGCCGCTTGAAAGCGTGTCTGCCGCGATCCGTGGGCAATTGACCAAGGAGCACGCCAGTGCTGCCGCCAAGACCAAGGCCGATGAGTTGATCGTCAGCCTGCGCGAGGGCAAGACCCCTGCGGACCAGGCAATCGATGGCCAGAACTGGGCAATCACCACCGCCGCCACTCGCACTCAGGAAGGCATCGACCCGACTGTGCTGCAAGCGCTGTTCCGGATGCCCAAGCCCGCCGCGAAGGACAAACCGACCTTCAGCAGCGTGACCCTGGCCGATGGCAGCCTGGTGATCGTGCGCCTCAATGGCGTCAACGAAGCGGCGGCACCGACCGATGAAGAGAAGGCCCAGTACCGTCGCTTCCTCGCCTCGCGCATTGGCCAGCAAGACTTTGCGGCTTACCGCAAACAGCTGGAAGCCGAAGCGGACATCGAGCGGTTCTGATGCCTGATTGAGGTTTGTGCACCAAAAGACCCCGGCCCGAAAGGCCGGGGTTTTTTTTACCCTGCCATCGGGAATCCGCAATCCTGAGGGACTTTCCTGCCTATAAACGGTCAGTTGTCGTGTAACTGTTTTAAGACACCAATCGGTGCGACGCTAAGCATCGATCTGTTGCACAATACGCCCCGGACCGTTTCTTCAGGATGTTCAATGTCTAAATCAATTCCCATGCATGTCGTCGGGCTGGCTCTGGTATTGGCCGCCGCTGCCGGCTGCTCGTCGGAGAAGACCGCCATCTATGAGCATGAGAACTTCGACGACTCCGGTACTTTTTCCCGCAATTACCCGGTGACCGATGCGCAAACCTGCGAGGCCGCCCGTCGGGCGTTGCTCAGCCAGGGCTATATCATCACCAGCAGCGACCCGAAACTGGTCAGCGGCCACAAGAGCTTCCAGCAGACCGGCGATACCCACATGGAGATCAGCTTCAGTGTGGTCTGCGCCGATGACGGCACCGAGGGGCATCATGCGACCATGTTCGCCAACGCCCTGCAGGACCGCTATGCGCTGAAGAAGACCAACAACTCCGCCAGCCTCGGCGTGGGTGTATTGGGCTCGGTCTCGATGCCGATCGGCTCGTCCGACGACTCGATGGTCAAGGTCGCCAGCGAAACCGTGTCCTCGGCCAAGTTCTACGAGCGTTTCTTCACCCTGGTCGAGTTGTTCCTACCGCCGGAAGCGAAGAAAGCGGCACACATCAAGGAAAAACCGAAAACCGACCTGGGCATGCCTGAAGCCAAGGCCGAACCGGCTCAATTGGCGCCGACGCCTGCACCGGCGGCCGAGCCTGCGCCGGCCCAGGCGCCTGAACAGCAACCGGCACCGGCGTCCGCCGAGCCGGTGGCACCGCCGCCTGAAACCGCCCCGATTACCCCGGCCGAAAACAGCCAGCCGGCGGCGTCCACCGAAAGCGGCTCCGCACCGACGGACTCGAGCCTGCCACCACCGACCGAGCCGATTCCGGCGATGCCGGTCACCGCGCAGTAATCGAGGCTGAGGTCAGGGGCGCCTTTCCCGGCGCCCCTTGATCGTTGATCCGCGTCATCCCTGGTCACAGTTCTGCGACCCAAATCGAAAAATCCCGGGATAAATTCCTGATCGCCTGCTACGTTTTATCAAGTAGCCGCGTTGTGTCTTGCCTGCGTCATTTTTTATTCACATGGGCACTTTATGCTCAGTGCGCAGGTCACTTATTCAGGCATTTTTTTAAACAAGCCGAGGGGGATTAAAAATGGACGATTATCAAGAAGAACTGCTCGAGTATCAGGCATTCGAACTCGACCCGCTGGAGCCTGCCGAAGACGCCACCGAGCTGTAGGCGTCAGGCGGATTGGCGATGGCTGCGGCGAAACTCGCCGGGGGTCTGGCCATTCCAGCGTTTGAAGGCCCGTTGAAAGGCTTCGGCTGAAGCAAAACCCAGCAAGTAGGCGATTTCTCCGAACGCCAGTTCGGTGTCGCGGATGTAGGTCATGGCCAGGTCGCGACGTGTGTCGTTGAGGATTGCGCGAAATTGCGTGCCTTCCTCGGCCAGTTTGCGGCGCAAGGTCCAAGTCGGCAGCTTCAGGCGTGCCGCCACTTCTTCCAGGTCGGGCTCCCGGCCACCATTGAGCAAAGGCCCCAACAGCTGAGTGATGCGTTCACGCAGGCTGCGGGTGCGTGTCAATTGCTCCAGTTCCCGTTCGCACAATTGCAGCAAATGCCGCCAGGTGCCCGGGCAATGCAGCGGATTGCGCTGAGCGAGGCTGGCCAGGCTCAGGCGCAGCTGATTCTGTTCGGCGCCGAACTGGATAGGACAGTCGCCCAGCACAGCATAGGCCTCACGGTAATCCGGCGCCTGGAACTCGATCTCGATGCGTTCGGCCCGCAGCGGGGCAGGGCTGACGCTGGACAGTTGCTGCAACCACCCGGCGATGATCGAATCCACCACGAAGCGGTTATAGGCGTTGTAGGGGCTGATGGAATAAAAGCGCAGCCAGGCGCCCTGGGCGTCCTCATGAAAGCTGGATTGCCCGCGATAGTTGGAACCGTACAAGGCTTCGAATCGAATCAGGCAGCGCGCCGCTTCCCGCACCGTCGGCGCCTGGGCGGCGGTCACACCGGCCAGGCCGGCCTGGTTCAGGCGACTGAGCTGGCCCATGCGCAAACCCAACGCCGGGTCGCCGGTCAGTTGAATGGCGCTGTGGCCCAGGCGCATGTAGCGCGGGATCGAGAGCCGGGCGCCGGCTTCGCCCAGGCGCGCCGCGTCGAGGCCGTATTGCTCAAGGAGCGGCTGAGGATCTGCACCGTGGCTGCGCACGGCATCGGCCAGGCTGTGGACAAAGCCCACCGACAGATCGCCCAGGCGCATGGGCAAGGGTTTCATGGGTTATAACCACAGGTTCAGCAAACGCGCACCACGGGCATTGCCATCGGCGAAATGCTGGCCGTTGCTGCTGAGAAAACTCTGCCCGGCGCTGCCCTGATCCCAGAATTGACCGCGCAAAAACACGCTCATGCCGGCAATTGCCTGGCTGCTGGGCGGTTGAGCGGTCAAGGTCAAGTGATGCCAGGCCTGGCCTTCGCTGAGTTCTTCGGCCTTGAGACTGACGGAGGCGGGCGTGGACAAGCCCTTGTAGCCGCGCCACGGTTTATCCCAGGTGCCGCGCCCGGTCACGAAGGCCGGCACCGCGACGAACTTCGCGCCCTGTTCGTCAAGCTTGCGGTAGGCGTCCGGGTACCAGCTGTCGCTGCCGATCAGCACCCCCAGGCGTCCGGCCGGGGTGTCGACGACGCTGGGCGTACGCTCGCCATTGGCGGCGATAACCTCATGCTCATCGAACACCGGGTGCATCTGGCGCTGGGGTTGGCCGATCGGCAGGCCATCGCGGCCAAACACCACGCTGCTGTTATACAGCGCACCGCCGCCGATCTTCAGCCTGCCCTCGATGACGCTGGGTTCGGGCAACACGATGGAGCCCGCCACCAGGGTCACCTGAAATTCCTTGGCCAGGCCACCGAACAAAGCCTGGTAGTCCTTGGCCATGCCTTTGGCTTTCATCCGCAGGTGAGCGTCGTCCAGGCGACTGTCGCCTTGGGCACCGATCAGGGCGCGGATGAACTTCAAGGGATTGCTCGCCGCCAGCCAGTTCATGGCTTCCTTGAGGGTGGTGGCCTGGTAGAGCTCGTCTTTCTCGCCGCTGACCATCAGCCAGGTGCCGATGTGTTCCGGGAGCACGACGATGGTTTTTTCATTCAGCAGGCCCTGATCCCGGGCCTTCTGCAAATAGGCTGCGAGCTTGCGGTGCAAACGTTCGGAGCTTTGGTAGTCGGTGGGGAACAGTTCGGGCTGGATGCCCAGCAAGTTGCCGCGATCGGCAGGGGTGCCTTGATCGACGGCGAGATCGATGCGCAGGTCCGACAGGTAGTGACCCACCGGACGGTCAGCGGCCCACATCGCGTAGGTCGTCAGTGCGGCAATCAATGCCATGGAGAAAGTCAGGTACAGAAGTTTGCGCATGGGAAAACAGTCAACAGCCGTGTGCAGGGTTCGCTGACTAGGGTAGGGCCCATGCCGGCGCTTGCCAAGGGGCGCTGCGCATTTGGATCAATAAGTTGTCAGTTACGGTCATTGAGCGACCGGTGGAGTGCTCATAGTCTGTGAAACATGACAGAGGGGTGCCAAAAGAGCACCCACACTTTTTCCGTGATCGCTCGTTGTGGAGTTACCGATGGCCGCCGCTCATTACCCGCACCTGTTGGCCCCGCTGGACCTGGGTTTTACCACGTTGCGCAACCGCACCCTGATGGGCTCGATGCACACGGGGCTTGAGGAGAAACCCGGCGGTTTCGAGCGCATGGCCGCCTACTTCGCCGAGCGTGCCCGCGGCGGCGTGGGCCTGATGGTCACTGGCGGTATCGGCCCGAACGACGAGGGTGGGGTGTATTCCGGTGCGGCCAAGCTGACCACCGAGGCAGAAGCGCTGAAACACCTGATCGTGACCCGCGCGGTGCACGAGGCGGGCGGCAAGATCTGCATGCAGATCCTGCACGCCGGTCGTTATGCCTATAGCCCGAAACAGGTCGCGCCGAGTGCGATCCAGGCGCCGATCAACCCGTTCAAGCCCAAGGAACTGGACGAGGAGGGCATCGAGAAACAGATCAGCGATTTCGTCACCTGTTCGACCCTGGCACAAACCGCCGAGTACGACGGCGTCGAGATCATGGGCTCCGAAGGCTATTTCATTAACCAGTTCCTCGCCGCCCACACCAACCACCGCACGGACCGTTGGGGCGGCAGCTACGAAAACCGCATGCGCCTGCCGGTCGAGATCGTGCGCCGGGTGCGCGAAGCGGTGGGCCCGAACTTCATCATTATCTTCCGTCTGTCGATGCTCGACCTGGTGGAAGGCGGCAGCAGCTGGGAAGAAATCGTGCAGTTGGCCCAGGCCATCGAGCAGGCCGGCGCGACCCTCATCAACACCGGCATCGGTTGGCACGAAGCACGAATCCCGACCATCGCCACCAAGGTGCCACGCGGTGCATTCAGCAAGGTCACGGCCAAGCTGCGCGGCTCGGTGAACATTCCGCTGATCACCACCAACCGCATCAACACCCCGGAAGTCGCCGAGCAGATCCTGGCCGAAGGCGATGCCGACATGGTCTCCATGGCGCGGCCGTTCCTTGCCGACCCGGAGTTCGTCAACAAGGCCGCGGCCGGCCGTGCCGATGAAATAAACACCTGCATCGGCTGCAACCAGGCGTGCCTCGATCACACCTTTGGCGGCAAGTTGACCAGCTGCCTGGTGAACCCGCGGGCCTGCCATGAGACCGAACTCAATTACCTGCCGGTGCAGCAGATCAAGAAAATCGCCGTGGTCGGTGCCGGCCCTGCCGGGCTGTCCGCGGCGACCGTGGCCGCCGAGCGTGGCCACCAGGTGACGCTGTTTGATTCGGCCAGTGAAATCGGTGGCCAGTTCAACATTGCCAAGCGTGTACCGGGCAAGGAAGAGTTCTTCGAAACCCTGCGCTACTTCAATCGCAAGCTGCAGACCACCAACGTCGAGGTGTGCCTGAACACTCGGGCCGATGTGGCGCAACTGGTCGCAGGCGGTTTCGACGAGATCATCCTCGCCACCGGCATCGCCCCGCGGACCCCGGCGATTCCGGGCGTGGAGCACGCCAAGGTGCTGAGCTACCTGGACGTGATCCTCGAGCGCAAACCGGTGGGCAAGCGTGTTGCGGTGATTGGCGCCGGGGGGATCGGTTTCGACGTGTCGGAGTTCCTGGTGCACCAGGGCGTGTCCACCAGCCAGGACCGTGAAGCGTTCTGGAAGGAGTGGGGCATCGATACCCATCTTCAAGCCCGGGGCGGTGTGGCCGGCATCCAGGCCGAGCCCCATGCGCCGGCCCGTGACGTGTTCCTGCTGCAACGCAAGCAGTCCAAAGTCGGCGACGGCCTGGGCAAGACCACGGGCTGGATTCACCGCACCGGCCTGAAGAATAAACAGGTGCAGATGCTCAACAGCGTCGAATACTTGAAAATCGACGATCAGGGCTTGCACATCCGCATCGGCGAAACCGGCGAACCGCAAGTGCTGCCGGTGGATAACATCGTGATCTGCGCCGGGCAGGATCCGTTGCGTGAATTGCATGACGATCTGGTGGCGGCGGGGCAGAACGTGCATTTGATCGGCGGCGCGGACGTGGCGGCGGAGCTGGATGCGAAGCGGGCGATCAATCAAGGGTCACGGTTGGCGGCTGAGTTGTAAATAGCAGGCCAAACGTGCCAATGGCCATCGCGAGCAAGCTCGCTCCCACAGGGAATTGTGTACGACACAGATTCAGTGTGGGAGCGAGCTTGCTCGCGATGGCGGCTTATGAGCGACTGGAATTCTGGCTCTTTCCAAGCCCAATCAGGCGGCGATGCTTTCTGCCTACTGGCTACCCAAGCCTCGTTGAACTGCTCTCCAGCACCGCATCTGTGCCGTTCACAAATCCCCTGTAGGAGCTTGCCTGCTCGCGAAGGCAGCCGATGAGCGACTAGAATGCTAGCTCTTTCCCAGCCCCATCAGGCACCCATGCTTCTTCCTCCCGCCCACTGGCAACCCGAAGCTCCCCTGGAACTTCTTCATCTGGATTGGCTAAGCCGATCAGGCATCGAAGTCGCCATCCTGCGCCTGGATCAGATCGACCCGCTGATCAGCGGCAACAAGTGGTTCAAACTCACCGAGCACCTCAAAGCCGCTGACCTGGCCGGGGCCAAGGGCGTCATCAGCCTCGGCGGTGCCCACTCCAATCACCTGCATGCCCTGGCTGCCGCTAGCAAACGCTTCGGCTTCCCCACGGTCGGTCTGCTGCGCGGTCATCCGCAAGACACGCCCACAGTGCAGGATCTCCAGGCATTCGGCATGCAGTTGCACTGGTTGGGTTACGGCGGTTATCGCGCGCGACACGCCCCCGGTTTCTGGCAGCCATGGCAGGCACAATACCCCGATCTGCAGCCGGTGCCGGAAGGCGGCGGCGGTTTGCCGGGTGCCAAGGGCTGCATGCCACTGAAAGCCATGGTCAGCGAGCAGTTGAACGCAATGGGCTGGAACGACTACGACGGTTGGTGGCTGGCCTGCGGAACCGGCACGACCCTGGCCGGCCTGGTACTGGCCGAAGCGGGCGAGCGTCCAGTGTACGGCGCATTGGCAGTACCCGACGATCATGGCGTGGCGCAGCAGGTCGAGAGGATTGTGCGGGAAGCGGGGCGGGTCGATGTCGCCTGTGAACTGATCGACGCGAGCCGTGGCGGCTTCGCCAGGATCGATCCACTGCTGCTGGAATTCATCGAGCGGACCGAACAAGCCAGCGGCATTCCCCTCGAACCGCTGTACACCGGCAAAGCGCTGCTGGCGCTCAAGCAGCACGTCGAGGCAGGCAGATTTGCCCGGGGCACGCGCCTGATCTTCATCCACACCGGCGGCTTGCAGGGCCGCCGGGGGTTCAGCACCGCCACTTGAACCGCGCCTCACACCCCTGTAGGAGCTGGCTGTGAATCAGCTGCTTTGCGGCATTTCACCCTTGGCCAGACGCTGGTTGATGTCGGCGATCACTTCCGGCAAGTCGGTGATGGTGTCGATCATGTAGTGCGGGCGCGAGCCTTCGAACATGCCGTGAATACGCTTGCGTTCACTGTCCAGCGTGTCGCTGCCGAGGGCGCGATAACCTTCGTAGTCCAGCCCCAGCGCGTTGCCCGAGCAGATCAGCGCCACGGTCCACATGCCGGCGCGACGGCCTTCGAGAATGCCCGGAACGGTGTCGTCGATCTTCACGCAGGCCGCGACATCATCGATGCCGAGGGCGATCACATTGGCCAGGGCCTGGGCCGGCCATGGGCGACCGTTGGGGACTTCGTCGGTGGCGACCACGTGATCGGCCACATAACCGTTGGTGGCGGCCAGTTCGACCACCTTGTCCATGACCTGCTTCGGGTAGCCGGAGCAGGAGCCGATCTTGATGCCTTGTTGGCGCAGTTGGGCGATGGTATCCAGGGCGCCGGGAATCAGCGCCGAGTGCTCGGCGATTTTCTCGATCTGCAAGGGCATGAAGCGTTTGTAGATGGCGGTGACGTCATCATCGGTCGGCGTGCGACCGAACACGGCGCGATAACGCTCGGCTACTTGCGGCTGATCGCACAGGGTACGGATGTGGTCCCACTTGCCCATGCCCATCGGCCCGCGGGCTTCTTCGATGGAGACCTGGACGTCGAACTCGGCGAAGGCCTCGACGAAAATCTGGGTGGGGGCGAAGGAGCCGAAATCGACCACGGTGCCGGCCCAGTCGAGGATGGCGGCCTGGAGTTTGGTTGGGTTTGTGTAGTTCATAGTGATCAGATCCTGTGAGAACGAGATATTTGGGAGTTCGATGTACCTGTGGGCGCGAGCTTGCTCCGGGCGGCGTTCCGACGATAGCGGTCTTTCATTCAACATTGATGTCGACTGATCGGGCCTCATCGCGAGCAAGCTCGCTCCCACAGGGAAGTGCGGTGTTGCTTAGATTTCCAGCACTTCCATCTCGCGCAGCACTTCAGCCACCGCCGCCACCGCCGCATGCATCTCGGCCTGGTCGACGTGACCGATGCAGCCGACGCGGAAGGTTTCGACCTGGGTCAATTTGCCCGGGTAGAGGATGAAACCCTTGGCCTTGACCCGTTCGTAGAACTCCTTGAACTGATAGCGCGGGTCTTTCGGCGCGTGGAAGGTGACGATGATCGGCGCCTGGATCGCGGCGGGCAGGAAGCTGCGCAACCCTAGTGCGGCCATGTCATCGAGCAGTACCTGGCAGTTGTTGGCGTAGCGCTGATGCCGGGCCGGCAACCCCCCTTCTTCGTTGTATTGCACCAGGGCTTCGTGCAGCGCGGCGACCACGTGGGTCGGCGGGGTGAAGCGCCATTGGCCGGTCTTGGCCATGTAGCTGTGCTGGTCGAACAAATCCATCGCCAGGGAGTGCGAGTTGCCGGCGGCATTGGCCAGGGCTTCCTTGCGAGCGAAGACGAACCCCATGCCCGGCACGCCCTCCAGGCATTTGCCCGACGCGGCGATCAGCGCGTCGAACGGCACCTGTTGCGCATCGATCGGCAGCGCGCCAAAGGAGCTCATGGCGTCGATGATCAGGCGTTTGCCGTGTTGGGCGATAACATGCGCAATCTCCGGCAGCGGGTTGAGGATGCCGGTGCTGGTTTCGCAGTGAATCAGCGCGATGTGGGTGATGGCTGGGTCGGCCTGCAACAGGCGGTCGACGTCGGCGGCGGTGGTCGGTTCGTCCTCGGCGGTTTCAAAGGTGCTGAAGGGGCGGCCGAGCACTTCGCAGATTTTCGCCAGGCGTTTACCGTAGGCACCGTTGATCAACACCAGGACTTTGCCGTCCCGGGGCACCAGGGTGCCGATCGCCGCTTCGACGGCGAAGGTGCCGCTGCCCTGCAGGGGTACGCAGTGGTGGCTGGCGCCGCCGTTGATGATCGCCAGCAGTTGCTCGCAGAGGCTGGCGGTCAGCTGATTGAAGCGGTCATCCCATGAACCCCAGTCGACCATCATCGCCTGGCGGGTGCGGGCCGACGTCGTCAACGGGCCGGGGGTGAGCAGGATGGGTTCGGCAGTACTCATTCTCGTGTCCTCGCAATCGATGGGATGAAGCTACGGGGCCTAAATTGCAATTTGCCGAGCTATCAATCAAATTGTTTGTTGTTATGCCAGCCATCAGTGAGAGTTATTCATGAACCTGTTCCAGCTCCGCGCGTTCGATGCCGTCGCCCGCGAAGGCAGCTTTACCCGGGCCGCCGCGCGGCTGTTCATCAGCCAGCCGGCGGTCACCGGACACATCAAGGCGCTGGAAGAGCACTACCAGATCACCTTGTTGCGCCGCACCGCGCGAAGAGTGGAGTTGACGGAGGAGGGCACCAAGCTGGCCGCGATCACCCGGGCCATGTTCGGGTTGGCGGAAGAGGCCCAGGTATTGCTCGAAGCCAACCGGCAGCTGCTCACCGGGCGCCTGGAAGTGGCGGCGGACGGGCCGCACATGGTCATGCCGATGCTGGCCAGCCTGCGCGCGCGCTATCCGGGAATCACCGTGAACCTGCGACTGGGCAATGCCCAGGAAACCCTGGCGGCGTTGCTCTCGGAACATGCCGATGTGGCGGTGCTGACCGAGGTCGAGCCGCGCAAGGGCTTGCATCTGCAGGCCCTGAGCGAATCACGGATCTGCGCGCTGGTGCCTGCAGGTCATCCTTGGGTGCGGAAGCCAAAGGGCGTGCAACTCAAGGAACTGGATCAAGTGATCATGGTGTTGCGCGAGCCGAGTTCGATCACCCGGCGCACGTTCGATGAAGCTTGCGCCCAGGCCAGGGTTAACCCGCGGGTGCTGCTGGAGCTGGACAGTCGTGAAGCGGTGACCGAAGCCGTGGCGGCGGAACTGGGTGTGGGCGTGGTGTCATCGGTGGAAGTCAGCCATGACCCGCGGGTGGTGGCGGTGCCGATTATTGGCGAGGGATTGGTGAATCGGCACATGATGGGGTGCATGGAACGGCGGCGGGATTTGCGCTTGATTCAGGCGTTTTTCGAGTTGGCGCCCGTCAGCTAAACCGTGGCGTCTGCATCGCGGGCAAGCCCGCTCCCACAGGTTCCGTGGTCGCCGCAGATGTTGTGCACGACGCCAAACCTGTAGGAGCCGGCTTGCCGGCGAAGACGGCCTCGAGTCTTGCGTCGCCAATGAAGACGCCTTCGCCGGCAAGCCGGCTCCTACAGGGTTTGGCGTGTTTCACAATTCGGCGGTATGCAGGTGATCTGTGTAGGAGCCGGCTTGCCGGCGAAGGGGCCCGACCTGCTTACACAAGACTCCCACGCACCATCTCCAGAAACGTCGCCACCACCCGCCGCGAACTCTGCTCGCGCAAGCACACCAATGTCTCGGTCAATCGCCGTGTGCAATCGGTAATCGGCAGCGCGCACACCCGCGAATCCGCGCCGAACTCGGCAGCCGATACCACCCCGACGCCAATCCCCACCACCACCGCCTCGCGCGCCGCTTCCCGGCCTTCGACCTGGATCGCCGGGCGGATGCGAAACCCTGCCCGAGCCATTTCCTCCTCCAGGGTCTGGCGCGTCACCGAGCCGATTTCCCGCAGCACCAGCGGGGTGTCGTCCAGGTCGGCGAGGCAGATGGATTCGCGGTCGGCCCAAGGATGGTTACGTGAAACAAACGCCACCATCGGGTCATTGCGCAGCGGCAACGAGATCAGCCGCTCGTCGCTGACATCCCGTCCCAGCAGCGCCAGATCCGCCTGATAGTTGAACAGGCGAAACAGCGATTCATCGGTATTGCCGGTCTCGATCTTCACGCTGATGCCGGGGTAGCGCTCGCAGAAACGAGCGATCTGCGGCAGCACATGCACCGGCGCATCCACCGCCAGGATCAGGCTGCCGGTCTGCAGTGCCTGGGAGGCCTGCAGCAACTCCTGCGCCTCGGCCTCGATGACAAACAAACGCTGAGTGACACTCAACAAGCGCTCACCCAGATCGGTCAGGCGCACCGAGCGTTTATTGCGGTGGAACAGCAACACCCCAAAGCGCTCTTCGAGTTTGCGCACTTGGTCGGAAATGGCCGGCTGCGTGAGAAATAGCCGCTCGGCGGCTCTGGTAAAGCTTCCGTGGACGGCCACGGCATGGAAGGCTTTGAGCTGGGCGTGGGAAACCGACATCGAAACCTCCAGTAACAAGCTGAGCTTATATTGGAAATACGATAAATCGATTTCACTTATTAATCAGTAATTGTTTTTATCGACTCCAGCTTCGGTGACTGATCAGTCGAACAGCATCCGTGGCCATGAGCCTGTGCGTGCGATTACAGGACTCATCTGACCGGTATCGCCTCAGGGACGCAGCGATATCGCAGTGCTCAACAATAAAAACACAGGCGTTTTCTTTCAATTCTGCCGGCACACTCACACCCTGAGGTCAGAACCACAATGAACAACCCTATCGGCACCATCAAACGTTGGCGCGTGCAAATTTTCGCGATCACCTGGCTCGCTTACGCCGCGTTCTATTTCACCCGCAAAGCCTTTTCCGTCGCAAAACTGGGGATCGCCGAAGACCCCAACTTTACCCTCGACAAAATGGCCATGGCCAACCTCGACGCCATTTACCTGGCCGCTTACGCCATCGGCCAGTTCACCTGGGGCATCCTCGCCGACCGCTTTGGCCCAAGGGTCGTGGTGCTGGGTGGCTTGGTGATTTCCGCCGCCGCCGCGCTGGTGATGGGCAGCTTCGCGACCTTGCCGATCTTCGCCACCTGCATGTTGATCCAGGGCCTGGCGCAGTCCACGGGATGGTCGGGGTTGTGCAAGAACATCGGCAGTTTTTTCCCCGCCGAGCAGCGCGGGCGGGTACTGGGACTATGGAGTTCCTGCTACGCCTTCGGTGGCCTGGTGGCCTCACCGTTCGCCGGCTGGTGGGCCTACACGCTGATCGGTACCTGGCACGCGGCGTTCATTTCCAGCGCGGCGGTGGTCGGTCTGGTGGCGGTACTGTTCTTCATTTTCCAGCGCAACAAACCCGAGGACGTCGGCCTGCCGGCGGTGGAACCCGAGCCCGAATTGACCGCCGACGAGGCTTACGCGCAAAGCAAGATCAGCGTCCTGGAACCACTACGGGAAATCCTGCGCAACCGCACGGTGCTGGTGTTGGGGCTGGCCTACTTTCTACTGAAACCGGCGCGCTACGCGATCCTGCTCTGGGGCCCGGTGATCGTCTTCGAGCAAATGCCCTCGGTGGGCAAGGTCGGCGCGGCGATCATTCCGACCGCGTTCGAACTGGCCGGATTGCTCGGGCCGATCCTGCTGGGCCTGGCCTCGGACAAACTGTTCGGCGCCCGGCGCATGCCAGCCTGCGTGATCAGCCTGCTGGCGCTGACCGTGTCCCTGGCGCTGTTCATGGGCGCATTGCACACCGGCAGCGTGATGCTGGTGGTCGGCCTGTTATTCGTCATGGGCCTGACCTTGTACGGACCTGACTCCATGATCAGCGGCGCGGCCGCCATCGATTTCGGCACTGCCAAGGCGGGCGCGACCGCCGCCGGATTCGTCAACGGTTGCGGCTCGGTCGGGGCGATTCTCGGTGGATTGCTGCCGGGTTACTTCGATTCCGTCACCGTATTCATCGTCTTCGCCGGCTGCGCGATGTTCTCCGCGCTGGTGTTGATCCCGCACTGGAACAGCCGCCCGGCGGCCCTGCTTGCCGAAAGCGTAAACGTGCCGAATCGGCCGATGAGCGTAAAACCCCTGAATACATAAGGATTGACCCATGAGACCTTTCTGGCTGGAACAGGCACTGGCGGCCGAGTCCTGCGCGCCATGCGAACCTTTGCCGGGGGACACCCGCACCGATGTCTGCATTGTCGGCGGTGGCTACACCGGGTTGTGGACCGCGATCATGCTCAAGCAACAGAACCCCGAACTCGATGTGCTGCTGATCGAGGCGGACATTTGCGGAGCGGGCGCCAGTGGCCGCAACGGTGGCTGCGCGCTGTCGTGGTCGGCGAAATACTTCACCCTGGAAAGGTTGTTCGGCGTCGAAGAAGCGGTGCGTCTGGTCAAGGAATCCGAACGCAGTATCTACGCCATCGGTACGTTCTGCGAACAGTACGGCGTGGATGCCGACTACCGCCTCGACGGTACGCTCTACACCGCCACCAACCGTGCCCAATGCGGTTCGACCGACGCGGTGATCGCGGCGCTGGAGCGCAACGGCATCAACTCGTTCACCCAGCGACCGGTGGCGGATGTGCAACGCATGGCCGGCTCTGGCAAACACCTGGAAGGCTGGTTCTCGCCAGCCGCCGCGAGTGTGCAGCCGGGCAAACTGGTGCGCGGCCTGCGTCGGGTCGCCTTGCAACTGGGGGTGAGCATTCACGAGCGCACCGCCATGACCGGGCTGCAGGAGGGCCGCCCGGCGACGATCCAAACCGCCAACGGCAGCATCCGCGCCGATCGGGTAGTGCTGGCGATGAACGCCTGGATGGCCCGGGCATTCCCGCAATTCGAGCGCAGCGTGGCGATTGTTTCCAGCGACATGGCGATCACCGAACCGCGGCCGGACCTGCTCGACAAGATAGGTCTGACCAGCGGAGTCACGGTGCTCGATTCGCGGATTTTCGTGCACTACTACCACAACACCCCGGATGGCCGGATCATGCTCGGCAAGGGCGGCAATACCTTCGCCTATGGTGGACGGATGTTGCCGGTGTTCGATCAGCCATCGCCCTATGCCGGTCTGTTGAGGCACAGCTTGAGCGAGTTCTTTCCGGCGTTTGCCGAGGTGAACATCGAGGCGACCTGGAACGGTCCCTCGGATCGCTCGGTGACGGGCTTGCCGTTCTTCGGCCAGATGAGCGCCAGCGGTAATGTGTTCTACGGTTTCGGTTATTCCGGCAGCGGGGTCGGCCCCTGTCATATGGGCGGGCAGATTCTCGCCTCGATGGTCCAGGGGCTGGACAATGCCTGGACCCGCTCGCCGCTGGTCAACGGTCCGTTGGGCTTTTTTCCGCCGGAGCCGATCCGTTACCTCGGCTCACTGCTGGTGCGCAACGCCATTCGACGCAAGGAGCGCGCCGAGGATCACGGGCGCCGGCCCCGGCACCTCGACGTGCACTTGGCGAAGTTCGCGGCGGCAGCGGGCAAGGCCGACAAGGGCTGAGCATCAGGGTGTGAGGTCCGAGCGATTCACCAGCCAGTCAAGCAGCAAGCGGGTGTCGTTGCGCGGTTCACGGGGGCGGGCAGGTTCAGGCGGATGAATCTGTCCCAGGCCGACACACAGCACCGGCCGGTCCGGATCGCTGTCGAGAAAGCTGATGAACACCTCGCTGCCGGCCTTCGGCAGTCTGCCGGGATCGATCCAGCCGTGGGGCGTTGTCACGGCGAGCGGCAGCCAGAGGCCGACGGTTTTCTCCGGATCGACGTGCGTCGAGGGCCACAGCCTGACCTGGATCCGGCCGCGATCGTCCAGCGCCGGCGGTTGCCCGGTCGGGCCCAGCACCAGGGCGGGCTGATAGCCCGGAATGCTGGGCCTGGGCTGGTTGAGCGCCGGGCGGAATTCCGTCGACCAGGGAATGGCGCTGAACTGATTGCGATACATCAGGGCATTGCTGTCCAAGGCCGGATTCGAAGGTTGTCGCCCCTGGTGGCGGGTCTCGGTGATCAGCCATTGATCGTTGAAACAGGTGAGCGGATGCTCCGTCACCTGCACGATTCGCGCGCTGCGCAAGGCCACTTGAGCGCTGTGACCATGAATCTGCTGCTGCAGGCAACGCAAGCGCTGCAGCTGTCGATGGCTGCGTTGATCCTGCCCGGGATCAGGCCTGGCCATCCTCGGCGCTGGCTTGCCGAAGGCATGGTTGGCCGCGCCATCGCCGGTATTCGGCGCGCCACGGTTGCCGGCATCTCTTGAGGGATGGGAGGGCAGGGCATCGTGGCGCTGATACAACTCATTGATCGCCGGCCGCGCAGTGTCCAGCGCAGCGTCCGCCTGGAACGGCGTCAGCAGCGGCTCCTGGGGGAAACTCAGGCAGTCGTCGGCCAACACCAGCACATGACCGTCATGGCGATGCTCGAAGTGATAGTGAATGCCTTCTTCCTCGCACAGGCGCTGCAGCAATGCCAGGTCGCTCTCCTCGTACTGGATGCAAAACGGCCGCGGCGGATAGTGCCCGTTCGCCAGCTCGAAGCGATAGCTGTCGGCGGGCAGGTCATGGTCCTCCAGAAGCTGGCGCAAGATCATCGGCACGCTGAGGTCCTGGAACACCCGGCGCCGGCCATTGCGATCCAGTGCCTGCAGGTAGGGCACCATCACCATGGTGTAACCGACCCGGTGGGCGCCGCGGTATTCGCGACTGACGCTGTGGAGGATGCCGTGAAAGCCGTGGCCATGCCCCAGGCTGAGAAACAGCGGCTGCTGCAACAACTGGTCGAAGGGCATGGCCGGCGGCAGGCCGACCACCTCGACTTCGAATCGATAGGGCTGGTTGAGGGCTTCATGTCCGCTGAACTGCACCACCAGAAAACTCAAATCGTCCTCGAGCAGTGTCAGGGTGAAGGGGCTTTCGTTGTCGTTGAGCATCGAATGCGCTTCCGCCATGGAATACAGGCGCAGAGGGTACGAAACCACGACCCCTCTTAGTCACCGCAAATTGACGATTCAGAAACGCCCTACAACCAGCGGTGAAGATGTCGATTCAGGGTGCGATCGATGGGGTGGATTTTTTGGTCGATTGCCGACTTTAGGCCGTATAAACTTGCGCAAAGCGTCGGCCAATAGATGTCTCGGCGCCACAGATAAGAGAGTGAGTAATGGGCGCACAGTGGAAGGTTAAACACAAAGAAGCGGCATCCAACGCCAAGGGCAAGATCTTCGGCAAACTGGTGAAAGAAATCACCATTGCTGCCCGCAACGGTGCCGATACTGCCACCAACGCACACCTGCGTCTGGTGGTCGAGCAGGCCAAGAAAGCCTCGATGCCCAAGGAAACCCTGGATCGCGCGATCAAGAAAGGCGCGGGCCTGTTGGGCGAAACCGTGCAATACCATCGCGTGACCTATGAAGGCTTCGCCCCGCATCAGGTGCCGCTGATCGTTGAATGCGTGACCGACAACATCAACCGCACTGTCGCTGAAATCCGCGTCGCGTTCCGCAAGGGCCAGCTCGGTGCTTCCGGTTCGGTGGCCTGGGACTTCAACCACGTCGGCATGATCGAGGCCTCCCCGACCACCCCGGACGCCGATCCGGAAATGGCCGCCATCGAAGCCGGCGCCCAGGATTTCGAGCCGGGCGAAGACGGCGCGACCCTGTTCCTGACCGAGCCTGCGGACCTGGACGCGGTACAGAAAGCATTGCCGGAGCAGGGCTTCACGGTATTGTCGGCCAAGCTGGGCTATCAGCCGAAGAACCCCGTCAGCGGCCTCAGCGACGAGCAGATGGCCGAAGTCGAGGCATTCCTCGAAGGCCTGGACAACCATGACGATGTGCAGGATATGTTTGTCGGGTTGACGGGCTGAAGATCAAGAGATCGCAGCCTGCGGCAGCTCCTGCAGGTGTACAAAAAACCCTGTAGGAGCGAGCCTGCTCGCGAAAAACCCGAGAGCGCCGCGTTTAACCTGTCTGTACGCGTTATCGTTAACGACCATCGTCGGAACGCCGCCCGGAGCAAGCTCGCTCCCACAGTGCGTGCAGCGTCGTTCACATACCTGCGTTCCACCGCTGATTCCTGTGGGAGCGAGCTTGCTCGCGAAGGGGCCAGCAGCCACACCAGACACTACTGATTAGCCCACACCCCTCACTTCTACCAACTGCCCCAACCGACTCCGCGTGCGCGCCAGATCGATCGCATCGCCCCCCAGGCTTTCCCGCAACGAACGCTGCCCCAGCAGCACCAGATGCTTGTCCTGATCGTACAAAACATCCACCAGATTGATCAACCGCTGCTGGGCCGCAATCGAACACTCGGCGAGATCGGGCAGTTCGTCGATAACCCAGTGATCGAAACGCCGGCACAGCTCCAGGTAATCCATGACCGCCGTGGGGTGGTCGCACAGGTCGCCAAAGGTAAAACCAACGGTTCGCCCTTCACAGAGGCGGGCCGGCAGGTGCCGTGTGCCGACGGGCAGCGCAATGGCGGGAGCGTCCGGCTCGGGCAGGTTCAAGGCCTGGCGCTGCGCCAGCGTGGCCGGCCAGACGTAATGGCCCTGGGTAAACAGTTGGTGAGCGTGGGTTCGCGCCTGACTCCGATAGTCGTGCGGGCCGCCGACCTCCATGACCTGCATCCGCGCGTTGATCAGGTCGATCACCGGTTTGAAGCGCGCATGGTACAGCGGGTTGGGCAGCAGCCCTTCGGGTGGGTAATTGGAGGTGACCATCAGCAGGATGCCTCGGTGGAACAGCGCCTTGAACAACCGCGCAATGAGCATCGCGTCGCCAATGTCGTGAACGTGAAACTCGTCGAAACACAGTACCCGGCAGTCGAGCAGCAGCTCATCGAGGGTAGCTGCCAGCGCATCGGGCTGATCGCGATGACGGAACATGCCTTGATGCAATTGCGCAAAGAACTGATGGAAGTGCAGCCGCTGTTTTTCCGCGATCGGCAGGGCCTGGAAAAAACCGTCGAGCAGCCAGCTCTTGCCGCGTCCTACAGCGCCATGCAGATACAGACCGGGCAACGTGCGCGCCGATGAGCCGGGCAACGTCGAGGCGCGCTGCGCCATGCAGTCGATCACTCGCTGCTGGCTATGGCTGAGGGTGTAGCCCTGGGCATGCGCCTTGTGGTGAAAGTAGTCGTGGATGACACGACCGGTTGCGGTGCCGCCAGCTGACGATACCTTGCCAAACAGGCGGCGCAGCACAGGCCAGCCTGGTTTGAGTCGCGAACGGTTGGGCGGTCGAACAGCCACTGTGATGTCACCCCGAAATGGTCAGCCCGGCTCCCCCGAGCGGCGGCGTAGTGTAACCAACGGGCGAACAACCCGACCACCGCACCGCACGCAAACCCTGTAGGCGCTGGCTTGTCGAATCGCCGCATCGCAGCGAAGGCGGTCCGTCCACCGCAGCATCGCCTGAGCCGTACGCAGATCCTGTAGGAGCTGGCTTGCCAGCGAAGGCGGCCTCGAGCCATGTATCGCCTATGCAGACGCCTTCGCCGGCAAGCCGGCTCCTACAGGGTTCGGCGTTTTTTGCAATCAAGCTGTACGCAGGTGACTGTGTTTGGCGTTGACCACCATTCAGCGAGTTGCCGGCGATCGGGTAGGAGCAGGCGCTCAGAACTGCACGGTCTGCCTGAGCAACTGCGCTGCCGGCGTATCACTTGGGCTGACCATCGCATAGTTATACCCACCCCCCGACCAATACTCTGCCTGCAGCTCGCCATCGCTGCGACTGCCCCGGGGCAGCAGGAAGTTTTTCGGTCCCGGCGGCCGTACGTAAAAGCTGATCTTGTGCCCACCCCGATCCTCATACACCACCATCGCCGCCGGCCCTTGTTCGGTGCTGAGCAAGCGTCCGCTGGCCGGTTTGAAACCCGCCGCCGAGAGGTCGGGCAAGCGCTGGGCCCGGGTGAAATACCGGTCGAGCCAGCCCTGCATATCACCGTCGTCACCGGCTTTGTAGTCCGCCGGCAAAATGCCTTGCTGGGCAATCAGGCGATAGGCTTGCAAGGCATCCGTCATCGGCAGCGGGGCACCGACCAGGGTCATCTCTCGCGCCTGCCAGCCGCTGAGCCCGCCGACACTCACCGCGATCAACAACACCGCGGCGCTCGCCAGGTGACGACGGGATTGCCGTGCGCGACGCTGGCGAATCAGCGCCGGATCGAGGTCCGGGTTGGCTGGCCGCTGCAAGGCGCCGCTCAGGGCGGCGCGCAATTGTTGGGCATCCTGTTGCCAGGCCCGTACCTGGGCCGCCACTTCGGCGTTGCCGGCCAGGAAGGTCTCCACCTGACGTCGCTCGTCATCGCTCAATTGGTGGTCGACATAGGCGTGCAGGTCCCGCTCGCTTGGGGGCATGCTGATCATTTGAGTCTCCGCAGGGAAGGACGGACGATTTCGCCATCGCTGAGTTGGCGCAAGGCCTGGCGCGCTCGGGACAGGCGCGACATCACGGTCCCGACGGGGACATCGAGGATCTCGGCGACCTCTTTGTAGCTCAAGCCCTCGACCGAGACCCAGAGCAGCAGCGCGCGTTGTTCGGTGTTGAGCTGATCGAAGGCCTGCAAGGTCGATTGCGCGATCACCGTGCGCTCGACCGAGGGCTGCGCATCATCGCGACCGGTGAAGAATTCGAGCATCCGCGCGTAACGCCGGGAGCGCCGGTGTGCATCGAGAAACTGCCGGTACAGAATCGAAAACAACCAGGCACGCAGGTCGCCCTCGGGACGTTTGTCGCCCCAGCTCGACAACGCGCGCTCCAGGCACGCCTGCACCAGATCGTCGGCGCTGCTGGGATTGCGCGTCAACGACAGGGCGAACCGGCGCAATCTGGGAATGACTTCTCTGAGCTGTTCGTCGATATCGTTCATGAAGTTCGGACCAGTTACTACGCTGTGTACCAGGAAGACGCCCGACACCCGAGATTATTCCACGTCGGAAAAAATAAACACCGGGCCATGGAATAAACCTGCACCGGGTGCGTCTGCCTGATTCTTCTCACTTGTGGCCGATGGCCCAGGAGTCTTTCATGGTAGATCGCTCATCACCGCCCACCCGGCCACCCTTGAGTGCCGCGAGCCTGGCGTTGCGCCTGGCCGGTATTGCCGTGGTGGTCGCCGCAGTGGCCGGGGCATTTGCCTACGTCAACGGCACCCTTGACCCACAACGTCTGACGCCGAAAAAGTTGATCAATGTGCTGGAAACCAACAACGGCGTGCACCCGGGCTTCCGGCGTAACCACTCCAAAGGCGTGTGCGTGATCGGGCACTTCGAGAGCAGCGGCGAGGCGCGTGCCTACTCCAGCGCCCAGGTGTTCAATGATCCGCGAACGCCGGTGGTCGGACGTTTCGCCTTGCCGGCCGGTAACCCTTATGCACCGGACAACAGCGTGCCGATCCGCAGCCTGGCATTGCGCTTCACCCAGGCCAACGGTCAGCAGTGGCGCACCGGAATGAACAGCATGCCGGTGTTTCCGGTGGGCACGCCCGAAGCGTTCTATCTGTTGCAACAGGCGCAGTCGCCGGATCCGGCTACCGGCAAACCCGACCCTGCCGCCGTGCCGGCGTTCTTCGGAGCGCATCCCGAAGCGGCACCCTTCCTGGCCTGGATCAAAACCGCCAAGCCGTCCGCCAGCTATGTCACCGAAACCTACAACAGCGTCAACGCATTTTACCTGGTGAACGCGGCCGGACAGCGGCAAGCGGTGCGCTGGAGCATGGTGCCGGTGGCGCAGGATGCGCCAGGCGCCACGGCACCGGAGGGCGGCGATTTCCTCGAGAAAGACCTGGTCCAGCGGATCGCCGCAGGGCCGCTGCGCTGGCAGCTGAACATCACCCTGGCCAACCCCGGCGACCCGGTCAATGACGCCAGCAAGGCTTGGTCCGACGGGCGCAAAGTCGTCAACGCCGGCACCCTCGTACTGGAAAGCGTCCAGCCGCAACTCAGTGGAGAATGCCGTGACATCAACTATGACCCACTGATATTGCCCGCCGGCATCGAAGGTTCCGACGACCCGCTGCTCGCTGCGCGTTCAGCCGGTTACGCCAAATCCTACCTGCGTCGCACCAGTGAAGTCAGTCAGTTGCCCGCCGCTAAACAGGAGTCTGGTCAATGAGCGCTCATCCAAACCATTTCGCGCCGCTGGCGCGACTGCTGCATTGGCTGATGGCGCTGATGGTCATCTCCATGCTGTTCATCGGCGCAGGCATGGCCGCTTCGGTGTCCGAACGTCATGAGTGGCTGATCAACCTGCACAAACCCCTGGGCGTAGCCATTCTGTTGCTGGTGATCGTGCGTATCGTCGTGCGCTTTTCCACGCGACAACCACCGCTGCCGGCGGACCTGCCCAGCTGGCAAAAACTGGCGGCCAAGGCTTCGCACTTGCTGCTGTACGCGTTGATGCTGATCTTGCCACTGTTGGGCTGGGCGATGATCTCGGCGGCGGGGGATCCGGTGATGCTGAGCAGCTCGGTGCAATTGCCGTCGATCGTGCCAGCCAATGCGCAGCTGTTTGCATTCCTGCGCAAGGCGCACGGCTACCTGGCGTATTTGCTGTTCCTGACGGTGTTGTTGCACCTGGCCGCAGCACTGTTCCACGCCTGGGTACGTCGCGACGATGTGCTCGACAGCATGTTGCGGGGCAAGGACCGCGGCTGATCCTCACCGCACCCTGCGTAGGCGCTGGCTTGTCGGATCGCCGCGCCGCAGCGAAGACGGCCTTGAGCCTTGCATCGCCCGTGAAGACGCCTTCGCCGGCAAGCCGGCTCCTACAGGGTTTGGCGTTGTTCGCAATTCATCTGTACGCAGGTGACAGGGTTCGGCGTTGACCACCATCCACCTGCACACCGCTGATCCTGTAGGAGCTGGCTTGCCAGCGAAGGCGGCCTCAAGCCGTGCATCGCCCGTGAGGACGCCTTCGCCGGCAAGCCGAGCTCTACAACCATACGGCATCCCACAACGGATAATCCTGCACACACCTGACGAGGCCTGCGCGCACGGGATTGGCGACAATGTAACGGGCCGCCGTCAACAGATTCTCCTCACGGCGGAGCGCGCGATCATGGAAACCTTTTTGCCAAAAGCGGCCCGAGCGTCCCAAATAAGCATTAATTTCCCTCGCGCTGCGGGATTTAGTCGCGAGCATCAACTGCGCCAGCGTCCTGTTCTGCAGCTCGACCAGCCAGTGAAAATGATCGGGCATCACTACCCATGCCAAAGAGTCGGCGTATCCCTCTGCTTGGGCATGACGAAGTTGATCCACCACCAAACGTCCCGCTCGCCAATCGCCGAAAACGGGTTCGCGCAAATGGGTGACGGCAGTGAGTAGATAGATTTGTCCAGACTGGGAGAAACGCCCGGTGCGCAGTTGATTCGCGTGGGAACGAGTGGGCAATCCTTTGCCCTCCTGTGCAGGTAGAAAAGAATAAGGCTAGCGCGCGGATAATTTAATCCCGTAAAAGTTTGGGGCTGGATGTATCAGGACACCGGCTTCGCCCGCGTTGTTCGCAATTTATCTGTACGCAGGTGACTATGTTTCGCGTTGACCACCATCCATCTGCACACCGCTGATCATGTAGGAGCTGGCTTGCCAGCGAAGGCGGCCTCAAGTCATGCATCGCCCATGCAGACGCCTTCGCCGGCAAGCCGGCTCCTACAGGGTTCGGCGTTGTTCGCAATTCATCTGTACGCAGGTGACAGGGTTTGGCGTTGACCCCATCATCTGCACACCACTGATCCTGTAGGAGCTGGCTTGCCAGCGAAGGCGGCCTAGAGCCTGGCATCGCCCATGCAGACGCCTTCGCCGGCAAGCCGGCTCCTACCGGGTCAGGGTGACGGCACTTCTATCGGTTGCTCTTTGGTGGCGAGGGTTCGCCACCAATAGATCAACGCCACGGCATTGATGCCTGCGCCCAACAGGCACACGCCAAGCCACCCGCCCCAGGCGTACATCGCTGTCGAACCGATCGAGCCCAAGGCGCTGCCGATCGAATAAAACACCATGTAGCCAGCCGTCAGTCGGCTCTGGGCTTCGGGGCGCACGCCATAGATCATGCTCTGGCTGGTGACATGCACCGCCTGCAAACCCAGGTCCAGGGTAATCACCCCCAGCAGCAACGCCCACAACGAGGATTGGGTGAGGGCGATCGGCAGCCACGAGGCCAGCATCAGCAACAGTGACACACCGCTGGTCCACTGCCCCAGGCCGCGATCGGCCAGATGTCCTGCGCGAGCGGCAGCCAGCGCCCCGGCGGCGCCTGCCAGTCCGAACAGACCGATTTCGGTGTGGGACAACGACAGCGGCGGGGCGCTCAGCGGCAGCACCATGGGCGTCCACAGCACCATGGCGCTGGCAAACGTCAGCATCGCCAGCACCGCCCGTTGGCGCAGCACCGGTTCTTCCTTGAACAACGTAAACACCGAGCCGAGCAACGCCCCATAGGAACTGGCGGCTTGCGCCTCTTCCTGCCTGGGCAGCACACGAAACAGCAGCAGCGCCATCATCAGGGTCAAGCCGGCCGACAACAGATAAATCGAACGCCAACCGGCCAGGTCAGCCATGCCCCCGGCCACTGTCCGGGCCAGCAGAATGCCGACGACGATACCGCTGGTGACCACGCCCACCACCCGACCTCGCTGCGCCGCAATGGCCAGCGTCGCGGCGTACGCCACCAGCACCTGCGTGACGACGGCCAATAACCCGGTCAACGTCATGCCAATCAGCAGCCAGACGCTGTTGGGTGCCAGTGCGATCGTCAGCAAGGCCAGTGCCGACAGCACCGTTTGCGTGACGATCAAGCGCCGACGGTTGAGCAAATCCCCCAGCGGCACCAGCAGCAACAAACCGACGCCGTAACCGACCTGAGTCAGGGTGACGACGATGCCGATGGTGGCAGGCTTCATGGCAAACGCCTCGGCCATGGCATCCAGCAACGGTTGTGCGTAATAGACATTACCGACGGCCAGGCCGCAGGCGACCGCAAACAGCAGCACGACAGCTCCGCTTAATGGCTGGGCAGGTTTCATCAGAAATCTCCTTATGTGGTTTCAAAGTGAAACCAGTTGTACGGTAAGGAAACCGGTTTTATATTGCAACTACATAATCTGGGTGAACGCGATCATGGCAAAACGCACAAGCATGGAAGGCACCGAATGCCCGGTCGCCCGCTCCGTTGAGGCCATTGGCGATGGCTGGTCGTTACTGATCGTTCGCGATGCCTTCGATGGCATCCGCCGGTTCGGTGAATTCCAGCGCAATCTGGGGATGGCCAAGAACATCCTGTCGGCGCGTTTGCGCGCGCTGGTGGCCAACGGGATTTTCGATCTGGTGCCGGCGTCGGATGGCAGTGCGTATCAGGAGTACGTGCTGACAGAGAAGGGCAAGGGCCTGTTCCCGCTGGTCATAGGATTGCGGCAATGGGGCGAGGCGTTTTTCTTCGAGGAGGGGGAAGCGCATTCGCGGCTGGTTGACCGGGAGAGCGGTCGACCGTTGCAGACGCTAGAACCGCGTGCCGAGGATGGGCGCCTGCTTGGGCCTGAGGATTGCGTACGCATAGCGGCGCAATAAAAGTCAGTGCTACTGTGGGAGCGAGCTTGCTCGCGATGGCGGTGTGACAGTCAGTATTATTGTCGACTGTCACACCGCCATCACGAGCAAGCTCGCTCCCACATTTTTGATCAGCATTGCTCACATGTTTTGTGTCCGACACAAACCCCTGTAGGAGCCGGCTTGCCGGCGAAGGCGTCTTCACGGGCGATGCATGGCTTGAGGACGCCTTCGCTGGCAAGCCAGCTCCTACAGGGGCAGCGTGCAGCCATTTCAATCGGTTGGTCGTTGGTGGCCAGTGTTCGCCACCAATAGATCAGCGCAAGCTATCGACCATTTCCGCCACTGTCACCAACACATCCTTCCCCAACTGCTTCGACCGCTTGCCCGACCACCCCGTCACCGCATTCGGCGCATCATTGTGGTCCTTGAACGGCATTTCCAGCGTCAGCGACAGGCAATCAAACTTCTCCCCGACCGCGTTGCACGCCAACGTCATATTGGCCTTGCCCGGCAGATCGCGGGTATAGCCATGCCGGGTCTGGAAATCCTTGGTCTGGTGTTTCAGATGGCTGCGGAAATGCTCTTCGAGTTTTGCGATCCGCGGCGTGTATCCCGGGTTGCCTTCGCAACCGGCGGTGAACACATAAGGAATCTCTTCATCACCATGGATGTCGAGAAACAGGTCGACTCCATACTGTTCCATCTGCTGTTGCACGAACAACACTTCCGGGCTCAACGCCTGGCTGGCGCTCTGCCAGGCGCGGTTCAGGTCCTGGCCCATGGCGTTGGTGCGCAAGTGACCGTGGAAGGCGCCGTCCGGGTTCATGTTGGGCACCAGGTACAGGTCGGCGCTGGCCAGCAATTTCTGCAGCACTGGATCGTCATGCTTTTCCAGGCGTTCGATCACGCCTTCCATGAACCACTCGGCCATGTGCTCGCCGGGATGTTGCTGGGCAATGATCCACACCTTGCGCCGGCCTTCGGCGCCCGTGCCTTTGCGCAGCAGCTGGATGTCCCGACCCTCGACGCTTTTGCCGGTGGCCAGCAGCTCGGTGCCGGCCTTGGTCAGGGCCTGTTCGATCAGCCAGTCATGGCGACCGCGGCTATAGGGTTCGAAGTAGGCAAACCAGGCGTGAGTGGCGGTGGTTTCGAGGCTGAAACGCAGGCAGTCGCCCTCGAAGATGGTCGGCACGCGGAACCAGTTGACGTGATCATAGGATGCCACCGCCTGATAACCGTCCCAGGCCTTGTTGTAAGAGGATTTGCTGGCGTTATTCAGGCGGAACCAGTGCTCCTGGCCGACATGCAGACCGCTGGCCTTGAAATGAAACCACTGGAAGTGCGGGCTGCGGGTGTCCGGCCGAATAGCCAGCAACGCCTGGAGCGGGTTGCTGATATCGAGCACTTCAATGTTGCCGCTGTCGAAGTTGGCGCTGATGTCGAGCGAGGATTTGGCCACGGTCATAGTCGATTCCTGAATATGATTTTTATGGCTGGTACTGTACACGCTGGGAAGGGAAAAACAGGCGGAAATTACGGGCTGAAAGGGGGGGCGTCGTCCTTGACGCCGAGGCAGCTTAGAGACTGCGCAAATGATTCTCAAGCGCTATTTTTGATTAGTTTGGGCCAATGATGCCGGGCTTCTGTTGCCAACGGATATTCTTTTGATATCATCCGCGCCATTCGAATTTGTAACACCAAAAGACTTCATTAGCCTGAAGGTAAAAGCCAGAAAAACTGGCAAAAAAAAGACCCGGCAAAAAGCCGGGTCAAAAACCGTGATTAGCCTGATGAGGAGAGTGTCCAGGAGACCGACCTAAGGTCCTTGGACAATCGACTGATCTCGCGACCAGCTGCATGCAATAATAATCATTCTCGTTTGCAAGTCAAACGATTTGATCTGCGCGATTGGAAAATTCTTTCCGGTCCTCCTCGAAAGCACTTCGTTTTCAACCGTTCTGAGTACATTCCAGGGACCGGTCCACCAGCGCCCTGGCCATGTCGATCATGTGCACCGTCGAAAAGGCCAGTTGCCGGTTTGAGCCCTGAATATTGTTGCCTGACTCGTAAGCGGTGGCGGCGGCACACCGCAGCAGGTCCGACGCGTGGATCAGGGCTTCTTCGCTGCTGATATTGCGGTTCACGTCAAAAAAACGTGTTTCAACCACTTCCTCTGAAACGGCAGGTTTCAAGTAATAGTCCAGCGCGCGCTGCGCAGCTGCGAAGCCTTCAGGCGAGTTGAAGGTGGTGTCGATCGGCATTTCTGGCAGTTCAATACAGGGGATGGTCATGGTCATGGCAGGCTCCGTGATGGGGTTCATATCCGTGAAACAATCCTAGTACAAACTGTATTTGTGACGAGGATTTAAATACTACAATTTGTGTTTTGATGGTGGGAGGCAGCCACGTATCGTTTCGCCTATGGATAAATGGATTGAATTGGTCAAGGCCAAGATGAGTGAACTCAAAATCACTCAAGAGATACTCGCCGAGCGCGTCGGGATGTCCCAAGGGGGCATTGGCCATTGGCTGAACAAACGTCGTCAGCCTGGCATCGATGAAATGAACCGGGTGCTGCAGGCGCTGGGCCTGGAGTTTCTCGAGGTGGCGCTGGTGATCCGCGAACCGGACGCCTCGCAGGCCGACGGCCAGGACCTGGCGAAAAAGTACAACCCGTACTTCCGTTACCCGGTCAGTGGCTGGCGAGCCCCCGCAGAGCTGCGCGAAGACGAGCCGCCGGCATACAGCCAGGAGCGTTTCGAACTGTCCGATTACCCGGCCCTTGGCGCGGCGTTCTGGCTTCAGGTGACAGGCGATGCGATGACGGCACCCACCGGCATCAGCATTGCCGAGGGCATGTTGATCCTGGTGGATCCGGCCGTGGAAGCGCTGCCGGGCAAACTGGTGATCGCCCAATGGCCCGACAGCGCCGAAGCCACCTTTCGCAAGCTGATCGAAGAGGGCGGGCAGCGTTACCTGGTCCCGCTCAATCCGACGTACCCCAAAGCCCTTTACACGCCGGAATGCCGAATCATCGGCGTCGTGGTCCAGGCGACCATCAAGTTCTGATCGGATCGGTCCGCACCAGGCGCGCGGACCGATTTTCAGGTCACGCTTCTTCGAGTTCGACCAGCGCACTGCCTTCGCTGACCATCTCGCCTTCCTGGCAATACAGCGCCTTGATCACCCCGGCATGGGGCGCCCGGATGCTGTGCTCCATTTTCATCGCTTCCAGCACCACCAGTTGCGCCCCGGCTTCGACCGATTGCCCGGCCTCTACCAGCACGCGCACGATGCTGCCGTTCATGGGCGCGGCAAGCCCGCCCTGATGGCTGTGACTGGCTTCGACGGCACTGATCGGGTCGTAGGTCTCGATGCGACGCAGTTCACCGCCCCATTGCAGGTACAGGCTGTCACCGCGACGGATCGCCCGATGCTGGCGGCGCAAGCCATTGTGCTCGGTCAGCAACTGTTCGCCCTTGAGCTGCGCCGTGTGAGCATCGGCGCGGCCCAGGGTCAGGGCGCGGTCCTGGCCTTCGCAGCTCAGGTGCAGGGTGGTCTCGCAGGGCAAGCCGAAACGCAAACCGCTGTTGATCGCCCAAGGCGAAGCCGGGTCATCGGCACGCGGCGCACCGGGCTGGCTTTGCGCGACGGCCTGGGCGGCGGCTTGCCAGAACTCGTCGCCAAGTTCTGCAGGGGCGGGCAGCAGTTGCTCCTGATAACGCGGAATGAACCCGGTATCCAATTCTGCCGCGGCAAACGCCGGATGGCCGATGATCCGGCGCAGGAAGTTGATGTTGGTCTTGAGCCCGCCGATCGCGAACTCATCGAGCATGCTCAACAACCGCAGACGCGCCTGTTCACGGTCCTCGCCCCAGGCAATCAGCTTGCCGAGCATCGGATCATAGAACGGCGAAATCTCGTCGCCTTCTTCCACGCCACTGTCCACCCGACGGCCCGGGCCGGGCGCGGATTCGCGGTACAGCTCCAGGCGCCCGGTGGCCGGCAGGAAATCGTGGCCCGGGTCTTCGGCGTACAGCCGCACTTCAATCGCATGGCCGAGCAGCGGCACCTGTTCCTGAGTCATCGGCAGCGCTTCACCGCGCGCCACGCGAATCTGCCAGGCGACCAGATCGAGGCCGGTGATGGCTTCGGTGACCGGGTGTTCGACTTGCAGGCGCGTGTTCATCTCCATGAAAAAGAATTCGCCGCGGGCATCCAGCAAAAACTCCACGGTGCCGGCACCGACATAACCGATGGCCTGCGCCGAACGCACCGCGGCTTCGCCCATGGCACGTCGCAGTTCCGGGCTCAGGCCCGGGGCGGGTGCTTCCTCGACGACTTTCTGGTGCCGACGCTGGATCGAGCAGTCACGTTCATTGAGGTACAGGCAGTGGCCCTGTTGATCGGCGAACACCTGGATTTCCACATGGCGTGGTTTGAGCAGGTATTTCTCCACCAGCATCCGCGAGTCACCGAACGACGATTGCGCTTCGCGCTGGGCCGATGCCAATGCTTCGGCGAGCTGGCTGACGTCTTCGACCACCTTCATGCCTTTGCCGCCGCCGCCCGCCGTGGCCTTGAGCAACACCGGGTAACCGATGCGTTCGCAGGCGTCGCGGAAGGTCTCGAGGTCCTGGGCCTCGCCGTGATAACCCGGCACCAGCGGTACGCCAGCGGTTTCCATCAAGGCTTTGGCCGCGGACTTGCTGCCCATGGCGTCGATGGCCGAGGCGGGTGGGCCGAGGAAGATCAAGCCGGCGGCTTCAATGGCGCGGGCAAACCCGGCGTTCTCGGACAGGAAGCCATACCCCGGATGGATCGCCTGGGCGCCACTGGCCTTGGCCGCGGCGATCAGCTTGTCGATCTGCAGGTAGCTGTCGGCGGCTTTGCTGCCGCCGAGGTCGACGCGGATATCTGCTTCACGGCTATGGCGCGCGTCGCGGTCAGTGGCGCTGTGCACGGCCACGGTGGTCAGGCCCAGGGCCTTGGCGGTACGCATGACCCGGCAGGCAATTTCGCCGCGGTTGGCCACCAGCAGGGTGGTGAGGACAGGTGCGCTCATCAACGCGACTCCTTGGTGGCGGCTTTCCAGTTTGGCGCACGCTTTTGCAGAAAGGCCCGCAGGCCTTCCTGGCCTTCAGGGCTGACGCGAATACGTGCGATAGCATTTTCGGTGTAGCGCCGCAGCGCCGGAGTCAGCGCGCCGTTGCCGACTTCACGCAACAAGTCCTTGCTGACGCGCATGGCCGCCGGGCTGTTGAGCAACAGATTGTCGATCCACTCCTCGACTTTTTGATCCAGCTCATTGCCTGGATAACTCTCCGACAACAAACCGATGTCCTGCGCCCGTTGCCCGCCGAAACGCTCGGCGGTCAGCGCATAACGGCGTGCCGCCCGTTCGCCGATGGCTTGCACCACGAACGGACTGATCACCGCCGGGGCCAGGCCGATGCGCACTTCCGACAGGCAGAATTGCGCGTCATCGGCGCCGATCGCCATGTCGCAGCAACTGATCAGGCCCAACGCGCCGCCAAAGGCCGCGCCTTGCACCACCGCCAGCGTCGGGATTTTCAGCTTGGCCAGGTTGTACATCAACTCCGCCAGTTCCCGGGCGTCGTCGAGGTTGGTGTGGTAATCGAGTTCGGCCGATTGCTGCATCCAGGCCAGGTCGGCGCCGGCACTGAAATGCTTGCCGCGACCACGCACCAGCAGAAAGCGCAGGCTGGCATCGCCCGACACCTTGTCCAGGGCGAGGATCAACTCGCGGATCATCTCGGCGTTGAAGGCGTTGTTCTTTTCTTCACGGCTGAGCCACAGGGTCGCGAAACCCCGCGGATCGGTCAGCAGTTCCAGCGTATTGAAGTCGCTCATATTCGTCCGTCTCCACGGCACTCTGTAGGAGCGAGCTTGCTCGCGATGGGCGTTAACGATAACGCGTGTTTCCTGAATAAACGCGTTGCCTTTGAGACCATCGCGAGCAAGCTCGCTCCCACATAAGGTTCACATCAGGACCAGATCAGAATCACATCCGGAACACGCCGAAGCGGCTCGGTTCGATTGGCGCGTTCAACGACGCCGACAAGGCCAGGGCCAGTACATCCCGGGTCTGCGCCGGGTCGATGACACCGTCATCCCACAGTCGCGCGCTGGAATAGTAGGGGTGCCCCTGTTCCTCATACTGATCGAGAATCGGCTGCTTGATCTCGGCTTCCTGCTCGGCACTGAAACCCTGGCCACTGCGTTCGGCCTGTTCGCGTTTCACCTGCACCAAAACACCCGCGGCTTGCTCGGCACCCATCACCCCGATCCGCGCATTCGGCCACATCCACAGGAAGCGCGGGTCGTAGGCCCGGCCGCACATGCCATAGTTACCGGCACCGAAACTGCCACCAATGATCACCGTGAACTTCGGCACCTTGGCACAGGCCACCGCAGTCACCAGTTTCGCGCCGTGCTTGGCAATGCCGCCGGCTTCATATTTCTGCCCGACCATGAACCCGGTGATGTTCTGCAGGAACAGCAACGGAATCCCGCGCTGGCACGCCAGCTCGATAAAGTGCGCGCCTTTCTGCGCGGCTTCGGCGAACAAAATGCCGTTGTTGGCGAGGATCGCGATCGGGTAACCGTGCAAGTGCGCAAAACCACAGACCAGGGTCGTACCGAACAGCGCCTTGAATTCATCGAACACCGAACCGTCCACCAACCGCGCAATCACCTCACGCACATCGAACGGCTGCTTGGCGTCCGCCGACACCACGCCATACAACTCGTCGCTGGCGTAGAGCGGGGCGATCGGCGTGCGTTGCTGCACCTCACCGAGCTTGCGCCAGTTGAGGTTGGCGATGCTGCGCCGGGCGATGGCCAAAGCGTGTTCATCGCTCTCGGCGTAATGGTCGGCCACCCCGGAAATCTTGCAGTGCACATCGGCCCCGCCGAGGTCTTCGGCGCTGACCACTTCACCGGTCGCGGCTTTCACCAGCGGCGGGCCGGCGAGGAAAATCGTCGCCTGCTGGCGCACCATGATCGCTTCGTCGGCCATCGCCGGTACATACGCACCACCGGCCGTGCAGGAACCCATCACCACCGCAATCTGCGGAATGCCCATGGCGCTCATGTTGGCTTGGTTGAAGAAGATCCGGCCGAAGTGCTCACGGTCGGGGAACACTTCATCCTGGCGCGGCAAGTTGGCGCCACCGGAGTCCACCAGGTAAATGCACGGCAGGCGGTTCTGCTGGGCGATGGTCTGGGCGCGCAGGTGTTTTTTCACGGTCAGCGGGTAATACGAGCCGCCTTTGACCGTGGCATCGTTGGCGACGATCATGCATTCGACGCCTTCGACCCGACCGATCCCGGCAATCACGCCTGCGGCCGGCACGTCCTCGCCATACACCGCGTAGGCCGCCAGCTGGCTGATCTCCAGGAACGGCGAGCCCGGATCGAGCAGGCGATTGATCCGCTCACGGGGCAGCAATTTGCCCCGGGAAGTGTGGCGTTCTTGCGCCTTCGGGCCGCCACCTTGCTGCACCTGGGCGAGCAGGGTGTGCAGGGCGTCGACCTGTTTGAGCATCGCCGCGCTGTTGGCGGCGAACTCCGCCGAACGGGGGTTGAGCTGGGTATGCAAAATCATCGGGCTACTCCGTAGCAGCTTCAAGTTGCAAGCTACAAGTCAGAATCAAGCGCGCAGTGTTCTTGCCGCTTGAAACTTGTCGCTTGCCGCTAACGAAATTTATTTCGTTTCGTTGAACAGTTCGCGACCGATCAGCATGCGCCGGATCTCGCTGGTGCCCGCCCCGATTTCGTACAGCTTGGCGTCGCGCAGCAGGCGGCCGGCAGGGAATTCGTTGATGTAGCCATTGCCGCCGAGAATCTGGATCGCATCCAGGGCCATTCGGGTCGCACATTCGGCGCTGTACAGGATGACTCCGGCGGCGTCCTTGCGGGCGGTCTCGCCGCGCTCGCAGGCCTGGGCCACCGCATACAGGTAGGCGCGGCTGGCGTTGAGCTGGGTGTACATGTCGGCGACCTTGCCCTGGATCAGCTGGAATTCGCCGAT
>Ga0213829_1000459_pt1 | contig 38587 bp, 35 predicted proteins | sample MC6MC0896MG_FD_180665 | JGI IMG/M metagenome (GOLD analysis project Ga0213829, IMG submission 180665) | Enriched soil aggregate microbial communities from Iowa State University, Ames, United States - MC6-MC0896-MG | ecosystem: Environmental > Terrestrial > Soil > Unclassified | place: USA: Iowa... | reverse complement strand
GCCGTATTTCGATGGATTTTTAGCAAACTGCTTAAACTACGAGTTCCTGGTAATAAAGTTCCTGCCGAAAAATATCCGCGCTGGACTGCATTAATAATGTGCTGCGCAATTTGTACATAAACTGCTACGGTGTTGTTTTTATCAATCGTGATAATATTTTGCAAGATATCTTCAGCCGGACTATTCATTGTTTTAAAAGCGGACTATTTAAATCGTCCGGTAAGTTACGACTTTTGCACTGTTTTATTAAAAATCAATTTTAAAATGAAAAATAAATACGTTTTGTTGGCTTTGTTTGTTGTTCCATTTTTTGGAAAAGCGCAGGTTGCAAATGATTCCATAGCCGAATTGGATGAGTTGATCATTCATGAAAACCGTATGCAGATACCTTTTCAGCAATCAACACGAAATATTCAGGTTATAACAAAAGAAGATATCAAAAAACTGCCGGTTTCATCGATAAACGAAGTGCTGACTTATGTAAGCGGAGTTGATATTCGTCAGCGCGGTCCGTTTGGTTCACAGGCAGACATCAGTATCGACGGTGGATCTTTCGAACAAACCATGGTATTGTGGAATGGTGTAAAAATGGGCGATTCACAAACGGCTCATCACTCCATGAACCTGCCAATTCCTTTGGAAGCTATTGAACGAATCGAAGTTTTAAAAGGTCCGGCTGCACGTATCTACGGAATCAATGCTTTAACCGGAGCTATAAATATCGTTACAAAAACGCAGACCAATAATTTTTTGCAACTGCATGCGTACGGCGGAAGTTCGTTTAAAGATAAAGATGCTGGCGATGGTAGTGGAATGTATGCAGGCGGAGGTTTGCAGGCAACGGCTGGTATCAACACCGGAAAAGTGAATCATTTGATAAGTATTGGCAAGGAAGAAACCAACGGACAGCGCTACAATACGGCGGCAAAAAATCTAAAAACCATGTACCAGGGAAATGTTGCCTTGAACGATAATAATTCGGTAAACTGGATGGGTGGTTATTTGGATAACGAATTTGGAGCGAATGGATATTACGCTGCACCGCATGATAAGGAATCGTACGAAATTGTGCAAACTTTAATGTTGAGTGTAGGCAGTAACCACCGAATTATCGATAATTTAACCATTAAACCGCGCATTAGTAACCGCTACAACGAAGACGATTACCGTTTTTATCGCAACGATTTAAGCAGAGCACGTTCGTTACACTATTCCAATGCGTTTATGTTTGAATTGAACGGAGTTTATACATCAACTGTCGGAGATTTTGGTGTTGGATATGAAATGCGTCTGGAAGATATTAACAGTTCTAACCTTGGCGAGCACGACCGTAAAAATCATGGGTGGTTTGCAGAATATAAAAATACTTTTTTCGAAAAATTGCTTGTGAACGTAGGTGCTTATTGGAATTATAATACCGATTACGGTTTTCAGTGGTATCCGGGTGCCGATGTGGCTTATCTGTTGAATAATGATTGGAAAGTTCAGGCGAGTATCGGCAGCAGTCAGCGCATTCCGTCGTTTACCGATTTGTATGTAAATCAAAGACCAGGAAATATAGGAAATCCCGACTTAAAACCCGAAGCAGCTTGGCAGTACGAAGTTGGAGTGAATTATACCAAGCAAAACAAACGATTTGCTGCGAGTGTTTTTGAGCGAAATATTTCTGATTTTATTGATTGGACAAGAATTTCTACCGATGTTCCTTACCAACCACAGAATTTAGGAGATCAGGTAATGCGCGGGTTAAATGTTCGATACAATCAGGATATTCAGATTGCAACCAATCAGAAATTAGGCTATTCGTTAAGTTATCAATATTTAAGTCCGAAAAAACAAGATTCTGCAAGCGAAATCATTTCAAAATATACCATTGAAAGTTTAAAACATCAGGCAATTGCCGGAATTAACTATGCCATAAATGATTTTGGAATTCAGTTTCAAAACCGATATTTAAAACGTGAATTGAACGATGGTTATTTTGTATCAGATTTACGATTGATGTATCAGTTTTCATCATTCCAAATTTATACGCAGGCAAGCAATATTTTTAACAGCACTTATAAGGAAGTTGCCGCTGTACCAATGCCAAGCCGTTGGATACAGCTGGGTGTAAACTACCGCTTAAATTAAAAAAAGACTTCCGAATAGGAAGTCTTTTTGCTTAAAGAAACTTTAATTCTAAAATTTCTTGATATTTTTTCGGTAACAGAAAGCATTTCTTTTCAAAATCTATTCTAAACGAATATCGTTTATCAGTTTCTTTGTTGGTAATTATGATCCAATCGGTTTTTCCGTAAATAATATGGTTTCGATAATTTCCTTTTATTTGAAACGGTTTTTGAAATTCATTTGATGTTAATATTGTATAACCGTCTTTAAATTTTTCTGTAAAATAACTTGGCGCCACCGCGTAATTACTTAAATCACCATCTTTTTCTACTTTGGTAAATTCACCCGAAATAGCTTCAAACATTCTTGATTCGTATTCTGTATCAGACGGATATTCTTTTAAAAGCTTATAGTTTTTATCGTAAACATAAATGGCATCGTTGCCGTAAAAAATAGTCAGGTATTCTTCTTTTTGAGTTCTTTTTCGAAAAACAAAATCTTGATAAACCTTTTTTGCCTTAATATTTTTTACTGTCGGGGTTTTAAAATTCGGCTTTGAAAATACTTCAAACAATCCATCATGTTTCACTATTAAATCACTGCCGTTTCCTATGACTTCGCGGTATTTTTTATTAAACGAAATTTTGATTTTGGCATCTCTTGGAATAAAAACACTCTTATCGTCTTTATAAAAAAGCTTGTAATAATTACCGTTAAAACGCAATTCTTGGTTTGTAGTTATATAAGTTTCTGTTTTTCCGGAAACACGATCAATAAAAGTATATTCGATACCATTTATTAAAGTTATTGGATCGAAATAAGAGTTTCGTTCACTGTAAGTTGGTTCGATAAATTCATTTAGGGTGTTAATTTCTACTACACCAAATTTGTCTTCGTATTGAAAAGCTTCGTATTTTTCTTGAGCCATTCCAGACAAACTGCAAATGCTTAAAAGAAGGATGATTATTTTTTTCATGGTACAATTTTTCTAAATTATTAAACAGAATAACACTTTGCCCTTTAAAAAAAACTCAATCTGTTAAGGATTGAGTTTTTTTGTTATTGTTGTTTTCTTAATAAATCGCGAATTTCTGCAAGCAATTGTTCCTGTGTTGGTCCAGCAGGCGCAGCAGGTTTAGGTTCCTCTTTACGTTTTAAACGGTTGATTCCTTTAATCATAATGAACAAAGCGAATGCTACAATGATAAATGAAAGAGCAGCCGATAAAAAATTACCGTACTTAATTGCTGTTCCTGGAACAACCAATTCTGATAAATTTTGAAGGTTTGCAGCTTTTAAAGCAGGCGTTAAAATAGCAGGAGTAATAATATCTTCTACTAACGATGTTACAATTTTACCAAATGCACCACCAATTACAACCCCCACAGCAAGGTCGATTACGTTGCCTTTTACAGCAAATTCTTTAAATTCTTTTAAAATTCCCATAACAATTTTATTTTTTATTTTACTTAATACGAAAATACAATTTTATGTTAACAAAATTTACTCTTTATAAAAAATTCGTTTCACACGTTGCGAAATCGACGTCATAACTTCATAAGGAATAGTTTCCCAAATTTTAGCAATTTCTGTAATTCGTAAAGCGTTTCCAAACACAATTACCTCATCACCAATCTTTACATCCATATAGGTAACATCAATCATCAGCATATCCATACAGACTGTTCCGGCGATAAACGCTTTTTGATTATTTACCAAAACATAGCCTTTTCCGTTACCGTAACTTCTGCGAATACCGTCGGCATAACCAATGGCTATTGTTGCAATTTTGCTCTTTTTTTCAGCTTTAAATCGGCGTCCGTAGCCAACTGTTGCATCTTTTTCAACATCGTTAATCTGTAAAACAACCGTTTTTAAAGTCGCTACATTCTGCAGTTGCGCATCTTCATTTGTATCGTTCCCTACTCCATACAAACCAATACCCACACGAACCATATCCATTTGATATTCGCCAAAATTATAAATGCCCGACGTATTTAAAATATGTAACGTTGGATTGATATTCAACTGACTTTTTATATAATCAGCCCATTTTTGAAATAGTTGAATCTGTTGTAAGGTAAAATCTCGTTCTTCGGGCATGTCGCTTGTTGCCAAATGCGAAAACATACTTGCTACTTCCACCAGATTTGTTTGTTTCAACAGATTTATCAAACCATCGAAATCTTTTTCGACAAAACCTAAACGGTTCATGCCCGTGTTTAGTTTTAAATGTATTGGATAATTGTATAAATTTTGATTTTCTGCGATCTGCAAAAAAGTATTCAATTCTTCGATATTATAAATTTCGGGCTCTAAATTATAAGCAATCATGGTAGAAAACGCCGAATTTTCGGGATTCATTACCACAATAGGAATTTTAATTCCGGCTTTTCTCAGTTCCACACCTTCATCGGCAAACGCAACACCTAAATAAGATACCTGATGATGCGCCAGTAATTTCGCAATTTCGTAACTGCCGTTGCCGTAACCAAAAGCCTTAACCATAACCATAACTTTTGTGGTTGGTTTTAGTTTTGATTTATAGAAATTGAGGTTATGACTGATTGCATCTAAATTGATTTCAAGAACGGTTTCGTGCGTTTTTTCTTCTAATTCGGCAACAATTTTTTCGAACTGAAAACTGCGCGATCCTTTAATTAAAATGGTTTCGCTGCGGAAAGATCTCAAATTAAAATCGTTCAGAAACGTTTCGGTATCGGGATAACTTTGAAACTGCGGAACATTTGTTAAATGACTACCGATTTTATTTCCGATACCAATTACGCGTGTAACATGATTTTGATTTAAAAGTTGAGCTACTTTTTGATACAAAACTTCGGGAGTAAATCCGCTTTGAAAAATATCTGATAAAATAACGGTTTTCTGTTGATGCGTTTTTTGCTGCTCTAAAAAATCGAGTGCAATTTTTAACGACTGATAATCGCTACTGTAACTATCGTCAATCAATAAACAATCGTTCATTCCCTTTTTAACTTGTAGACGCATTTGTACGGTTTGCAGTTGCGGAATTGCTTCTACTATATAATTTGTATCAATCTTTAAAAACAGCAATGCAGTGATACAGGTTGCAATATTTTCTACAGAAGCCAAATCGGTAAAAGGAAGATCGACAGAAAACTCGGCATTATTAAACTTTACATGTAAAACAGTATCGATTTTTTTAAACTTAACATCGGCAGATTCCTTAAAACTCCAAGTGAACCATTGTGCTTTTTCGGATTTGCTTGCATCAATTAAATCAGTTTTTTCACTGATTAAAACATTGGCATTTTTAAAAAGCTTTATTTTTTCCTGTAATTTTTCTTCTTTGGTTGAAAATCCTTCGTTATGAGCCGGACCAATGTTGGTTAAAATTCCGATGGTTGGCTGAATCACTTCTTCCAAAAAATCCATTTCGTTGGGTTGGGATATTCCTGCTTCAAAAATTCCTAAATTATGTTCCTCATTTATTGCAATTACAGAAAGCGGCACACCTACTTGCGAATTATAACTTTTCGGACTTTTAATGATGTTATAAAAAGGCAAAAGCAACTGGTTTAACCATTCTTTTACTATGGTTTTTCCGTTGCTGCCCGTGATTCCAATAACCGGAAACGTATATTTTTTTCTGTAAAAAGCCACAAAACGTTGTAAAGCTCGCAATGTATCATCAACCTTAAAAACAACAGCATCAGCAGGTAATGAAACATTTTGCGAAACCACAAAATATCGTACGCCTTTTGCATATAAATCATTCAAAAAATCATGCGCATTGTGATTGTTTCCTTTCAAGGCAAAAAACAAGGTATTTGCAGTGTTGCGCAACGAACGTGAATCAACAGAAATATCTAAAACATTCAGTTCATTTTTGGTTACGGGAGCAATAGTATGTAAAACGTCGCTTAAAACGCTTGTTTCAATTTTCATAATCGGCAAAATATAACCAAAGGTAACAAGATATTTTATGAAAAATCACTGAAATTTTAGCTTTGTTAAGCAACGATATTATCGTAATTTGCAAGGTCTTAAATTATTTATGCACGACATACATTTTTATATCGGGTTGATACTCGCCTTATTTATAGGTATTACTTTGGGATTGGTTGGCAGTGGCGGATCAATCTTAACGGTGCCTATTCTGGTATATGTGGTAGGAATTGATCCTTTAATTGCTACGGCTTACTCGCTTTTTATTGTGGGCAGCACATCGGCAGTGGGTAGTATCAGAAACACGCTCGATAAAAATGTAAACTTTAAAATAGTATTGCTTTTTGGAATTCCGTCGTTGCTGGCTGTATTTTTCACGCGGTCGCAACTGCTTCCTTTATTGCCCGATGCTATTACGTTGAGCAACAATGTAAGTATTTCAAAATCGAAATTGATCATGATTGTGTTTTCAATCGTAATGTTTGCGGCATCATCTAAAATGATTAAAAAACCACGGCAGAAAAATCTATCGGCAAATCAAATAGTAACATCGGCAACACCATTAATCACGCAAGGATTGTTAATTGGAACCGTTTCGGGACTGGTTGGTGCAGGCGGCGGATTTTTAATTATTCCGGTTTTAGTGTTCTTTGCCAATTTACCCATGAAACAGGCAATAGGAACATCGTTAACTATTATTGCTATTCAGTGTTTAATAGGTTTTACGGGCGATTTAAGTCAGCATACTATTGATTGGACTTTGGTTTTATCTTTTTCGGCAGTATCAATTGTAGGATTATTTATAGGAAACCGATTGTCTAAAAGGATCATCGACGGGAATTTACGCAAGATTTTCGGTTGGTTTATTTTAATTATGTCACTGTATATTATGTTTAAGGAATTGTTTTAACGGATATGATCGTTATCATTTCCATCAATTAAGAATTTAGTACTTTTGCAATTACGAATGTTTATCGTTTTAAGTTATGAAGATAGAACAAATTTATACCGGATGTCTGGCTCAAGGCGCTTACTATATTGAAAGCGACGGTGAAGTAGCTATTATTGATCCATTAAGAGAAGTTCAACACTATATTGATAAGGCACAAGCCAATAATGCAACCATAAAATATATTTTCGAAACGCATTTTCATGCCGATTTTGTAAGCGGACATTTAACGCTTTCGCAAAAAACAGGTGCGCCTATTGTTTACGGAGCAACTGCAGAACCTACGTTTAAAGCTCATATAGCAACTGATGGTGAGGTATTTAAAATTGGCAAGCTAACAATTATTGCCCTGCATACACCTGGACACACTATGGAAAGCACCACCTATTTGTTGCGTGATGAAAACGGCAAAGACCACGCAATTTTTAGTGGCGACACGTTGTTTTTAGGCGATGTTGGCAGACCCGATTTAGCTCAAAAGGCAGCGAGTATGACACAGGAACAGTTGGCTGCAACCTTGTTTCACAGTCTGCGTACCAAAATTATGCCTTTGGCTGATGAGGTGATCGTTTATCCCGCGCATGGTGCGGGATCGGCTTGTGGTAAAAATTTAAGTAAAGAAACCATTGGAACTTTAGGCGAACAAAAACGCACCAATTATGCTTTGCGTGCCGATATGACCGAAGCTGAATTTGTAAAAGAAGTTACCGATGGTTTATTGCCACCACCTGCTTATTTTCCTGAAAATGTTCGATTGAATAAAAACGGATACGAGGCTATTGATACCATTATAGAAAAAAACAAGGCGTTTACACCGGCAGAATTTAAACAAGCTGCAGACGAAGCGTTGATTTTAGATGTTCGCGATGCCGACAGTTTTGGGAAGGTTCATATTCCTGGAGCTATTTTTATTGGTATCGATGGTGGATTTGCTCCTTGGGTTGGATCGTTGATTACAGATATTAACCAACCGATTATTTTGGTAACTCCAGAAGGTCGCGAGCAGGAAACCATTACGCGTTTAGCTCGTGTTGGTTACGATAATACCTTGGGATATTTGGCAGGCGGAATGCAAACCTGGATTGATGCCGGTTTAGAAACCGCTTCTATTGGCAGAATTACCGCTAATGAACTGGAAACTTTGATGAATAACGGCGAAGAATCGGTTATTGATGTTCGTAAACCAGGTGAATATAGTTCGGCACATATTGCTAATGTTCCTAATTTACCATTAGATTTTATTAATGATCATGTTGATGATTTTCCATCACAGAAAACCACCTACTTACATTGTGCAGGCGGTTACCGATCTATGATCGCAGCTTCTATTTTAAAAGCACGCGGTTTCCACAATATGATTGATGTAATTGGCGGCTTTGGCAAAATTAAAGAAACCAACCTACCAATTGTAACACAAGAATGCGAAAGCAGTTGTAGTACGAAATAATTTAAATCCGACTTTGCAAGTCGGATTTTTTTATATCTTTCTATCTTTGTAAACATTTTATAAAATCTTAATCGGATTCTATTTCATCAGTATGATTAAAAAAGAAACTATAGACGCAATTTTCGAGGCAGCCCGTGTGGAAGAAGTCATTGGCGACTTTGTGCAGCTTAAAAAAGCGGGCAGTAATTACAAAGGCTTAAGTCCGTTTGTGAACGAAAAATCGCCGTCGTTTATGGTTTCGCCTGCCAAACAAATCTGGAAAGATTTCTCGTCGGGCAAAGGCGGCAACGCCATTAGCTTTATTATGGAACACGAACATTTTTCGTATCCCGAAGCGTTGCGTTACCTTGCCAATAAATATCAGATCGAAATTGAAGAAACCGAACAAACCGATTTAGAAAAACAAGCATTAAACGAACGCGAAAGTTTGTTTGTAGTTTCAGAATTCGCTAAAAAATACTTTCACGACGTATTGCTAAAAACCGATGAAGGTTTGGCAATTGGTCATTCGTACTTTAAAGAGCGGGGTTTTACCGAAGAAACCATTAAAAAGTTCCAGCTGGGTTATTCGCCCGATCAATGGGATGCCTTTACAAACGAAGCCTTAGCGAAAGGTTATCAATTGGAATTCCTTGAAAAAACCGGATTGACCATTGTAAAAGACGATAAAAAATTCGATCGTTTTAAAGGTCGAGTTATGTTTCCTATCGAAAGTATGAGTGGTCGCGTGTTAGGTTTTGGCGGACGAATTTTAACCAACGATAAAAAAGCAGCGAAATATCTGAATTCGCCCGAAAGCGACATCTATCATAAAAGCAAGGTTTTGTACGGAATTTTCCATTCAAAACAAGAAATCGCATCCAAAGACAACTGTTATTTGGTAGAAGGTTATACCGATGTTATTCAAATGTATCAGGCGGGAATTAAAAATGTGGTGGCTTCGTCTGGGACGGCTTTAACGCCCGATCAAATCCGCTTGATTAACCGATTAACCAAAAATATTACGGTTTTGTTTGATGGTGATGTTGCGGGAATGCGCGCATCGTTACGAGGTATCGATCTTATTTTGGAAGCCGGAATGAACGTGCGTGTTTGTACGTTTCCCGATGGCGATGATCCCGACAGTTTTGCCCGAAAAACTCCGATTGATGAACTGCAGAATTATTTAAAAGAAAACGCTACCGATTTTATTCGATTTAAAGCGAATCTTTTAATGAAAGATGCCGGAAACGATCCTATTAAAAAAGCCGATGTAATTCGTGATATCGTGGTTTCTATTTCTAAAGTGCCCGATTACATTCAGCGCGAAGTTTATGTGCAGGAATGCGCGTCGATCATGGATATTTCAGAAGATGTTTTGTTCAGTACTTTGGCACAGATAGGTAAAAAAGAATTGCAGGAAGCCAATAAAAAGTTTGTTCAGGATAAAAAAATGGAAGTTGTAAAATCAACTCCCGAAGAAACCAAAGAAAAAGTTGACATCATATATCTTTTAGAACGAAAAATCATTGAAATTTTGCTGATTTACGGTAATTACGAAGAACTTTTTGACGAGTATGAACTTACCGTTGAAGATGACAAGGTAATTACACAAGAAAAAAAGGTAAAACGGAAAGTATTCGATAAGGTTTTTTTAAGCCTACAAGAAGACGAAATTGAAATGAGCAACGCTAATTTTCAAACCATTTTAAAGGATATTCTTGTATTCTATCATACTAATGAAATCTGGAATTTAGAGAATTATTTGCAACAGGTTAAACCCGAATTGACCGATGAAATTACATCGATCATTATGGATGATGAACGTTACAACCTGCATAATTGGGAAAAACAGAACATTTTTGTGAAAGGCAAAGATTTAGGCGTGCAGCAATATGTAAACGAAACTATTTTAACACTTCGATCGTATTTGATTTTTGAAATTATTGAAGGTTTAAAGAAACAGATACAGGAAAATCCTGAAAAAGCTCGAGATTTATTGACCGATGTAGTTGATTACAACAATTTAAAACATACTTTTTCTAGTGAATTGGGAAGAGTAATGTCGCGGTTTAGTTGATTTTAACCTCCAATGTCACTCTGAACTTGTTTCAGAGTCGCATCAAATAGTTTACTAAAATCAACTCTGCCAAAGTTCCAAACTTTGGCAGAGTTTGAAAATAAATGCTTGGTAAATTTAATTAGTAAACAATTACAATAATCCGACAGAAAATGACATTCAACCAATCAAAGATTATGCGAACTCAATTATTAGCCATGTTTAAGTTTGTTACGATTTTAAGCTTATTGTTTTTTATGTTTTCATGTGATCCTGATGACAGAATGAACACGGAACAATATATTTATAACGTTTCTTTAGAAAATACATCTCAAGAATCTTTAATTATAGAAGTTTACAAAACCAAAGATCATTTAGGAAATACACTAGTAAGTCCTGAATTGATAAACACCATAATAGTACAAGCTAACTCAATTAGTAAGATAGAAACAATCAAAGTGTCAAAACCTTTAGGAAATCCAGCTTTTGGTTTCACTTATCCAAATTTTGTTAATATGGTAGATTCAATCACTTTAAAATTTACTAACGTTAGGGGTTATTATAGTAGTCTTAATAACAATAATTTTTGGTTAGAAAATAGATCTGATCTTCTCAATATAAAAGAGAAAGATGTAATACAGAAAAATGGTGTGTTGATTTATACAATCAACCAAAACGATTATGAAAACGCACATGTGTTACCTCAATAAAAAACCAGTACGCTTAAATTAAACAACTCTGACAAAGTTCCAAACTTTGTCAGAGTTTTATTTTATTAAGATTAAAAAACCTCAACCTAAAACTTCACCTCATCAGAAATTCCACAAACCGGAATCGGGTTCATTTTATGCTGGTTAATTGTATGCAAACGTTTGTAAATTTTAAAAACTTCTAATTCTCGATCTGTAAAATCGGTTTCGGTTTTGCCGGCATCAAAAGCTTTCATAGCAAACTCTAACTCATCATAATTTGCACCCAATTGATCCTCGTCTGATCTGTCATCACCAAACAAACCATCGGTAGGTTTTGCCTTAATAATATTCTGTGTAATTCCTAAATGAGCTGCCAACGTTCGCACTTCGGACTTCATTAAATCGGCAATCGGACTTAAATCAACACCGCCATCGCCGTATTTCGTAAAAAATCCAACTCCGAAATCTTCTACTTTATTTCCTGTTCCAGCTACTAAAAAACCATTGATTCCTGCAAAATAATACAAAGTCGTCATGCGTAAACGCGCACGCGTATTTGCTAATGTTAAATTTAAAACCGGTAAATTATCTGTTTTTGGCAATGCAGCACTCATTAAATCAAACGTAGCGGTTAAATCGGCAATAGTATTTGTTACATTTTTGTAGGTGTCTTTTAAAAACTGAATGTGTTCCTGTCCGCGCGAAACCTGACTTGGAGCCTGATGTATAGGCATTTCGAGACACAACGTAGGCAAACCGGTTTTAGCACATAAAGTAGAAACCAAAGCAGAGTCAATTCCGCCCGAAATTCCCACCACAAAACCTTTCACTTTAGCGTTTTCGGCATACGTTTTTAGCCAGTTAACAATGTGGTTTACTATTTTTTCAGAATTTATCTTTTTATCTTCCATTGCAAATTTTTGATTAACTATATTTGTGATTTAAAATTATAAAATCTATCGCTTTTTACGATGAAAAACACGTTTTATTTACTGCTTTGTTCGATATTTTTTGTAGCATGCCAAAAAGAAAATGCTGTAAATAAAGAGGTTTTAAATATTCCTGTTGAAGCAAAGATCGATCGTTTTGATCAGGAATTCATGCAGACACCTCCAGAAAATTTCAATACTTTAAAACAGAAATATCCTTTGTTGTTAAGTGAAAATGTTCCAGATTCGGTTTGGTTCAACAAAAAAAACGACACCTTATTTAACGAATTATACAGCGAAACGCAAAAACAGTTCAAAGATATATCTGCTTTAAAAGAAGAGCTAACATTACTTTTCAAACATATAAAATATTACTATCCTAACGAAAATCCGGGAAGGGTAATTACCGTTTTGTCTGAAGTTGATATTACGAGTCGTGCTATTTACACTGATTCTGTTTCGATTATTTCGTTGGATACATATTTGGGCAAGAACCATAAATTTTATGTAGATTTTGATGCCTACACTTTAGGCGATTTTGAACCAAATAGAATTGTTGTGGATTTGGCGGAAAACTTTTCTATGCAAAAAGTTCCGCAACCGCAAGACAGACAGTTTTTAAGTCAGATGATTTATTGGGGAAAAGTTATGTATATGAAAGAAATGCTGTTGCCGGAAGTTAGCGATGCATTAAAAATGAATTATACCGAAGACCAGTTAAAATGGATTGAAGCCAATGAAACGCAGGTTTGGAAAAATTTTATTGAAAGTAAATATCTGTATGATAATGATCCTAAATTAGTTGCCCGTTTTATTCAGCGTGCACCGTTTTCTAAATTTTATTTGGAACTGGATCAAGAATCACCAGGAAGCGTTGGGGTTTATATTGGCTGGCAAATTGTGCGTTCGTACATGAAAAATAATAATGTAACTTTGCAGGAACTAACATTAAAAGATGCTAAAACTATTTTTGAGCAATCTAAATACAAACCTAAAAAGTAATGGCTAACAACAAATCTACAATTAAAATAAACGTATCGGTTGACGAGAATAAGGTTCCGGATGATATTAGATGGACAGCGAGCGATGGCGGTATAGAAAACGAACAAGCAAAGGCAATGTTACTATCAATCTGGGACAGTAAAGTTCAGGAAACATTGCGAATTGATTTATGGACGAAAGAAATGCCTGTTGATGAAATGAAGGTGTTTTTTCATCAGACTTTAGTGGCAATGGCTGATACTTTTGAACGTGCTACCGACGATAAAAAAATGAGCGATACCATGCGCGATTTTTGTGCTTATTTCGCAGAAAAATTAGAACTTCATAAAAAGTAAGATCCATAGAAGCAATTATGAAGAATCCGGCTTCAAAAATGAAACTTTCGCAGATTGTTTTCATTATAAGCTTATTTACAACTATTTACTGGCTGATTGCGTTTAACACAAACGTTTACCGTTATGCATTTACAGGAGCTATCTTCGATATGACTTCTTTTTTGCTTATGATTAGTTTATACATGCTGCCCGTTTTAATAATTGCACTGATTTTACGTTTAAAACAAAGAACTCCTAAATTGCATTATGTTAGTTTAGGACTTCTTTTAGTTATGCTGATTTTAATATTTGGTGTTTATCAGTAACATTATTTCACAGATTTTTATAAAACACTCCAATTTTCGGGTAAAAATAACTTTGTATCTTTGCACAAACAACACACAACAATGAAAAATACATTAATTGCTCCGTCGGTTTTAGCTGCCGATTTTGCAAACTTACAACGCGATGTAGAAATGATTAACAACAGCGCTGCCGATTGGTTTCATATTGATATCATGGACGGTGTTTTTGTACCAAACATTTCTTTTGGAATGCCGGTTTTGGCTGCCATTAACAAACACGCAAAAAAAACAATCGATGTACATTTAATGATTGTTGATCCTGACCGATACATCGAAACGTTTAAGAATTTGGGTGCCGATATTTTAACGGTTCATTACGAAGCTTGTACGCATTTACATAGATCTTTACAGGCTATTAAAGCTGCGGGAATGAAAGCTGGTGTTGCTGTTAATCCTCACACAAACGTTGCTTTGTTAGAAGATGTAATCAATGACATTGATTTGGTTTGTATTATGAGCGTGAATCCTGGTTTTGGAGGACAATCATTCATTGAAAAAACTTATAAGAAAGTTCAGCAGCTTAAAGAAATCATTGTTAGAAACAATGCCTCAACTTTAATTGAAATTGATGGTGGTGTTACCGATAAAAACGCTGCAGATTTAGTAAAAGCTGGTGCAGATGTTTTAGTTGCCGGTAGTTTTGTGTTCACAGCACAAGATCCGATCGCAACGATAGAAAATTTAAAAAACATTGCTGCTATATAAACAAAAAACCTCATCGTTTGATGAGGTTTTTTGTTTCCAAGAGCGGAAGACGAGGGTCGAACTCGCGACATTCAGCTTGGAAGGCTGACGCTCTACCAACTGAGCTACTTCCGCGTTTACGATTTTTAAATCTTCGTTTGATTTTCCAAGAGCGGAAGACGAGGGTCGAACTCGCGACATTCAGCTTGGAAGGCTGACGCTCTACCAACTGAGCTACTTCCGCATTTACGATTTTTGAATCTTCGTTTGATTTTCCAAGAGCGGAAGACGAGGGTCGAACTCGCGACATTCAGCTTGGAAGGCTGACGCTCTACCAACTGAGCTACTTCCGCATATACGTTTTTAAATCTGCGTCTGATTTTGTGATTGCAAATATAGCCATAAAAAAATAGTAGATGCAAATTTTTTTTAATGTTTTTTATCACATAAATAATGATTTAGTTGTAATGATAAAACAATCAAATAATTAAGCGATCAGTACAATTGTTTAATTTAGATTTAATAAAAAATTAACAAGTTTTAGTTCGGTGATTGCCGAACTAAAACTAAATTTGCACAAAAAATTAACATGTATAAGGTATTAGAACTCGATTTGTTTAAAGAAACTTCTGCACATTACGAGCGATTTCATAAAATGCAACCGCTAACAGCACGCGTGTATGCGCTGTTGGTGTTCAATAATTGTACAGACGGTTTGTCGTTCGATGATTTGCTGGAAATATTTCAATCAAGCAAAAGTTCCATTTCGCACAGTTTAAATACGTTGATCGAAATGAATTTTATCGAACAATACAAAAAAGAAAACGAGCGTAAACGATACTTCAGAATCAACAGAAATCTTTTCTTAAAACGAATGGAAGATGTTAAGGAACGATTAACCGAAGAAAAAAAGGTGTACACTAAAATTCGCGAATACAAAAGAACAAACGCTACCACACTCTTTAAGCCCGAAGCGTTTAATTTTTACATTCTGCATTTAGACGATGCAATAAATTCAATAGAAAAAACAATTCAAAACCTAAAACTCCATATTAAACCAAATGAAGAATAATACCATTAAAGCCCTTTTTATGGTGCTAATAGGAACAGCCACGATTGGTTGTTCTAAAAAAGAAGAAGCTCCAAAAGCAGCTGCCCCTGCTTTAGACGTGGTTGCTGCAACTACAAGAGATGTGGTTGGATACACAACTTTTCCTGCTACTATTCAAGGAAAAATAAATAACGATGTTCGCGCAAAAATTCAAGGATATATTCAGGAAGTTTATGTGCACGAAGGTCAGGTAGTAAGCAAAGGACAGCCTTTGTTTAAGTTGGAAGCGAATAATTTAACCGAAACGGCAAGTGCTGCAAAATCGGGAATCGCGGTGGCACAGGCAAATGTAAATGTAGCACAGGTTGAAGTTGATAAATTGATTCCGCTGGTTCAGAAAAACATTATAAGCAACGTGCAGTTAGAAACGGCGAAGGCAAATCTGGCATCGGCAAAAAGTATGCTGGCACAGGCAAAAGCTAATTTTGGTAGTGCAAGTGCTAATGTTGATTATTCGGTTGTGCGTGCGCCAATAAGCGGAATTGTCGGTCAATTACCCTTAAAGAAAGGAAGTTTGGTTGGTCCGGCAGATCAAATGGCATTAACAACCATTGCTGATATCAGTTCGGTTTATGCATATTTTTCAATGAACGAAAAAGAATATTTTCAGTTTTTGAACGAAGCACCGGGAACATCATTAGGAGAAAAAATTAAAAATTTACCTGAAGTTGAATTAGAATTAGCAGACGGAAGCATTTATTCTGAAAAAGGGAAAATTGAAACCGTATCAGGTCAGATCGATGCTGCAACAGGAACGGTTCAATTCCGCGTAGCTTTTACAAATCCTAATAAATTGTTGAGTAACGGAAACAGCGGAACTATTCGCTTACCTAAAAAATACACTAATGTTTTGGTGGTGCCAGAAGTAGCATCGTACGAACAACAAGGAAAAATCAATGTTTACAAAGTAGTCAAAGATACCGTTGTTTCAACAGTTGTAAATGTTACGGCGCGTGTAGACAACATGATTATTGTAAAACAAGGAATTAAAGAAGGCGATGTTATTGTGGTTAGCGGTGTTGGATCTTTAAAAAACAAAATGGCAATTAAGCCTAAAACTGCAAATTTCGATACCATTGTTAACGCTGTAAAACCTGTTTTTTAATTTAAATTATTATGCTAAAAACGTTTATTGAAAGACCTGTATTATCTACAGTTATTTCTATTTTAATAGTAATTCTGGGTGTTTTGGGGTTAACGGTATTGCCGGTAACTCAATACCCGGACATTGCACCGCCAACCGTACAGGTAGCAGCTTCGTACCCCGGAGCAAATGCGCAAACGGTGTTAGAGAGTGTTATTGTACCTATTGAAGAGCAAATCAATGGTGTTGAAGGTATGGATTATATCACATCAACAGCCAGTAACGATGGTTCTGCATCAATTCAGGTAGTTTTTAAACAAGGGATAGATCCCGATATTGCTGCAGTAAACGTACAAAACCGTGTGGCACGTGCTACGCCTTTGTTACCAACAGAGGTTGCGCGTTCAGGTGTAACCACGCAAAAGCAGCAAACGTCGTCGTTAATGTTTTTATCGTTCTATTCAGAAAGTAAAAATTACGATGCTACGTATATTCAAAACTATATGAACATTAACGTTATTCCCGAAATTAAAAGGGTTAATGGAGTAGGAGATGCGTCGGTTTTTGGGGCGCGAAACTACTCAATGCGTATATGGTTGAATCCTACAAAAATGGCGGCGCATGGTTTGGTTCCTGCCGATGTTAGTGCAGCAATTAACGAACAGTCGTTAGAAGCAGCTGCTGGTCAGTTAGGAGAAAATTCTGGTGAATCGTTTCAATACATCATCAAATACAGCGGTAAATACAAAACCGAAGAACAGTATGGCGATATCGTTATAAAATCGTTAGATAACGGTCAGGTGCTGCGTTTGCAAGATGTTGCCGAAATTGAATTAGGTTCTCAAACCTATGGTGGATATTCCGAATTAAACGGAAATCCTGCGGTGGCAATGGCAATTTATCAAACGCCGGGATCAAACGCGCAAGATATCATCAACGATATTAAAAAGGAATTAAACATCATCGAGAAAAATCTGCCTGAAGGTGTTAAGTATAAAATCAACCTTGATTCTAACGAATTTTTAGATGCTTCGATCGATAAAGTTGTAACTACCTTAATTGAAGCTTTTATTTTGGTTTTCTTAGTGGTTTACATCTTTTTACAAGATTTTAGATCAACATTAGTACCGTTAATTGCAGTGCCGGTATCGATTATCGGAACATTCTTCTTTTTGAATTTATTCGGATACTCGTTAAACCTTTTAACCTTGTTCGCGCTTGTCCTCGCCATTGGTATTGTGGTAGATGATGCCATTGTGGTAGTAGAAGCCGTGCATGCAAAAATGGAAGAAACCGGTCAGGATGCCCACACAGCAACAAACAACGCCATGAGCGAAATCTCTGGTGCCATTGTTTCGATTACCTTGGTAATGTGTGCCGTGTTTATTCCTGTAACGTTTATCAGCGGACCAACCGGAGTTTTCTATAAACAGTTTGGTGTAACGCTTATCGTTGCAATTGCTATATCGGCAGTAAACGCGTTAACGTTAAGTCCGGCTTTATGTGCGTTGTTCCTTAAACAGCACGATGCTGCACATGGTAAAAAACGTAATTTTATTCAACGATTTTTCGATGCATTCAACAATTCGTTCAATGCAATGACCAATAAATACGGTAGATCGTTCAAGTTTTTATTCAAGCATAAATGGGTATCGTTTGCTATTCTATTGGCTTGTTTAGGCGGAACATATCTGGTAAATAAAACAATGCCTGCAGGTTTTGTACCTAGTGAAGACCGTGGATTCATCATGGGTAATGTTGAGTTACCAGCAGGTGCTTCAGTTGACCGTGTATATAAATTGGAAAAAGAATTTTCTAAACAGGCAGAAAAAATTCCTGGGGTAGAATCGGTAACTGTTATTTCTGGTCGAAGCATTATTTCTGGATCGGGATCTAACTACGGTTTCATTATGATTAAAATGAAACCTTTTTCTGAACGTAAAACAGCAGAAACATCAACCGATGCGGCAATTGGACAACTTTTTGGTTTAGCCGGAAAAAATTTCCCTGAAGCCAAAATGATTTTCTTTCAACCGCCAAGTATTCCAGGATTTGGTTTTTCGGGTGGATTTGAATTGAAATTGTTAGATAAATCAGGTGGAGATCTAAAAGAATTCGACAAAAAAACGCAAGAATACATCGCCGCTTTAATGCAGCGTCCGGAAATTATGTATGCGCAAACGCCGTTCAACACCAATTACGCACAGTACGAAATTAATTTGGATATTGTTCGTGCAAAACAATCTGGTGTATCGGTAAGTAACATATTTTCTGCTTTGCAAGGATACATTGGTGGTAATTACGTAAGCGATTTTACGCGTTTTGGTAAACAATACCGTGTAATGTTACAGGCTTTACCGGGCGATCGTAAAAATATTTCGAGTTTAAACGGAATGTTCGTTCGCACATCAACTGGCGCAATGGCACCGTTAAGTCAGTTTGTAACGTTAGAAAAAGTGTACGGACCACAATCTGTTAACCGTTTCAACTTATTTACATCGGCAAACGTTTCGGGAGCACCAAAACCGGGCTATTCTTCGGGAGATGCTATTAAAGCGGTACAAGAAGTTGCGCAACAAACATTATCTACAAATTATGGTGTTGATTTTACCGGGTTAACGCGTGAAGAAATCAACGCAGGCTCGCAAACCATCTTAATTTTTGCTTTGTGTATCGTGTTTGTTTATTTCATTTTGGCAGCACAGTACGAAAGTTATATGTTGCCATTTGCAGTAATTTTATCGTTGCCAACAGGTATCATGGGTGCTTTCTTATCGCAAAAAGTCGCAGGATTGGAGAATAACATCTATTTCCAGATTGCGCTGGTAATGCTCGTTGGACTGCTCGCCAAGAACGCCATTTTAATTGTGGAATTTGCTTTACAGCGAAGAAAACACGGCGAAACCATTGTGCAAGCGGCAATTGACGGAGCAAAAGCACGTTTACGTCCAATCTTAATGACATCTTTCGCCTTTATTTTAGGTTTAATGCCATTGGTTTTTGCAGGTGGTGTTGGATACATTGGTAACCGATCAATTGGTACGGGTGCAGCGTTTGGTTTGTTAATTGGAACCATTTTGGGAGTGTTTGTAATTCCTGTATTGTTTGTGATTTTCCAAGCATTACAAGAAAAAATCAAACCGGTAATATTCGATCAAAAAGCAATTCAAGAATAAATATGAAAACTATATATAAAACAGCCTTTGTGGCAATTACAGCTGTTTCGTTACAATCATGTATTGCTACAAAAGATTATCAAAAACCAAATGCTTGGGAACATGCATCGTTCAATACAAACGAGGTTGTTAAAGACAGTGCTGTACAAAATGTATTGCCTTGGCAACAGGTTTTTACAGATGCCTCTTTGCAACAGCACATTCAAACCGCGTTAGATAATAATCTGGATATTCGTGTGGCGTTAGAAAACATTAATCAGGCGCAATCGTATCTGTCGCAAGGCAGAATGGGACATTTGCCAACATTTTCAATCGGTACAAACTATACGCATTCGGTAAACTCGATCAATACACAGTTTGGTCGAATTTTAGGTCAGCGTCAGCGATTAGATCAGTTTGATATCACCGGAACTTTAGGTTGGGAAGCTGATATATGGGGAAAAATCACCAGCAAAAAACTGGCAGCCGAAGCTACATATTTGCAAACAGTTGCAGCACATCAGGCAGTAAAAACGGAACTTATTTCAATGGTAGCATCAAACTACTATAACTTATTAGCGTTAGATGCCCAGAAGAAAGTTGCCTTGAAAACAATTGAAAACCGAGGTAAAAGTTTAGAGACCAATAAAGCATTGAAAGATGCCGGACGTGTTACCGAAGTTGCTGTAAAACAAACCGAAGCACAGGTTTTAAGCGCGCAGGCTTTGTTGCTGGATATTGAAAATAACATCAAAATTCAGGAAAACTCGTTAAGTATTTTAGAAGGAATGTTTCCTAAAGAAATTGAACGATCATCTTTTATCGATTTGCAGTTGAATGTTGATACAGAAGAAGGTGTATCGATTGAAACATTAAACAACAGACCAGATATTCAGGCTGCCGAATTAGGGTTTAGAAACGCTTTTGAGTTGACGAATGTTGCTAAAGCAAGTTTTTATCCTACCTTAAAATTAACAGCAAGTGGTGGATTGCAATCGGTTGAATTTGAAAAATTGTTCGATCCAACATCGTTTTTTGCAAGCATTGTAGCCGGAATTGCTCAACCTGTTTTAAACGGCAGACAAATTCGTACGCAATATGAAATCAGCTTGTCTAATCAAGAAAAAGCCTTTTTAAATTACAAACAAAGTGTTTTAAATGCCAGCAAAGAAATTTCTGATGCGTTGTATGCAATAGACATCAACAAAAAGAAACTGGTTTTAAAACAGCAGGAAGCTGAAGCTTACACATCGGCGGTTAGCTATTCGCAAGAATTGTTAAACAACGGTATGGCAAATTATCTGGAGGTTTTAACGGCAACAGAAAGCGAATTAAACGCGCAGTTGAACATTATTACCACACAGTATAATTTATGGAATGCCAACATACAGTTGTACAAAGCAATGGGTGGTGGTGTAGAGTAATTTATACTTAAAATACACTAAAACTGTCTAAAAAGTATCACTGTCAAGCTGAACTTGTTTCAGCTTCTCATCATTTTTGTGAATTATATTGATGAGATTCCGGATCAAGTCCGGAATGACAGAGAGAAGTAATTTTTTTCTATTTATATAAAGTGATTAATGCAGCTAATTTTAGCTGCATTTTTTTTATTTATCAGACCTTACCGGTTTTTAAAACCTGTAGGTCTTTACAGAAATAAAGGAGTTTTTAAATTTTTGTATCTTTGAAAGAAAACAGCATGAGATTTTTTTTGTTATTGATGCTTTTTCCGTTGGTTGGCTTCTCGCAAGAATCGTTCAGCTACAAAACCCATAAACAGCAATTTTTTAATCTGCGTCCGGGAACCGATAAAACATTTCACTACGTAAAAATGGATAAGCAGGAAATTGTATCCAACACCTTATTTGTAATCGATGAAACAACACAAAAACTAACGATTCCCGAAAACGGCTATTACGAAATTTCGGCATCGTTCCATTTTAATCCAAACACAAGTGTAATAAAGTTTAACAGGGGCGGAGTGAATTTTGGTGTGGTGCAAATTGCAGAAGGAGTAGAGCAGTATGTGGCGGCAACGCGGAAATCGTTCGATCAGAAAAATCAGGATGAGTTTTCGAGGATTGAAGTATATCCAACCATAGTTTACTTGCAAAAAGATGCCGTTGTAGCACCTGCAATTAGTGCGGGTTTGTTGGGAAATGTACTGTTGAGTTGCGAAATTGGCTGTAATCGTAAAAATAAAAACTGCACCTCGTTTTCTATGAATATAAAATTAATTAGCGATCAAGATGGGTTTCAAAGATATTATTAAGGTTTTAATTTTTTTGGTTGGATTTACCGGATTTGCACAAGAAAAATCGTTTTATATTCGAAGCATTCGAAGCATTCATTTGGAAAACACACCGTCGGTTATGCAGCAGTTAAAGTTTCAACCGGTTGATGTGGTGTACAATAAAATTACGCAGTTTTTAAATGATAAAATCACTATTTCCTCATCGGGCACGTTTGAAGTTTCTGCGTTTGCGAACATCAATCCGGGTGTAATGGGCAGTTCGTCTAAAGACAGTATTCACATGGAATTGTATCTGATTAAAAATCCGCAATCGCCAACCGAAGAAATTTTAGGTAAAACAGAATTTAAATTCAGTTTTGGAAATTTTGATGTTGCCGCCGGACTTTTAATTGCACCAACCGAAGTTCAATTGCAAAAAAACGATGAAATTTCTCTTTGGGTTAAAATTTTACCGACATCGAATATCGATATCAATAAAAGTCCAAAATACGATCATGTAACCAAACCAACCGGAATGCAACAGATTGCAGGCATGCGGATTGAAAAACTTTTATAACAAAGGTGCCAATAACCTGCAGATTGATGCAAATGCTTTGTAATACCATTTTTCGTTTTTCCATAAATGGGCTGTAAAAAGTTTGCTTACTAAAACATCTTTTTCAAACTGATGGGTTAATTGCTGTGCAATGTTTTCGTCTAAAACAACCGCCGAAAGTTCAAAGTTTATCAAGAAACTTCTCGAATCTAAATTGGTTGTTCCAATGTAGCTCAATAATCCATCAATGCAGATTGTTTTTGCGTGCATAAATCCTTTTTCGTACAAAAAAACATTCATTCCGCGTTCCATAAAAGGTTTTAAGAATGATAACGATGCTGCCTGAACAACCGAAGAATCGCCTTTCGATGGAAGCATCAGCGAAACATCAACACCTTTTGAAACTGCGATTAACAAAGCGGTTTTAAAAGAATCCGTCGGAATAAAATAAGGCGTACACAACTGAATACTTTTTTGTGCTGCAGAAATACTTAAAATCATCGATTCCATAACGTATGGCGGCGTGTTTCCGGGCGATGAAAAAGCGAACGTCATTGGTAATTTCTTTTCAAAAACTGTTTGCATTTCTGGCAGATATTTATAATTCAAGGTAAACGAATTTACCGAAATACTTTGCCAATGCAACCAAAACTGTGCTTGCAACATTTTGGTGGCATCGCCATGAATTCTAATCGCCGTATCGCGCCAATACAAGTTGAATTTATTTGGATTGATGTATTTGTCTGATACATTGATACCACCAACATAACCGATAAATCCATCAATAACGATGATTTTTCTGTGGTTACGGTAATTGCTGTTTGCAAGTGATGAAAAACGCACGGGCAGGAAAATTTCAAACTGAATACCCAAGTTTTCATAATGTGCTTTGCGTTTTGCAAAAGGTGATGATCCAAAATCATCAATAATCAAACGGATTTCAATTCCGTGTTTTGCTTTATCGACCAAAATAGCTAAAATCTGCGATCCAATTTCATCTTCATCAAAAATATAATATTCAATATGAATGTGGTGTTTTGCTTTTTTAAGATCTTCCAATAACAACGCAAATTTTTCTTCTCCATTAATTAAAAGCTCCACGCTGTTGTTTGATGTTGGAATTGACGTTTGTGTATGCACCAGATATTCAAAAACATCGTTTAAATGATCGTCATACGTTTCGGTAAGCTTAATTTCGTTGCTTATAAAAGGTTTTAAATCGTTCCAACGCTCTTCTAATTTAACTTTGTAGCGGTTGTCTAACTTTTTAAAATATTTTTCTTTCTGAAATTTCTGTCCGAAAAAATAATACAAACCAACTCCGAAAAAGGGTAGGAACACAATAACCATTAACCAGGCAATGGTTTTTTCGGGCTTGCCGTTTTCAACTAAAATGGTAATAAAAGCAGTGGTATTTATCAGCGTTAGAGGAATCCAATACCATTCTTTTACAAATTCCCAAATTATTTGTATGTGATCCATAATTTGCGTTGTTTTGTTCTAAATTACCCATTAGTTAATACATTTGCAATGAATTTTTTAACAAAGTGGTTTATAAAGCCGCTTGCGCAAGCAAACACAGACATTATGACTAAATATTTAATTGTTGGATTGGGAAACATTGGAGCCGAATATGTAAACACGCGCCACAATATTGGCTTTAAAGCGGTTGATTTTATGGCGAATGAAGCCGGTGCAACTTTTGAAACAGTAAAATTGGGATCGTTAACCCAGATAAAAGTAAAAAACAAAGTATTGCTTCTTTTAAAACCAAATACTTACATGAATTTATCGGGTAAGGCTGTACAATATTGGATGGATAAAGAAAAAATTGCCAAAGAAAATATTTTAATTATTACAGATGATTTAAATTTACCTTTCGGATCGATTCGAATCAAGCCTAAAGGATCAGACGGAGGACACAATGGTTTGAAGAATATCCAGCTGATTTTGAACAGTTCGGAATATCCGCGTTTGCGCTTCGGAATATCAGATCAGTTTAAAAAAGGGCAACAGGTTGATTATGTTTTGGGCGATTGGAGCGATGAAGAAACAACGGCTTTAAAAGAACGTTTAGATGTGGTTTCCAAAGCGGTAAAAGAATTTGCTTTGGCAGGTTTAAACAATGCAATGAATAATTATAACGGTAAATAAGAATATGAAAAAAATGATTGCGCTATTGGCTTTCTCGGCAATAGCAATAAGCTGTTCAACCACAAAAGGTGTTGAATCTACCAATTGGTTAGGCAAAAAGGTAACAATGGTTTCGGTTGCACCAGAAAACGGAAAAGTAACAGCTACCCGCGAGTCTGAAAAGGCTTTAAACCTAAACAGTTTTGAACAATTGTATCCGCAAACAATCTATAACCCGGAAACAGTTTTGGTGCAGTACAGTTTCGACAGAAACAAGGCTAAAGAAAATTATGCTGACGATTTTTACAAAGAAGAATTGTTCTTGGAAATTCCTGCAAAAGCATTTAAAAAAGAATATAAAGATGCCGCTTTGCAAGATGTAAAGCTGGTTTATGGAAAACATTGCTACTGTAAAGGCGAAGCGGGATACTACAAAATAACACAAGGAACTTTAAAGGTAGATCATTCTGATAAGCAGACAAAAATAAAATTGTCGTTCAAAGCACCTTCAACTTCGTTAATCGAAAATGTGGAGTTTGTTGTAGAATAAGTTCTAAAGATGTCTGAAAAGGCATCTTTTTTTGTATATTTAATTTATGAAAAAAATTGTTACACTTTTTATAATTGGATTTTCCTGGGCAGGATTTTCTCAAAATATTCCTACTCCTGAAGTAAAAGGAGTTGATGAATCAAGTGCGAGTAATTCGGCAAACGACAGCATTGTAAACGGAAATGCTTCAGATTATATGACGCTTACAGGCAAAACAATACACCGCTTTGTTGCCGAAAATTACAGTTTTCCAGACGAAGCTATCGAAAATGAAATTAGTGGAACTATCTCTGTAGAATTTGTAGTAGAAAAAGATGGTACAGTACAGCAAGCAACTATTTACAAAGGAGTTTGTAGAGAATGCGATATAGAAGCTATTCGAGTTGTAAGAAAATTGCGCTTAAATCCTATCTTGATTGATGGAAAACCAGAACGTATCCGCTTTCGTATTCCCATTCGTTTAGCTTTAGAATAAATTTTGTACCTTCGTGCCGATTTTGGTAGAACATTCGTCATGTTCTTTAAAAGGGAATCAAGTAAGATATATTCGAATCTTGAGCTGTACCCGCAACTGTATGCTACAACACTTATTGTAAATTAAAAAACGTCACTGGATTTTTTTCTGGGAAGACCTACAATAAGATGCAAGCCAGGAGACCTGCCTGATCATTTTTAACTTTCGGGAATAAAAGTGTTAGGGAAATCTTCTTAAAAATCTTTTCATAACAATATATTCCTATAAAGTTTCGGGAACAAAACTTTAAATTTTCTATATTATGAAAAGAATTACTTTGTTATTCTTACTGTTTTTTACGCAGATTATTTTTGCACAAACTTCTTATCCGCCGCAGGCTGGTGTTGCAGGAACCACCGCCATTCATAAAGATTCAACTGCATATGTTGCATGGGCTACTGGAATTACTGTTGAAAGAGGCTACATGAATATTGCAAACCCAAGTTTGGGAGTTGTTTCTACAGGAAACCCAAACGATGCTTTAGGCGCGCCAACGGGACCTATTGTAAGTTTGGGCGATAAAGGAACGGCAATACTTACATTTGATAAGCCTATTTACGACGGTCCTGGATTCGACTTTGCGGTTTTTGAAAATGGAGGAACTTCTTTTCTTGAACTGGCAGTTGTTGAGGTAAGTTCAGACGGAATTAACTTTTTTGGTTTTCCAACACATAGTTTAACGCAAACAGCTACACAAGTAGGTTCATTCGGAACTCCATTAGCAGAGAATCTAAACAATATTGCAGGGAAATATGCCGGAACTTACGGCACTCCGTTCGATTTAAGCGAAATTACCGCAAACCCTTTATTAGATAAACAGAATATTACACACGTTAAAGTAATTGATGTTGTTGGAACAATAGATCCGCAATATGGAACGTTAGATAGTTTTAACAATTTAATAAATGATTCTTACCCAACGCCGTTTGCTTCTGGAGGCTTCGATTTACAGGCAGTAGGTGTAATCAACGAAAAAGTAGCAAGTTCTAATCCATCGCACAACACTATTCAGGCAAACGTATATCCAAACCCAGCGTCAGATATATTAAATATTCAAACTGCCGAAAGTATTACTAATGTTACTGCTTACAATATTGCAGGTCAAAAAGTACTACAGGCAAACACACAAACGGTTAATGTTTCTGCGTTAAAAGCAGGTGTTTATATTTTAAAAGTTGAAACTTTAAAAGGTTCGGCTACATTAAAATTCGTAAAAAAATAAGATCGATTTGAGTTAATCTTTCTAAAAAAGCTATCTTAGAATATTTTAAGGTAGTTTTTTGTTTTTAAAGAAGTTAAGTTTTTAATTATGAGGCATTTTTACATATTGATATTTTGTTTTTTAAGTGTATTTACAAACGCACAAACAATTAAAGGAGTTGTGGTAAGTGCAGAAAACGGCAAGCCCGTAGAAGCGGCATCGGTTTTTTTAGATAATACCACTATATCAACCGAAACAGATGCTAAAGGAAATTTCCAAATAAACATTCCGATAAACAATAAAAACCAACTGGTTGTAAGTGCTTTTGGATACGAATATTTCATTGTGTCGAATCCCGGTGCAACTACTGATTTAAAGATCCGACTAAAACCCGAGGAAACCATTTTAGATGAGCTAGTGATCGATAAAAATGTTTTTACACGAAAGCAGATGCTCAAAGCTTTTAAACACTTTTTCATAGGAAACACCAAAAATGCCAAACGAACAAAAATTTTAAACGAGAATGATTTAGTTTTTTATTTCGATACAAAAACCAATCAGTTATCCGCACATTCTGATAAACCAATCATTATCAGCAATGAAAACTTGGGATATACCATAAAATTTCACTTAGAATCATTTCAGGTACAGTTCAATTATCAAACTTTAGAACCTAAAAATTACATGAACAGCAATTATTTTGGATATTCTTTGTTCAATGAAAATGGAACGCCTAATAAAAAGACAATAGCTAATCGAGCAGAAACCTTTAACAATTCAAGCGTTGCTTTTTTTAGTGATCTAATTACTGAAAATCTTGAAAATTCTGATTATATGCTTGCAGTTAATGGTTTGGGCGTTAATGTAGATGAATATTTTAAAGTAGAACCTGAAAGCGATGGTTATAAACTTTGTATAATAAAAATGCCTACCCGTAAAAGACCCGATTTATCAGGCGTGGTTATAAAAGGCGGTAATCTAAATTCCAAATTGAAAAAGGATACTACCGAAATCGAAGTGCCGTTTGTAGTTTTCAATAGAGAAACTAAAGAGCAATCTCAATTGTATTTTCAACAAAAATGTGTCCTTGTCCAAAAAGGCGGACATTTAGTAAACCCGAATGATGTATATTTTAGTGGATTTTTTGCCGATTTAAAAACTGCCGATATGTTACCAATTGATTATGTTGCAGAGAAAAGACCTATTAAGAAAACAAGTGAGACTTCAAAGAACAAAGAAATGCCAACTTATGAAGTTTTTGAAAAAGAAGCAATTGCATTTTATTCATCTAAAAATTTTATTGCTCATACAAAAGCACGAAAGGCATTTTTTGATAAGTTAAAAGTTGAATACGATTATAAAGCGCATGAACCGTTCCAACTTTGGATTGAGGAGAATTTGAAAAATACTTTATTTGCTTCGAAAGAAGAAGCAATCACATTACATGAAAATTTTGTATCGACTTTTAAATCAATCAAAGATCAAAAAGAAGATATTGAAAGAAAAGAAGATCATTTTAGTAAATTATATGGAGAAGAAGAATTTGGTAAAATGTATTATAATAAAGTCATACAAGGTCTGTTAAATAAATTTATGGATACAAAAAAAGAGAATGAATAGTTTTTTGCTTTAGTTATGCGTTTTGCAGATTATTTACTTTACTGTAAATTTACAAACCTAAACAGAGAGGTGTCCGAGTGGTTGAAGGAGCAAGCCTGGAAAGTTTGTATGTGGGTAACTGCATCGAGGGTTCGAATCCCTTTCTCTCTGCAAATAAATCCATTTTAACAGTTAGTTTAAAAATAATGAATTGCAGAATTTTTAAAAGATAAGAAATGATGTTTTATATTTATACTCTAATAATTCCTATATTAATTATACTATTAGGTATTTGGTTGAAAGGAGTAAAGTTTAAAGAAATACCAAACTTGGTAAATATTCTTTTTCAAATGATTCCTCATCTTTTTGGTTATGCTTTTTTGATATTTTTTTTAGAAAGAGAAAATTACATTGATAGTTTATGGGTTTTCTATACATTGATTTTTTTCTTAATCCCCCCGTTTGTTTTATCATTCTTGTTTTAAAGATATTCTTTTCTATAAGGAGATAATGAAATATTCATAAAAGATAAAATCCCAACCATTCGGCTGGAATTTTTTTATTATATTTGAAAAATTATGCCTTTACATTAAGCATAATTGATAATTCATCTAATTGAGCGTTATCAATAGTTGCAGGTGCATCAATCATTACATCTCTGCCTGATGGAGCAAATTTGTAATCCGGACCTTTAATAATTTTATAGTGTTAAAGCAACCCAAGTCGTTATATTTTATAAAAAATCAAAGTCTAATCATCTTCTCTCTGCTAAAAACTTAACCTTTGTTTAATCGAATGTAACACACATTCTTCATGCGATTCCATGCTATGGTGTGTCTTTCTTTGTAGAGCCATAAGCATCCTAAATCTAATCCAAAATAAAACAAACTAATACCTGAAGGTGGATTTGCACTAGGTAAAAACTCTATAGATCTAAAAGCATAGGAGGCCATTCCCAACATTTGTAAAAGTACCCACTAATTCTAAATAAGCTACCAATAAATACATAGAATGATAGAATAAATGCTCTCTAGGTTTGTTTCGTAAAGTATAAATGACTATTGCGGTTAGTAAAAATCCAAAAACATCGTTTTTAAAAAGTAGAAAATAGGTACTAAAAACAATAATAATTGCTAGAAAAATTTTTTCGATAAGATTTTTGGTGTAGTTTTACCGCTGTGTTTTTGTTAAAATATACCGCAGCAATGTATATAATGGCATGGCCCGGTGGGATATAATGTGGAATATTTCCCAAGCGATACTGATATTTTTAATCCTAACGAGAATAAATATTCACCTGCAACACCTATTAAAACGGCATAAAACATTTGTTCTTTGTATCGGTTTGGCAAAAAATAAAAGAGCATCAAAAAGATCGCCCATAATAAAAAAGTAGCTACGTCTTGACCATAATTAAATTGATCTAAAAAAACACACTATCAAAATACAATCCTCCTGCAATCAATATAAATAAAGGAATAAGTGTTTTTTAAGAAGGCTTTTAACATGCTGATAATGTTAATTTTTTTCAAAAGTTACCATTTCTATCGTTTTTTTAAGTCGATAAACACGTAACCCTAAAAAATGACTTTCTATTTTTAATATCTTTCACCAAAGCATCAACCACGCCTAAAATAACCACTTCGTCATTTTCATTGATGATTACAGAATTGGCATATTCCGGGTTTAGTGCTACCAGTTTAGAATTTATTTTATCATATCGTTTTAAAGTATATTCCGATGAATTGATCGATACTACCACATCATCTCCGTGTTGAGGTTCGTAATCTGATCGTAAAATTAAAATGTCATTTTCCAGATAATCAGGATACATCGATAAACCTTTTACGCGGTTTACAAACGTTGATTCTATTTTAGAAAGATACAGCTCGTCTAAACTTATACGGTCGTTCAAAAAATCTTCTGCAGGCGAGGGAAACCCCGCATTAACTCCTTCACGTAAATGCACATAATTTTTCTTGCCATTGGTTTTAATAGGTAAATATTCTAATTCGCTGCCAAATTTTATAAACTGTATCATTGTACTTCTAAAATATCGTTCCATTTTGTGGTATAGTTCGCGCTTAAATGTTCCTGGCGCATTTTCCACGTTTTATCTAATGCCTGCGAACCCAGCTTTAATTTCTGTGTTCCGTATTTAGAATTCAGTTTGTCCATCGTCTGCATTATTTCACGGTGTTTAAAAGGTTCTTCTTCGAACAAATTAAACTGCTTTTCGTTTTCCGGAGCAATTCCACCCACAATAACACCGGCTTTTTTGTAATGGAAACCTGCTTTAAAAATGATATCCAAACCTTTTTTTGCGTATTTGGCAATTTCAATATCAGAATTCGTCGGGTAGGGAATACTCACATTGACCGACCTTGAATATTGTTCCTGCTGCTCGTTAAACCTGTTGGTGTAAACAAAAACGGTAACCAGCTGGCATGTTGCCTTCTGTTTACGCAGTTTGGCGGCACATGTTACGGCAAAAGTGGTAATGCGTTCTGCCAGATATTCTTTATCGGTATAAGTGGTGTCAAAAGATCGGGTGGTGGCAATATGCTTTTTCGATTGCAATTCTTCCAGTTCTAAAACCGAAATTCCCTCTAATTCCTTTTTCAATCGAAGTCCCACTACCGAAAACTGCCTTCTTACATATTCATCGGGAAGTTCCGTGAACTGAATGGCTTTGTGAATACCTTTGCTTTTTAGTTTTTTAGACATGCGTCTGCCAATTCCCCAAACATCTTCAATATTCAGCCATTGCAGTGCTTTCACGCGTTTTTCATCGGTATCGATCAAATAAACACCTTCTAACTGCGGAAATTTCTTTGCGATATGATTTGCCGCTTTTGCTAATGCCTTAGTTGGACCGATGCCTATACAAGTGGGAAGAAGTGTTTTTTGTAGAATCTCCCGGCGAATTTGTCTGCCACATTCATCAAGCGGCTGTGTAGAAAAATTATTAAAATGCAGAAAACATTCGTCAATAGAATATACTTCAACTTCGGGCGTGTAATTTTTAAGGATGCGATACACCCGGTTGCTCATATCGCCATACAAAGCGTAATTCGATGAAAATACATGAACGCCTAATTCCTTAAACTTACTTTTGTATTCAAAAGCAGCCGCAGCCATAGGAATGCCCAGTTTTTTAGCTTCGTTAGATCGCGAAATAACACACCCGTCGTTATTACTTAAAACAACAATTGGTTGGTGGCGTAAGGTTGGGTTAAAAATTCGTTCGCAACTTACATAAAAATTATTACTATCTACTAAAGCATACATTTTACAAAATTATCAATTTATAAAACGCAATAAAGTTAAAAATGTGTCGTTTTAGTTTAGCAAGTTTTTTAAAAGAAAAAAGAGGTTGCAGCAAGCGCTAGCAACCTCTTTTATTAACCAAAAAAAACACTTATGAAGTCACAAATGTAGAACATATGGTTTTTAAAGATCTTAATGTAGATTAATAAATTACGTTCAAAGGCTTTCTTGCAAAATATTTATTCAAAAAATAAAAATGAATTAAAAAGCATTTATTTTTAGTAATAAAATAAATTCCATTGGCATAAAATTTGCTGATAAATACATGAGAATAAACCGCAGCCTTTACAATGTAGCAGGTATTCTTATTAGTACAAATTAGGTTTTAACTTAAAAAAATAAGTGCGGTTATCCAAAATTAAGCGGGTGTAAAAGCCCGCTTTTTATATTTTACTTTAGGTTTTGCGTAGAAATGTTGTACCTTCACAAAAATTACGTACCATGAAGTTAGATTATATTTTGCAGGTTACAAAGGTAGATAGTTGCAGTGATGCCATTTTACATTTAAAAGAGATAGGTATTAATTGCGAAGCTTTTTTTAATAAGTTACAGTTGGTGAAATTTAGTTTAGATACTAATATTTTTATAGAATTTATCAACAAAGCGGGGAAAAACAGTTTTTTTGATTCCAACGGAATTTTAATTAACAACAAAGCGCAGTCTGCTTTTGGCTATAAAGTAAAGGTAGATTATCATTATCAGGGAAGTTCACCTGCTCAAAAAAGTTGTGGAATCATCCTTATTTAAAGCGTAATTGCTATATTTTAAGAAGAATACCCGTTTATTGGAATTTTTTATATATCTTTGTAAAGAATTTATTGACAGGCTTTTGTATTTGCCTCTTCTGAAACAGTCTAAAACATCCATTTTTTCTCTCTCAGTTTTGCTTTTTTCAGTTGCCACATTTTAATTTTATGAACATTTAGTTGGCACATCTGATCATTTTCAGATTAATGAAAAAGCAATTATAGCATCATCTTTTTACTTATCGGTAAATAACAGCAATTAACACGCTGCGATCTATTTTGTTTTCGTTTGAATAAAATCAACCAAAATACTAAACGTTAAATCGTTTTAATGCGTTGTAAATAAAGCAGAACAACAAGGAGTAATAATTTAAAAAGAAATTTGGCAATTACACGTCAAAGCTTTTTAAAAAGTATCACACTAATTGTATCTTTTGGATATAATTTGTTGAGATATGTAAAATGCCGGTATTCCGGTGAGAAACTATGAATTTTACAGATTTAAATATTATACCGCCTATCATGAAGGCTGTAACCCAAGCGGGATACACCAAGGCTACCGAAATACAGTACCAAACCATACCACATATACTTAACGGAAACGATGTAATTGGCTGTGCCCAAACAGGTACGGGAAAAACGGCATCGTTTGCTATACCGGTATTACAATTGTTAGATAAAAATCCGTCAGAAAAAAAAGGTATTCGTACTTTGATCCTAACGCCTACAAGAGAGTTGGCAATACAGATTAGCGAAAACTTTAAAACCTACGCAACATTTTTACGTTTAAAACATCTGGCAATTTTTGGTGGCGTACCGCAAGGAAAACAAATCGCAGCGTTAGATAGAGGTGTAGATATATTAATTGCAACACCGGGAAGACTTTTAGATCTTATTGCACAAGGTTGCATTAAATTGTCGCAGATTGAAATATTGGTACTTGATGAAGCCGACCGTATGTTGGATATGGGTTTTGTGAACGATGTAAAAAAGATTCTTACAAAAGTTCCTGCAAAAAGACAAACCCTGTTTTTTTCCGCTACCATGCCGCAAGAAATCCGCAAGTTTGCTCAATCAATCCTTAACAATCCTAAAGAAATAAACGTTACACCGGTATCTTCAACAGCAGAAACCGTAAAGCAATCGGTTTATTATGTTGAAAAAGCAGAGAAGTTAGATTTGCTGATTCACATTTTAGAAGATCAAACAATACACCGTTCACTGGTTTTTGCACGAACAAAACACGGAGCAGACAAATTGGCCAAAAAGCTTATAAAATCTGGAATTCACGCAGCTGCAATACACGGAAACAAATCGCAAAACGCAAGACAAAAAGCGTTGGAAGATTTTAAAAATTCAAAAATCCGCGTTTTAATTGCTACCGATATTGCTGCAAGAGGTATCGATATTGACGAACTGCCGCATGTGGTTAATTACGAATTGCCAAACGTACCCGAAACGTACGTTCACAGAATTGGTAGAACCGGACGCGCAGGTTATGAAGGGGTTGCTATTTCTTTTTGTGATACCGAAGAGAAAAAAGACCTTAAAAACATTCAAAAACTAATAGGCTTTAATATGCCTGTGGTTAAGCAAAATATAAAAATCAACAATTAAAAGATAAACTATGGCAGATTCTTTTTCTAAAAAAGAAAATAATAAGAAAAAAACTAAAAAATTACAAGATAAACAATTACGCAGAGAAGACCGTAAGGACAATAATAACAAAGGCAAAACTCTGGACGACATGATTGTTTATGTTGATGTAAACGGTCATTTTACAGAAGTTCCGCCGCATCTTCAAAACAGAGATGCAGATTTGGCAAAAGCAAAAAGAGCTCAAGAATCGGCAGTAGATCCTAATGCAGATTTTACAGGAATTGTTACCTATTTAAGCGAAAAAGGATACGGATTTATTACCGAAGACAAAACGGGTGAAAATGTATTTTTCCATGTTGGACAAACAACTCAAACGGTTGAAAAGCACAACAAAGTGAGCTATAAAAAAGAAATGACTCCGAAAGGATACAGAGCAATAGATATTAAAAAGTAACAGAATAATTAATTTAAATAAAAAAGAGATGCAAGAAGGCACAGTAAAATTTTTCAATGAAACTAAAGGTTTTGGTTTTATTTCACAAGCAAACGGTAACGAAGACGTTTTTGTACACAATTCAGGTTTATTAGAAAATGTACGTGAGAACGACGAAGTTGTATTCGATATCGAACGCGGACAAAAAGGTTTAATGGCAGTTAACGTTAAAAGAAAATAATATAAACTGTTTATTAAAAAATTAAGGGTATGTAAGCAATTACATACCCTTTTTCGTGATTTTATTTTTACGGTATAATGTTAGAATTTATATACAAACGCATTAATATTCATACCGGCACCTACCGATGCAAACAAAACAATATCGCCTTTATTAATGGTGTGTTCTGGTAATTCGCTGTTTAAAATCATGGTAAGCAAAGTCGGAATGGTAGCCACGCTGCTGTTGCCAAGTTTGTGAATTACCATTGGCATTATATTTTCAGGTACAGAAGTACTGTAAAGCTGATAAAAACGGTTCACGATAGCCTCGTCCATTTTTTCGTTTGCCTGGTGAATAATGATCTTTTTTAATTGATCTATGGTATATCCGCTGTCGTCAAAACACTTTTTCATGGCATTTGGAACATTCAACAGGGCAAATTCATAGATTTTTCTGCCGTTCATTTTAATAAACTTTGTATCAGGGCAGCTTTGATTGTTGTACGATTTTCCAAAATACAGATAATCTTTCTCTTTCATGGTAAACGAAGCAGAAAGGTGCGATTTTAAACCGGAATCGTCGGTACTGATCTCTACAATCGCAGCGCCGGCACCATCCGCATAAATCATACTGTCTCTGTCGTGAATATCAGAAACCCGCGAAAGCGTTTCGGCACCTATCACCAAACAGCGTTTTGCTATACCGGCTTTAAGAAAAGCATTTGCTTGTATCATTGCTTCAATCCAACCGGGGCAACCAAAAAGTACATCGTAGCCCACGCAGAAATTGTTCTTTATTTTTAAAAGATGCTTTACACGCGATGCTAAACTCGGCACCATATCAGATTGGATCGTTCCAAAACGAACATCACCAAAATTATGTGCAAATATGATATAGTCTAATGTTTCTGGATCAATTCCTGAATTTTCTAATGCACGTTGGGCAGCAATAAATCCAAGATCCGAAGTAACCTGATCGTTTTGCGCATAACGTCTTTCTTCAATACCCGTAATCTCTTTTAGTTTATCGGCTATTGTAGCATTATCTTGTTGTAATATGTGCCCACTTTCATCTAAAAAATGATGTTTATCAAAAAATAAATTAGTAATGGTTTGCGAAGGGATGTAATTTCCCACCCCAATTATTTTACTTGTCATTTAAAATACCACTTTCTGCAATAAACTTTTATAAGTAAAGGATAAGTAAAGTGATGGCGTAAAGATAACGATTTAAATACATTTTTTAGTATGTTGGCGTTATATTTAACGGTAACAACACGTTAAGTGGATCCCATTATTTGCAAAAACAAAAATTATAATTGTACCTTTAAATAACGTAAGTGTAAATTAAAATCATGTATCCGTATCACAATAAAATTAAGCAACGAATTAAAAACGGCGAATTAACAAACTTTGAATTTGTTGAGAAATATAAAAATATAAGTCCGTGTTTGTTGCTGTATTTTAGTACCGAACCTCTTATAAAACCGGTCAGGGAACATCGATTCGAAGAATATCGATTGCTTTTAAATATTGAAGAAAGTCAAAAATAATGCGGTGTGTCATATTAAAGCAACGTTGCTTTTTATAAATTCCTTAACAATTCATTCACATCGTTATGATCTTCCTTAACGGTTCAATAATCTACAGCTAACGTTCTAATTTTGTTTGATAGGTAGTTTTGTGCAAATAATTTTTTGAAGCCAAAACTATAAAAATGAAAAATTTTTACATTTTAGCCGCATCTTTAGTAAGTGCATTGACATTTGCTCAAAATGGGGTAATTGCCGGAAAAATTACCGATGGAGACAACCAGTTTTCTTTACCCGGAGCAACAATTAAAATCGAAAACTCTAACCGCTACACCGTATCAGATCAAAACGGAGGTTACGAATTTTTAAGCCTTCCAGAAGGTACTTATACCGTATATGTAGAATATATTGGTTACGTAACTGCAGCACAAGAAGTAGTAGTTACAACAAATGTAACAACAACCGCAAACTTTCAGCTTTTTACAGGATCCGAAGAATTAGAGGAACTTGTAATTATGGGAGATTTTCTTCGCGGACAGGCAAAAGCGTTAAATCAGCAACGTAACAATGCCAATATTACCAACATTATTTCGTCTGATCAGGTGGGGCGTTTTCCAGATGCCAACGTAGGTGACGCGTTAAAACGTGTGCCGGGAATCACAATGCAGAACGATCAGGGTGAAGCACGTAACATTATCGTTCGTGGATTATCGCCAGAACTAAACTCGGTAACGTTGAATGGCGACCGTATTCCGTCTGCCGAAGGAGATAACCGAAATGTTCAGATGGATTTAATTCCGTCAGATATGATTTCATCTATCGAAGTAAATAAAACCTTAACTCCTGATATGGATGCCGATGCAATTGGTGGTTCGGTAAATCTTATTACGCGTGCCGTTCCAAACCGCGAGCGTATTTCTGCAACATTATCGGGTGGTTATGCGCCAATTCGCGATAAAGGTTTGTACAACGGAGCTTTTGTTTATGGAAATCGTTTTGCCGACAATAAATTAGGAATTATTGCTTCGGGAACGTGGCAGTCGCAAAATTTTGGGTCTGATAACGTTGAAGCTGTTTGGGATAAAGACGATAATGGAAATGCGTATTTAACCGAAATGGATATTCGTAAGTACGATGTTCAACGTGTTCGTAGAAGTGCATCGTTAAGTGCAGATTATGTTTTTAACGAAAACAACCGTATAGATTTCACTGCAATGTACAACTGGCGTGACGACCGCGAAAATCGTTACAGAACACGTTACAGAGATTTGGAATTACAGGATGATGGAACCTATATTGGTGAAATCCGCAGAGAAACAAAAGGTGGAATTGATAACAACAGAAACAAAAATGCGCGTTTAGAAGATCAGCGTGTAATGAATGTTTCGTTACGTGGAGAACATTTATTGTCGCCAAAATTAGATATGGATTGGGCAGTTTCTTACTCTAAAGCAAGTGAGGATCGACCAAATGAAAGATACATTGATTTCCGTCAGCAAGATGTGGTAATGGGACAAAATATCGGCGATGGAAACTACCCGTTGGTATATGCTGTTGGTGGCGAAGATCCTAATAATTTCGAATTAAGATCCATCACCGAAAATCATGATTACACGCAGGAAGAAGAAATCGGCGCGAAATTAAACTTCCGTGTACCAATGTCAATTATTCAAGATCAAAAAGGACGTTTGCGTTTTGGTGCGCGTTTACGTTTGAAAGATAAAAAACGTGACAATATTTTCTACGAATACGAACCTTTGACGCCATGGGGAAGCTTGGCTGAAACGCCAAATGTAAACTGGAGTGGCGATGGATTTAATCCGGGATCGCAGTATGCACCAGGATTTTTCCCTGACCGTGCTTTGTTGGGATCGTTAGATTTAGGAAATCCTAACTTGTTCGAATCATCTTTACAGCCTTCGGAATTCCTTTCATCAAACTACAAGGCAAAAGAGCGTATCACCGCAGGATATTTACGTTGGGATCAGGATTTTAACGAGAAAACATCGTTAATTGCAGGTGTTCGTTTAGAACATACAGCTATTGAATATACCGGAAACTATGTTATGGACGAGGAAGATTTAGTAGGCGAGATCAAAAATGAAAACGATTATTTAAACGTGC
>Ga0213829_1000457_pt1 | contig 38677 bp, 31 predicted proteins | sample MC6MC0896MG_FD_180665 | JGI IMG/M metagenome (GOLD analysis project Ga0213829, IMG submission 180665) | Enriched soil aggregate microbial communities from Iowa State University, Ames, United States - MC6-MC0896-MG | ecosystem: Environmental > Terrestrial > Soil > Unclassified | place: USA: Iowa... | reverse complement strand
TAAAGAAAATCTTTCTGGGTATCGAGAAACTCAAGGCGCTGTGACGACAGATCCGGCGCCAATGTGGTGTGGAATTCGCCGCGATAGGCCTCGGCGACCCCGGCGCTGCCGGCGCGGGTTTCTTCCTCCAGAATGGCGTTCAGTGCCTCGCGGTTATTGGCGGCCCAGTCAGCGGCATTGAGGGTTTGCGCGAGAAACCGCACCACGAGGTCGAAGTGGTTGTCCAGCAGGCTTTGGTGGACGGTGATCGGACGCGGCGTACCGTTGTTGATGCGATAGCGCGGCTCGGCGATCACGTCCAGGTCGATGCCTGCCACCAGCCCGAGACGCCGCGCGGCGTCGGCGGCGGAAGCGCCTTTGACGTAGACCGCGTCCACCTCACCGCGTACCAGGTAATCGAGGCCCGACCACAATCGTTGCAAACCTTCCTGCGGGCTCGCCGCTCGCTCCTGATCCTGAAGGGCGACTTCCACCAGCTCGACATCATCGAACCCCAGCCCGGCCAGGCTCAGCGCGCCTTTGTAGCCGTGCAGACTCATGGCCCGAGCGATGCTCCCAGGACGGGTCTCGCCCCAGGCGGGCAGCGCCAGACGCTTGCCTTTTAGATCCTGCGGCCGGCTGATGCCGGAGTCCGGACGAACCAGAATGGTTTGCCATTCTTCGATCCAGGTCAGGCCGATCAAGCGACTTGGCGCACCGGCAGCCCGCGCCGCCAAGGCCGGTACGTTTCCGCCTTCGCGAAACAGCCCAGGCAGTTCGTGATCGTAGTGGTGATGACCCAGTTGACGGGCCTCCTGCAAGGTCGAAACCGGCAGGCCATCGGCGGCGAACTCATCGCTGAGCCAGCCGAGTTTGTAGGCGATTCCGGAGGCCGTCGGCACCGGGCATCGGGTGAACCAGATCTGGTCCAGCTCAGCCTGGGGATCGGGTCGGGTTTGTTTGGCAGCAAGCGTCATGGGCAGCTCCATCTGGTTAGAAGTCAGTCGCGGCGACTGTTTGCCAGAGCTATTGCAGTGCCCGTGCCAAAAGCTGAAAGCCTTGGTTTTAAAGGGTTTCAGACCTTCGTGCGCAAATGCCGGCCTCTCAATTGCTGGCCTGCCAGCAGCGTTGCGCGGCGACTGCTGCTGTTCGAGCAGTCGCCGCCATCGCGCTGCTTCTCCAGCAGCACCTGACGTTCCGACACCCCGCCAGACCCAGCACCGCCCGGGGTTTGAAGCCCTTGGCGCAGAACTTGCTCAAGGCCTTTCACAAACCTGAAGGACGCCATCGTCGGAACGCCGCCCGCAGCAAGCCGGCTCCTACAGAGGGAAATACCAGAGAACCTGTAGGAGCTGGCTTGCCAGCGATTGGTCATCACGCCTTGCACCGTTCTCAAGAACGCCATCGCCAGCAAGCCGGCTCCTACAGGGGGATTTGAAGCACCGACGAGCCGGCCAACACTGGGGATTCGTTTGGTTTACACGGTCATCAGATCAATTATCAGAGGTACCGCAATGAGCAATGTTGAACATCAGCCCACCGGCCAACTCATCCAGGAGCAAGCCCCCATCCGCTTGCTGCAAAGCGAAGCCCAGGCCCTCGCCGTGGCCAGGGAAATCTCTCTGGAGATTGCCGAAATCGCCGCCGATGCCAGTCACAACGGCCAATTGCCCGAGCGCCAGGCGCAACTGTTGTCCGAAAGCGGCCTGACGGCCATTGGCGTTCCCAAGGCGTTTGGCGGGCTCGGTGCTTCGGTGGAAACCATCGTTGAAACCGTGCGGCTCATTTCCGTCGCCGACGGCGGCGTCGGTCAGTTGCTGCAAATCCATAACGTCATGCTGCGGGGCATTTTTACCGGGTACTCCGATGAGATTCGCGACCGACTGATCCGCGACGTGTTGGCCGGCAAACGTTTTGGTAATGCCTTGGCCGAAGTGGGCGGCAAGAACAAGTTCGCGCTCAAGACCCGGGTCGAACGTCGCGCCGATGGCAAGCTGATCCTTAATGGCCGCAAGTTCTACTCCACCGGTTCCTACCTGGCGGAGTGGATTTCCCTGACCGCCGCCAGCGACGACGGCGGTGCCGGGGTGCTGCTCAACCGCAATACCCCGGGCCTGACGCTGGTCGATGACTGGGAAGCCTTCGGCCAGAAAAACTCGGTGAGCGGCACGGTGATCTTCGACAATATCGAACTCGACGAAGGCTTCGTTTCGCAGCGCAAAGGACCGATGAAACGTACAGGTCTGACCTTCCCGCAGATTCTCCACGCCGCCATCGACACCGGCATTGCCGAAGGCGCGCTGTCGGCCGCCGTGCAATACCTCAATCACAACGCCCGTCCCTGGGTGGAAAGCGGCGTCGATCACGCCAATCAAGAACCGCACATCATCAAACAGATTGGCGAGTACGCCGTGGCCTTGCGGGGCGCGCAATCCTTGCTGCGCGATGCGGCACGGGTGTTCGACCAACACGAACTGGACCCGGACAACAAGGAACTGCAGGACGAACTGATTCTCTCGGTGGCCACCGCGCGCGCCCATTCCGATGCGGCCTCGTTGAAGATCTCCAGCGACATCTTTTCCCTGCTCGGCGCCAGCTCGTCACTGAGCAAATGGAACCTCGATCGTTTCTGGCGCAACGCCCGGGTCCACACCACCCACGACCCGATCCGCTGGCGCCTGCATCACGTCGGCAATTACTACCTCAATGGTGTCGATCCGGGCGAGTACACCGCAATCCTCAACGCCAAGGAGAAACAGGGAGCCACCAGCCCTGGGCGATGAATCGGGTTCAAGCGGTTGAACCGTAGGAGCTGGCTTGGTGCGGGCGGCGTTCCGACGATGGCTGCCGCAAGAGCGACGCAATGTTTGATGGCCCAATCGCCAGCAAGCCGGCTCCTACAACGGAATTTGAAAACACCGCAAAACCTGTGGGAGCTGGCTTGCCAGCGATTGGCCTTCGAACCTTGCGCCGCATTCAAGGACGCCATCGCCAGCGAGCCGGCTCCTACAGGTTCGCGCGGGTTTGATGTGGCACTTATCACAGAGCAATCAGATGATCGAAAAACACCCCCTGTTGCGCAGCCTGGCGATTTACCGGGAAATGCCTTGGCGATTCACACTGGTAGCGGCGCTATTCGTTGCCGTGAACCTTGGGCTGGTCTGGCAGCAATGGCTGATCGGGCACGCGGTAAACGACGTCAGCGCCGGTCGCGCGGTGATCCGGCAAGCCGATGGCAGCCTGGATGCCAGCCTCGGCTGGTACTGGTTGTGGCTGATGCTCGCGGTGGCCGTGGGCCGTGGCGCCTTGCAATACGCCGCCAGCGTGTTGTCGCTGGTGCTTAGCCAGGAACTGCTGACGCGTCTGCGCGAACGTATCCTGCAACAGGTGCAAACGCTGCACTTGGGTTATCACTGGCAGCACGGCATGGGTGAAATGATCACGCGCACCACCCGTGATGCCGACAAGGTTCGCGATGCGCTTATCAGCTTCTGGCGTCAAGTGGTGGAAACGCCACTGGTGGTGCTGGCAACCGTCGGCCTGCTGGGTTGGTACAACCCGCTACTGGGGCTGGTTCCGTTGTTGCTGACCGTGTGTGGCCTGTGGATTTTCGTCCGCCAGACCGAGCGTCTGGTCACGCTGGATCGAGCGGTTGGCGAAGCCTATGACCGGGTCAATCAGGACCTCAGCGAAGGCATCAGCGGCGTGCGGGTTATCAAGTCGTTTGGCCTGGAACACAGCCGGATTCAGCGCTTCGCCTCGCAGGTTGCGGTGTTCGCTGACCACGCCCGCGACGCCCTTGCCTACTCCAGCTCGCGCATCCCCCTGCCCCAGGCCGTCGTTGCATTGGGGCACGTATGGATACTGGTGTACGGCGCTCATCTGGTGGCGGCCGGCCGGTTAGGCATCGGTGAATTGGTCACTTCACTGCTGATCGCCACCACCCTGGTATTTCGCATCGAAGGCATCGGCCGCGTCATGCAGACCTTTGCCGATGCCCGCTCCAGCGCCGAACGCATCTGGCAACTGCTGGACGAACCGGCCGCGATAAGCAGCGGCGATTACAACCTTCCCGATTCGCCGCTGGGGCTGAAGTTGGAGCACGTCAGTGTCAGCGCTCCTGGCGGGGGGCGAGAGATTCTGCGTGACTGCTCGCTAACGTTACAACCCGGGGAGATCGTTGCTCTGGTGGGTGCGACCGGTACCGGCAAAAGCCTGCTGGCAAGCCTGTTGCCACGTCTGAGCGACATCAGTTCCGGACGTTTGCTGATCGGTTCGGACAGTGCTGGCTGGCAGGACATTCGTCAGTTGAATCTGGACGAACTAAGGCGCCGGGTGCATGTGGTGCCGCAAGAAAGCTTTTTGTTTTCCGACACGCTCGCGGCCAATCTGCGCCTGACGGCACCGCACGCCAGCGATCAACAGTTACATCACGGTTTGCGCCTGGCTGCCGCCGAAGATGTGCTTGAACGCCTGCCCCAAGGTTTGGCCACGCCGCTCGGTGATCGCGGCGTGACACTGTCGGGTGGGCAGCGCCAGCGCCTGAGCCTGGCCCGTGCGCTGCTCGGTGAGCCGGACATCCTGTGCCTGGACGATGCCACCAGCGCACTGGATGCGATCAGCGAACGCCAGGTGTTGAACAACATTCGTCAGCTACGCCGTGATCAGGGGCGGGCCACCACCTTGCTGGTGATCTCCAGCAAGCTCTCGACCATCCTCCTGGCGGACCGCGTGCTGATGCTCCAGGACGGTCGGATCGCCGCCACCGGTACCCATGCCGAACTCTTGGAAACCCATCCGGACTACCGCGACTTGCTAGGGATCGACCATGGCTAACCCAATCGCCGGCAAAGCCTTGAGCGATATCGAAATTGAAGAAATGCTGGCCAAAAAAGCCCTGGACCGCAGTATGTTCAGTCGGCTGTTGCCGCTGCTGAAACCGATTCGCCGGCACATTGCCGGCGTCATCGGCATTGAGCTTTTGCTGGTTTTCACGGTGTTCCTGCGGCCTTGGTTCGTCCGTGAATTGCTTGACCGTGGGTTGATTCAGCAGAACGACCACTGGTTGCTCGATGAGCGCCTCGTGCTTTGGCTCGGCTTGGGCCTGGCAGCCAGCTGGCTGGGACGATTCCTGCTCGCCGGGATTTCCCAGTTTGTGGCCGGCAATGCGGCGATCCGGGTGTTGAATGACCTGCGGGTGCGGGTGTTTGCGCACGTCCAGAGCCTGAGCGTGAGCTACTTCGACCGGACCAAGGCCGGACGGATCATTTCCCGCGTCGACCGTGATGTCGATGCCCTTGAACCGCTGCTGATCCAGGGGCCACCCGAACTGCTGGGCGCTTTGCTGCGCTGCGCACTGGCTTCGGTGATGCTCTGGCGCATCGATCCACGGTTTTTTCTGAGCCTGGCCGCGACCGTGCCTTTGTTGGTGTTGGCGACCTGGAGTTTCAAACGCATCTCCCAGCGCAACTGGGCCAAGGTCGCGGAGAACCGCAGTCGTTTCACCGCGCACCTGGTAGAGAGCGTCAGCGGCGCACGCATGTTGCAGCAGTGTGCCCAGCAGGCCCCAAACCTGCGGCGCTATCGCGGACTATTGGATGACTTCAATCAAGCACTGATTCGCGGCAGCCTGCGGTCCGGCTGGTTCGCCCCCTTTACCGCCCTGCTCAGCTCGGCGGGCATGGCAGCGCTGTTGTTGGTCGGCGCTTACGGTCTGGCGCAGGCAGATGTGACCGTGGGCCAGATTGCAGAGAGCCTGTTTTATGTGTTCCTGTTCCTCGGGCCTTTGCAGGAGCTGTCGGATTTGTTCGAGCGCTACGCCACGGGTTCGGCTTCGGCGCAGCGCATCTTCCTGCTGCTCGACACCCGCCCGGAAATCAATGACAGCGCCACGCCACAACGGGTGGGCAAAGTCCGAGGTGAAGTGAGTTTTGAACGAGTGCGGTTCAGCTACGATGCCAACAGTGCGTCGCCGGTGATCAATGATCTTGACCTGCACATTCCTGCCGGTGAGGTGCTGGCGATTGTCGGCCCCTCGGGCCATGGCAAGAGCACGCTGGTGCAGTTGCTGACGCGCTTCTACGAGGTACAGTCGGGCTCAGTCAGGCTGGATGGCATTGATGTTCGCAACCTGTCCCAGCATGAGTTGCGGCGTAATGTCGGCGTGGTCTTGCAGGACAATGTGTTGTTCAGCGGCAGCATCCTCGACAACCTGCGGCTGGCCGCGCCCCACGCCGACGATGCGAGCCTGATTGCAGCTGCCCGGGAGTTGGGCGCGGACGAAGTACTGGAGCGCTTGCCACACCAGTACCTGACCGAAGTCGGGCCGCTGGGCGGGCACTTGAGTCATGGGCAACGGCAATTGGTCTGCCTGGTGCGCGCCTATCTTGCAGATCCGGCGGTGCTGGTGCTCGACGAAGCGACATCAGCCGTCGACATCCACACCGAGCGCCGTATCCAGCGAGCGTTTCGCCGGCTCTGCGAAGGTCGCACCGCCATCATCATCGCCCATCGCCTGGCCACCATTCGCGATGCCGACCGTATCGCGGTCATTCGTCAGGGTCGCTTGGTCGAGCAAGGGCCGCACAGCCAATTGACCGATCAGGGTGGGGCTTATGCGGCGTTGTACCAGACCTATTTGCGCAGCGCTGAAGCCGGTTCGTCCATCGACGAGATTGTCGCCACAGCATTAGCGTGATCAAGAGCGCCATCGCCTGTAGGAGCCGGCTTGCTGGCGATAGCGGCCGTGAGAACGCCGCAAAATTCGCCGGCCTCATCGCCAGCAAGCCGGCTCCTACAAATGCGCGTGCGATGAGCAGCCCTTGTTGCACGCCGAGCAACCATTGCTGAAGGACTGCTGCTACAGAAGCACCCTCACCTTCCATCCCTTCCCGATTCCCCGCCAAAGACCCGGCCCCGCTGGCCATATCCCGGCTCGCCGAGCATGGCATGTCCGTTGCAACCACCCTGACAAGACGTCCTCGCACCTGCGCGACGCAACGCGTACTTGAATCAGGAGCACCCCATGAGCACTGAATTTTTCTGGCGCCTGCCGCTGGGCACCGATGGTCCGCAACTGACCACCGACAAACACAACCGCGGCAACCCGCATTATCGTCCCGGCAACATCGCACCCGGGCGCTTGCCCAACGGCGACCCCGACGACTTCACCTACATCGACTACATCGCCCAAGTCGCCAAAGCCGCAGAACTGGCCGGTTTCGAAGGCGCCTTGCTGCCCACCGGCCCGGAGCCCTGGATCGCTGCAGCGGCACTGGCCCGGGAAACCCGTCGGATCAAATTTCTCATCGCCTTCCAGGCGACCTGGACCCTGCCGGCCTATGCTGCGCAACAAGCCGCCATCCTGCAAAACCTCAGTCGCGGGCGCCTGGAGTGGAACATCATCACCGGTGGCAACCCCGCCAGTCAGCGGGCCAACGGCGACTACCTGGAGCATGACCTGCGCTACAAGCGCACCGGCGAATTCCTCGACATCATTCAGGGCCTTTGGCAGAACGAGCGCTTCTCCTATGACGGCGATATCTACCGACTGGAGAACGGTGCCCTGCCCCACGGCCTGCAAAACGAACGCAAACCCGGCGTGTACTTTTCCGGGTTCTCCGATGCTGCGCTGGATGTGGCAGCCAAACACGCAGACGTTTACCTGAACTGGGCCGAGCCCATCGACAAACTCAAGCCGCACATCGAACGCGTACGTGAACTGGCAGACAAACAGGGACGCAGCGTGCGCTTCGGTCTGCGGGTCGACCTGTTCGCCCGGGAAACCGAAGCGTTGGCGTGGAAAGATTTGCGTCGCCAGTTCGACAAACTCGAAGGCAAGAGCAGCGTGGTCGCCAAGGGTTTCACCAGCGGCTCCGATTCGGTCGGTGGCGCACGCCAGACCGCTTACCACCAGAACATCGACCGCTTCGACGACCTGATCATCGGCCCGAACCTGTGGGCCGGTTTCGCCAAGGCCAAACCGGGGCCGACCGTGGGTCTGGTGGGCAGCCACGAGAACATCGCAGAACGCCTGGTGGAATACCGCGACGCGGGTTTCTCAACCTTCATCCTCGCCGGCAACCCACACCTGGAAGAAGCACTGCGCATCGGTCAGGAAGTCCTGCCGCTGGTGCACCAACGCCCTGCCGTCCAGACGGCAGCTCAATTGAAGGCCAGCGCCTGAGCGCTGCGGGAGAATTCTGATGACTCAACCCCTCGACACCCTGTGGTACACCCGTTGTCCGGTTCCCACCGGGCTGGGCATCGCGGTGCAAAAAGGCTGGCTGCAAGACACCGTTGGCGCATTGGGCACGCAGGTGCAATCGTTGCGCGAATCCACCGACAAGGCTGTGCGTGAATCGCATTTCGATCACACCCTGCGTAATTCGGTGCGCCATGGCGGCAATATTCCGGCGATCTGGGCCCGGGCCCAAGGCCGGGAAACACGCGTTATCGGGCTGTCATGGGCCGATGAAGTGCAACTGATCCTGACCCTTCCAGGCAGCGGCATCAAAACCGTCAAGGACCTCAAGGGACGCCGTTTCGGCTTGCCCGACTGGGCCGGTGCGCAGATCGATTTCACCCGCGCCCAAGCCCTGCGCGGGCTGGAAAACGCCCTGAGCCTGGAAGGCTTGCAGGTCGGTGATGTGCAATTGGTGAACTACCGCTACGAGGGCACGTTCAGCGACCCGCAGGTCAGTACCGTGAACGGCACGCCGGTCAGCGCGCAGCGGGTCGAGGGACGAAATCTGGAATTGGTCGGCCTGCTGCGTGGCGAGGTCGATGCGATCTTCCTCAAAGGCGCCAGTGCTGCCCGCCAGGCCCATGAATTCGGCCTGCATACCGTGATCGACACCGGCTCGCACCCCGAGCCGCTGATTCGCAGCAACAACGGCACCCCCCGCACACTGGCAGTGGACCTGAACCTGCTGGACAACCATTTCGACGTCGCCACCGGCATTCTCGATTCCGTACGACGCGCCGAACACTGGGCTCACACCCACCCCGAAGACACGCGCCGCTACCTGGCCCGCGAAACCAACAGCAGCGAGTACTGGGTCAGCGCCGCTTATGGCAATGACGCCCACCTGCGCCTGCGCACCGAACTGGATGAACAAGCCATTGCTGCACTGCAAGACTTCACCCACTTTCTGCATCGCTGGCGCTTTATCCCGCAAAGTTTCGACGTGCGCGACTGGATCGACCGTCGCCCACTGGACACTCTGCTGCAAACACACACCGCGCTGGCTGGCTAATGCGCCAGGTTTCATGGACTCGAACTGAAGGCCTTTATGAGCAAACCACTCGATACGCTTTGGTACACCCACAGCCCTGTTCCCACGGGGTTGGGCATCGCTGTGCAATCCGGTCGACTGGCGGAAGCCTTTCTGCCGTTCGGCACCAACATTCAATCCCTGCGCGAGTCCAGCGAACGGGAAGTTCGCGAAGCGCACTACGACCATCATCTGAAAAACTCGGTGCGTCACGGCGGTAATATCCCCGCCATCTGGGCTTACGCCAGTGGCGTACAGACCCGGGTGCTTGGGCTGTCGTGGAGCGACGAAGTGCAGTTGATCCTGACCACAGCGGAAAGCGGCGTGAAGAGTGTTCGCGACCTGAAAAACCGGCGTTTCGGCGTGCCTAAATGGGCCAACGTGCAGATCGACTTCACCCGCGCCCAAGCCCTGCGCGGGCTGGAAAACGCCCTCAAGCTAGAAGGCCTGGAGGTGTCTGACGTTGAGCTGGTGGACTACCCCTATGGCGGCACCTACAGCGATGATCAGAAACAACATGTCTACGGTTCGGAAGTCAGCCTCGGCGTAACGCGCTTCAGCCGTCGCAACAACGAACTGATCGGCCTGTTGCGCGGCGACATCGACGCGATTTTCCTCAAGGGCGCCCACGCTGTGCACTTGGCCAACGAATTCGGTTTGCAGGTGGTGATCGATACCGGCTCGCACCCCGACCCGCTGATTCGCTCGAACAACGGCACACCGCGGACGCTGACCGTTGATACTCACCTGTTGCATGAGCATTTCGACGCCAGCGTGAAAATCGTCGATACCGTGCTGCGCACCGAGCAATGGGCGTGGGCCAATCCGGATGAAACCCGGCGTTTTCTGGCCCGTGAATTAAACACCAGCGAGTACTGGGTGGCTGCCGCCTACGGTGAAGACGCTCACCGGCGTTTGCGCACGACCCTCGATACCCGCTCCATCGAGGCGCTGCAGGATTTCACCGACTTTCTGCATCGCTGGGACTTCATCCCGCGGCGATTCGATGTGCGCGACTGGATCGATTTCAGCGTATTGGAAAACGTCATCGGCTCCACTTCTCGCCTGGCGGTTTGAGGTCTTCGTCGCCAGCAATACCGCCATCGCCAGCAAGCCGGCTCCTACAAGGTTTGCGTATGACCTGTAGGAGCCGGCTTGCTGCGGGCGGCGTTCCGACGATGGCGTTCGAAAGTCAAACACACTGCTTGCCTGGCAACACTCTCCCGCCCCCTTCCTGCTGCTACAGCAACACTCGCCAAGCAACTTCTGCTGAATGTCTGGCAGGCGCATTAGTCCGGACTGGATCCAACTAACAAAACCCTTGAAAAACCTGATGAAGCCGAACTTTCAATAACATTAAAACCCTTTATAAACAGCCATTTAATAAATCTAACGCTCCAGAAAAATCTCTTGGCACGATCTCTGCTCTACCCCCATTAGTGAAACTTTATTGGGGGAGACTTAGATGCATAAACTTAATCCGATCACCAAGAGTATCTGGCTTGCCTTGTTACTGGCCGGGGGCGTCAGCAAGGGGGTGCTGGCAGCAGACACCACTGAAGCCGACAGCAGCAAAACCACCACTGAACCGTCACTCAAGACCGTGACCGTCACCGCTCAACACCGTGAAGAAACCCTGCAAGAGGTTCCGGTGGCGGTGTCGGCGGTTCAAGGCACCGCCCTGGTTGCCGATGGCGTGCGCAACATGGGCGACATCACCACATTCGTGCCAAACGCATCGGCCAAGAACCCGGATGGTGACGGGCGACCGCGTTGGTACATCCGCGGTCTGGGTACTGGTGACACCGGCGCCGCGACCGTGTACCCGGTGGGCATTTACGCCGACGACGTGTACCTGAACGCGCCGATTGCCGGCGGCGGCCCGCTGTTCGACCTGGAGCGCATCGAAATCCTGCGGGGGCCGCAAGGCACGCTGTACGGAAAGAACACCACGGCGGGCGCGGTCAATGTCATCTCGAAAAAACCGACTTTCGACACAGACGGTTTTGGCACGATCGGGTTTGGCACCAAGAACGAACGCATCCTCAGCGGCGCTCTGGGGGGAGCGCTGGTGGATGACAAACTCGCCGCTCGGGTCTCGCTGTATTCCGAAGAGCGTGATGGCTTCCAGGACAACCTGGTGGACGGCAACACCTATGGCGACGTCAACAAAAAAGCCGTGCGCCTGCAGTTTCTTGCTCAGGTAAATGACGATCTTGAGGCGTTGCTGAAGGTTCACAGTCGTGAGTACAAAGGCGATGGCAGCAACGGATCGCTCACCGAGGGGCGCTATTACAACGTTGGCTATCAAAGACCCAGCGGGCGCGATATCGCCATCAACGTCAATGAGGACTCCAAGCTCAATCACGACGGCACTTCGCTGACCCTTAACTGGCATCTGGGTGACTACACCCTGACGTCTATCACTGCCTATGACCACATTCGCGGGCAGTCCACCAGCGACGCCGACTACTCGCCTTATGAGGTCAACGGCGCGGCAATCTCCGATAATAAATACTCGCAGTACTCTCAGGAACTGCGCCTGGCCTCGCCGCAGCAGGAAACCTTGCGCTGGCTGCTGGGTGCGCACTACTTCCACGAAGATCTCGACAGCTCCGCACAGCGCATCATCACGCCTGGCCCTACGCCTAACGGCACCGGCTCGAACCAGACCGGCGGCGCCACTGACTTTCGTGACTTGAGCTACGACCACACCACCGACAGTTACGCGTTGTTCGGCAACCTGACCTACGATTTCACCGATAACTTCTCCGTGACCGGAGGCCTGCGCTGGACCCAGGAAAAGAAAGACATCGACCTCGACCTGGCCCAACTGACCCGCATCACCGCCAACGGCCCACTGGTGCCGCTGGCCGGTGTCGGTACCAATGGCAATCGTCAGGAAGACAAGACCTGGGAAGCCTGGACCTATGACCTGACGCCTGAATACCGGATCAACGACAACGTGCGCGTGTTCTTTCGCTATGCCCACGGCTTCCGTTCCGGCGGTTTCAACACCGGTCTGTCCACCAGCCTTTCGCAGCTGACCACGGTGGACCCGGAACAACTCGACGCTTACGAAATCGGCTTCAAGTCCGAATGGTTCGATCACCGTCTGACGGCCAACGCCAACATCTTCTATTACGACTATTCGGACATTCAGGTCAACCTGCTGACCGTCAACAACGGCGTGCTCACCACGGCGCTGACCAACGGCGCCAAGGGCACGGTCAAGGGTGCCGAACTGGAGCTGGAAGCCCAGCCGACTGACTACCTGCACTTGCGTGTGGCGGTATCGTTCCTCGACACCGAATACACCGACTTCAAGAACACCAACCCCAACACAGGGGCCGTGACCGGTGATTACAGCGGCAACAGCTTTGTGCGTTCGCCGCGCAACGTGGTGGCGCTCGGTGCCGATTACACGTTCCCGCTGGAAATCGGTGGCAAGCTCGTCGCCGGTGGCGATGTCAGTTATCGCGACAAGGAATACTTCCTCGCCGATCGCCAGAGCAGCGCCGACAAGACCCTCAGCCAGCCGCACTACACATTGGCCAACACTCGCCTGACCTGGTTCAGCCCGGATGAAAAACTCAGCGTCACGGGGTTTGTGAACAACGTCACCGACCGTCGCTACCAGGTGCATGGTCGTCCGAACGGCACCTTGGGCCAATACGTCATCACCTACGGCGACCCACGCACCGTAGGCCTGAGCGTCACCAGCCGCTTCTGATCCCCGTAGGAGCCAACACCCCCCCTGTAGGAGCCGGCTTGCTGGCGATGTGGCCCGCAAGTCTGCATCGCCTTGAAGGCCGCCATCGCTGGCAAGCCAGCTCCTACAGAAACCGCAGGTATTCACGCAACACTCATCGATTTCCGGGCCGCCGGTATCCATTCAAACAATCGATTTCCGGTCCTCCGGAACCCCACAAAACCCTGTAGGAGCCGGCGTGCCAGCGATGGCGCCCTCACGCCCGGCATCGCCCTGAACGCCGTCATCGCTGGCACGCCAGCCCCTACAGGGGTCTTCATACCTCTGGAAGGAATTTACCCATGTTCCATCACACTCCGTTGGCCGGCGCTATCGCGCTGGTCATTGGCAGCCTTGCCATACCCGTCGCGGCTGCCGACGCTCAACCCGGCGCAAGCAGCGAACACCTGGACACCGTGGTCGTGCTCGGCACCCGCCGAAGCGATGTCACGGCACTGGAAAGCGCCGCTCCGATTGACGTTCTGTCCGGCGAGCAGCTGGAACAGACCGGCGCCAGCGATTTGTCCGGCGCACTCACCGCACTGTCACCCTCGTTCACGTATCCGCAATCACCCCAAGGTGCCTTTGCCGGTTCCATCGCCCAAGGCGCATCGTTGCGCGGCCTGGCGTCTGATCAGGTGCTGGTGCTGGTCAACGGCAAACGTCGCCACACCAGCGCCAACGTCACCCGCCAAAGCCTGGTCAATGGCCGTGGCGCGGCGGCCGTCGATTTGAGCCTGATTCCCCTGAGCTCGATCCAACGCGTGGAAATCCTTCGCGACGGTGCCGCAGCCCAATACGGTTCAGACGCGATCGCCGGCGTGATCAACATCGTGCTCAAGGAAAAGGACGACGGGGGCAACGTCGGATACCGCTTCGGCGGCTACGACAAGGGCGATGGCATCCAGCGCAAACTCAGCGGCTGGAAAGGCATCGCCCTGCCCAACGACGGCTTCCTGACCCTGAGCTTCGACGCCGGCAGCCAGGACCCGGCCAGTGACACCAACCCGGACAACCGGATCTTCTATCCCGGCTCCAACAGCATCAACACGCCCCGCGAGCAGAACAATCGCTATCGCACCTGGCGCTGGGGCTCGGGCAATGTCTCGGACCAGTACAACTTTGCGCTGAACAGTGAGGTCGGCATCGGCGAAGGTCTGACTGCCTACGGCTTTGCCACCTACTCCCACAAAAACACCGACGCCGAAGGCTTCTTCGATCCGCCCACCATCTTGCGCAACAACTACAGCAGCACGGCGTTACAACGCTTCCCGGACGGACGCCTGCCCATCACCCGCTACTCGCTGGAAGACTATGCGTTGACCGGCGGCGTGCGTTACGAAGACGAACAGCTGGGCAAATTCGACTTCGCCGTGAACCATGGCGACAACACCCTGGATTCCACCGACCGTAACGCGATCAACCCCAGTTGGGGTGCCGACAGCCCGGAAAAAATCTACACCGGCAGACGTGAGGCCGACCAGACCAACGTCACCCTGGACTGGGTGCGGGACTTCCCGACCGACCTGCTGTTCAAGCCGCTGACACTTTCAGCCGGCCTCGCCTGGCGCCACGAGAACTATGAACTGAGCGAAGGTGAAGCCGCGGGATGGCAGAACGGCCCGCTCTTCAATACCGTCGACCCGGTCACGCTGCGGCGCATTCCGGGTTATTACTCGGGCATTACCCAAGTCGATGCGGCCTCGCTGGACCGCAACGTATTGGGTGCCTACATCGATGTCGAAGGCCAGATCACCGAGAAATTCCAGGCCGGCGTCGCGGTGCGCACCGAGCACTATTCGGACTTCGGCGACACCACCAACGGCAAACTGTCCCTGCGTTATGACTTCACCCCGCAGATCGCCGCCAGGGCCACTGCCAGCACCGGCTATCGCGCGCCGTCGCTTGTCCAGAGCGGTTTGTCGTCGTTCAGCGTGCAGGTGGTGGAGCAACCGCCGGGCAGCGGCAACTTTGTCGAAGTGCAGCAACGAACCCTGCGCGCTGACAGCCCGGAGGCAGCGCTACTGGGCGGCCAGTCGCTGAAACCGGAAGAATCGACCAGCTATTCCCTGGGCCTGGTCTGGCGCCCATTGGCCAATGCCTCGGTGACCCTGGACGCCTACCGCATCGATATCGACAACCGCATCACGCTCTCCGATCAGTTGCCCGCGTCTGTGGTTTCGCCCATTTTTGCCGGTACGCCCTACGCGAACATTCAAAGTGCGGCCTTCTACACCAACGTCGCCGACACCCGCACCGATGGGATAGAGCTGGCCAGCAACTATCAGCTGGACCTACAGCAATGGGGCCAATTGAACCTGAATGCCGGCGTGAGCCAGAACAACACGAAAATTACTGCCCTGCGCGATGTCGGCAACATCAAAGGTTCGCAGATTGTCGGCCGCACCACCCAAGGCCTGATCGAAGATGGCACACCCGAAACCAAGCTGATCCTGAGTGCCAACTGGCTGTATGACAGCTGGGGTGTCACGGTTGCCCAGCGCCGGTATGGCGAATGGAAAAGCCTCAACTCAACCAACCCCGCCCTGGACCAGACCTATAGCCCGCAATGGGTGACCGACCTGGACCTGTCCTACACCTTCAACAAAACCCTGAAGGTTTCGCTGGGGGCGATCAACCTGTTCGATACCCGTCCGGACAAGGCTGACGGTGCGCAGTTGTACGGCGTACCGAAGTACTCGATCACCAGCCCTGAAGGTGCGCAAGGCGCGTTCTATTACACCAGCGTCAGTTACGACTTCTGAGTGGACTGCTGCCGGGGTGTTGCCCTGGCAGCAGCGGGTGTTGTTGACGCATCAATCGGTGTTGTTCATTCCGACGCCATCGCCAGCAAGCCGGCTCCTACAGGGCGACGGGTAACCTGTAGGAGCCGGCTTGCTGGCGATGGCGTCATCACGTTCGGCAAACCGTTCGTTGCTGGCACAGCTCTTGCGATACACCTTGGGTACTTCGCCGACATAAGACCTGCCATGCGTACCCAACGACTGTTGTCTTCCCTGACCTGGCTCATCTCCCCCACTGCCCTGCTGTTGATCTGGGCAGTGGTGGCCGAGGCCGGTATTTTTCCGCGAAACCTGTTGGTTCCTCCCACGCAGGTGTGGCGAACCTTCGAAGACCTGTCGGCCAGTGGTGAGTTGCTCGAACACCTGCTCAACAGCCTGTCGCGTCTTGGACTGGGATTCGCTATCGGTTCGCTGTCGGGCCTGGCTTTCGGCGTGTTCATGGCTTTGTCGAAAAACGTCGAGATCTACTGCTCGCCGCTGTTCCACACCCTGCGCCAGATTCCAAGCATCGCCTTGATCCCGATGTTCGTGCTGCTGTTCGGTATCGATGAAACCTTCAAGATCATCATCGTCGCCAAAACCGCGTTCTTCCCGGTGGCGCTGGCCGCCAGCGAAGGCGTCAAAGGCATTCCGCGCAGCTACTTCGAAGTGGCAGACGTGTATCGACTGCGCTGGCCGACGTTCGTCCGCGAAATTGCCCTGCCTGCTGCCGCGCCACCGATCATCACCGGGTTCCGCATCAGCCTGACCCGTGCCTGGGTGGTGCTGGTGGCCACCGAGTTGCTGGCCGCTGACAGTGGCCTGGGGCAAATGATTGAAATGAGCCGACAAATGTTGCGCATCGATGTGGTGATGGTCGGCGTGGTCGTCACAGGCGTGATCGGCTTCGTACTCGACTTCAGTTTTCGCCAACTCGAACAGCGGATGTTCCGCTGGCAGACCCGCTAGGAGCCGCTGATGTCTCGACTATATGCCAATTCCCGCGGCTTGTTGCTGCCCCTGTTGTTGATCGGCGCCTGGGAATATCTGTCACGCCAGGGCGCCGCCGGGGCTTACGCGTTTGTGCCGTTGTCAGCGATTGGCTCGGCGTTGATTGAATTGCTGGTCAACGGCGAGCTGCTGGTGAACCTGTTGGCCAGCCTGGCCCGCACAAGCACTGGCCTGGCGCTGGGCATCTTCTTTGGCGTGCTGCTGGGGGTGCTGATGGCGCTTTCAGCCGTGGCCAATCGGTTGATCGGGCCATTGTTCCATTCAATCCGCCAGGTGCCGATGCTCGGCTGGATTCCGCTGATCGCCATGTGGTTCGGCAACGGTGAATTCTCCAAGGTGCTGATCGTGAGCCTCGCGGCGTTTTATCCGATGGTCCTCAACACGTATCAAGGCTTCAGCCATATCGAGCAGCGCTACCGTGAAGTCGGTCAGGTGCTGGTCCTGAGCCGTTGGCAACGGTTCCGTCATGTGCTGCTGCCGGCGGCCCTGCCAAGCATTGCCACCGGTGTGTTGCACGCACTCGCGTTTGCCTGGGTCACGGCCGTGGGCAGCGAGTTGTTTCTGTCTTCCGGCGCCGGCCTGGGCAACCTGATGATGAACGCCGAAGCCGGTTCACGCATGGAGGTCATCGTCCTCAGCGTGCTGTGCATCGGCCTCTGTGGCTACCTGATGACCCTGCTATTCACCCTTCTTAGCCGCCATTTGCTGCGCTGGCGCAACACTCGTTGAAAGGCCATTCCATGAACGCAATCGCCCAACATGCCCCGCTCCACAGCACGCCATTGCAGTCGGGTGCGCTGCACATTCGCGGCCTGAGCAAGGCTTACCGGATCGAGAGCCATCCTCTTCCGGTGTTACACAACATCAACCTCGACGTTCGCCCCGGCGAGTTCGTCAGCATCGTCGGTGCCAGCGGCTGCGGCAAATCGACCCTGCTGCGGCTGATCGTCGGGCTGGAAGCCGATTATGAAGGTGACATTTTGCTGGACGGCAAACGGGTCGTCGCCACCAGCCTGGAACGCGGGATCGTGTTTCAGGACCATCGCTTGTTTCCATGGATGACCCTGAGCCAGAACATCGCCCTGGCCTTGAAAAACCATCCGTTGTCCGCAGCGGAGAAGAATCGCTTGGTGGCCGAGCACATTGCCCTGGTCAACCTTGAAGGCTTCGAAAACGCCTACCCGCACCAACTGTCTGGCGGCATGGCGCAACGTGCCGCTATCGCCCGTGCGCTGATCAACAAACCCAAAGTGCTGCTGCTCGACGAACCCCTCGGCGCCCTCGACGCGCTGACCCGTGTACGCCTGCAACACGAATTGCAACGCATCTGGGTGCAGCAGCGCTGCACGGTGATCATGGTCACCCACGACATTGAAGAAGCGCTGTACCTGGGCGACCGGGTGATCGTCATGGACGCTCACCCGGGACGGATCAAGCACGAAATCAACGTCGACCTGCCCCATCCACGGGACCGTTCATCAAGCGTACTGCAAGGCTACAAGGAACAATTGCTAGAGGAATTGGTGGGGCATTGAGCGCCGAAGTTATCCGTCGAAACGTGAAACAACTGAAGAATCACAGGAGTACGTAAATGGGCAATGTCCAGAGCCCCGCCATTCTACCGCGGGCATTCCAGAGCCCAGGGCCCGGCGAATTGCTCAACCTTGGCCGGCTCTTCCGGGAACCCTTGGCGCTGTCGCGTCTGCACAGCACGCCCACGCGTGTGTTGAGTCGGCGCGAAGTCGTCCTGCTGGGGATTTTCGCGTTGGTACTGCATGGCGCGGTGATTGTCTGGGTCAACCAGACACCGACGCCGCCACTGCCCGTGGTGCCACCGGAGATTCCGCCGATGACCATCGAGTTCTCGCAACCGGCGCCTGCCGTGGTGGTGCCGCCACCGCCAGAGCCGATTCCACAGCCGGTGGTCGAACCGCCACCGCCGGTGGAGGATGAGTTGGCAGTAAAGCCGCCACCCCCCAAGCCGATTCCGAAGCCCAAGCCCAAGCCTGTGGTCAAGCCGGCGCCGAAACCGGTGTTGCAACAGGTGCCCAAACCGGTGGAGCAGCCACCCGCACCGCCTGCACCGCCACAACCGGTGACCGCGCCAGCGCCTGCGGCCCCTCCTGCCCCGCAGCCGATTACCCCGGCGTCGGCCAACGCCGGCTACCTGCATAACCCGGCGCCGGAATACCCGTCGGTGGCGATGCGTCGCGGTTGGCAAGGCACGGTATTGCTGAGGGTGCATGTGTTGGCCAGCGGCAAACCCGGCGAAATCCAGATCCAGAAAAGCAGCGGCCGCGATCAACTCGATGACGCCGCACTGGCAGCGGTCAAACGCTGGAGCTTCGTCCCGGCCAAACAAGGCGACGTCGCCCAGGACGGCTGGGTCAGCGTGCCCATCGACTTCAAAATTAAGTAGCAACCAGCATTCCAGACACCTGGCAACAGCGGGCCACCCCACAAAAGGAGCACCGCCACTTAGCACCCTTTATCAGAGAACACAGACCATGAACCTTATCGCATCGCCCTTTGAATCCATCGAACATGCCGTTATCTGGCTATTGATCCTCTTCTCCGTTGCAACCTGGGGCCTGGCGTTGCTCAAAGGGTTGCAGTTCTTCCGGCTGAAGGCGCAGGATCGCAAATTTCACAGGCAATTCTGGGCCGCTTCGAGCCTTGAATCAGCCGCCGAGTTTGCCAACAACCAGCCGGGGGCTGCGGCTCGCGTGGCGCTGGCCGGTTATGCGGCGATTCAGGTCGGTGACACCCAGGCCAACGACCTCAGCCAGTCGATCAATCATCAGGACCGTCTCGAACGCGCCTTGCGCCAGCAGATTGTGCGTGAAAGGCGTTCCCTGGAAACAGGCCTGGCCATCCTCGCCAGTATCGGCAGCACATCGCCTTTCATCGGCCTGTTCGGTACCGTCTGGGGGATCATGTCGGCGTTGAAAGGCATCAGCGCGGCGGGCTCGGCAAGCCTGGAAACCGTCGCCGGGCCGATCGGCGCAGCCCTGGTCGCCACGGGCGTCGGCATTGCCGTCGCCGTACCGGCGGTGCTGGTTTACAACTACTTCTTGCGTCGTCTGAAACTGACGGCAGCCGATCTGGACGACTTCGCCCACGACTTCTACAGCCTTGCGCAGAAACACGCGTTCCGTGTGCAGTTGCAGGCGGTACCCGTTAAAACCGGCACCAGCGGCGCCGGGCAGAAAGTCAAGGAGGCGTCCTGACATGGCCTTCTCTACTCAAGACAGCGATGAAGTCCTCAGCGAGATCAACGTCACGCCGCTGGTGGACGTCATGTTGGTGTTGCTGGTGGTGTTCATCGTTACCGCGCCGCTACTGACCAACTCGATTCCAATCAACTTGCCGAAGACCGAAGCGGTGGCGCCAGTGGAACAGAAAGATCCGCTGGTGGTGAGCATCGACGACAAGGGCAAGGTGTTCATCAACAAGGATGAAATCCAGCCGGACTTGTTGGAAACCAACCTCAAGGCTGCCAAGACCAAAGACGCCGAAGTGCGAGTGCAATTGCAGGCTGACAACGGGGTGAATTATGGCGAAGTGGCCCGCGCCATGGCGTCCATTGAACGCGCAGGGATTAGCAAGCTTTCGTTGATCACAGCGAAGTAGTTTATCGATGGCTGGAAGCGTCAATGAACATCAGAATAAAAGACATCGCCTTCCGTCATTTTTATACGACAAAGCCCTGATTTTTCAGGGCTTTGTCGTTTCTGTCCTATGGAAAAACTCGCCAGCCCTGTTTTGACTCAGTTACAGAGAGGGTCAGTTGGCTATGGCGCCGCGAAGCCAGCATCGCAAGCTGACGGGGGAGGCACTTTCCTTCCGCAAACTCGTCGAGGAGGAGCGTAAATACCGCCCCATCGGCGCCCCCATCTGCCCCCGGCATACGATCATCTCTTTATTGAAGTACCCCACGCCCGGCCATGCGACTAGGATAAAGCCAACTCCAAACCCCGCTCCGGATGCCGTGCAAGGCAACGTCGGCGCTACGAATAACAACAGGAGATCTCTACGTGCCAAGCCCTGCGATCACTACTTCCACCTTCCAACCGCTGCCGCCTGCGCTGCTCGAAGAACTTGTCGCGCTGCTCGGTGACAGGTTCAGTACCTCGGCGAGCGTTCGGGAGCACCACGGCAGTGACATTTCCGCTCTCGATCCCATGCCGCCGCAAGCGGTGGCCTTTGTGAACTGCATTGAAGAGATCGTCAGCGTGCAGAAGGCCTGTCACCACCATCGAACGCCGATTATCCCCTATGGCAGCGGCAGCTCGCTGGAAGGTTGGCTGCATGCGGTGCATGGTGGCGTCTGTATCGATGTATCGGGCATGAACCGGATCATCGAAGTGCGTATCGACGACATGGACGTCACGGTGCAACCCGGCGTGACCCGCAAACAATTGAATGCCGCCCTGCACGGGACGGGCTTGTTTTTCCCGATTGATCCAGGCGCCGACGCTTCACTGGGCGGCATGGCGGCCACCCGTGCGTCGGGCACCAACGCGGTGCGCTACGGCACCATGCGTGAAAACGTGCTGGCCATGACCGCCGTCCTTGCCGATGGCCGTGTGGTGCAGACCGGCACCCGGGCACGCAAATCTTCGGCGGGCTATGACCTCACTCATCTGTTGGTCGGTTCAGGCGGTACGTTGGCGACAGTAGCCGAACTGACGGTGAAGTTGCACCCTGTCCCCGAGGCCATTTCAGCAGCGGTCTGTAACTTTCCCAGTGTCGATCACGCGGTGCGCACGGTTATCCAGGCCATTCAATTGGGCATTCCGATGGCGCGAATCGAGTTGATCGACACACTGACGGTGCGCGCGCTGAATGCCTACAGCAAAACCAGGCTGCAAGAAGCCCCTTCCTTGTTCTTCGAGCTGCATGGCTCCGAAGCCAGCGTCAAGGAACAGGTGGAAACCCTGCGCATGCTCGCCGACGAACAGGGTGGACGGGACTTCGAATGGGCGCTGCATCCCGAGGACCGCAGCCGGTTGTGGCAAGCGCGGCATGATGCCTACTTCGCCGCACTGGCGCTGCGCCCGGGTTGCCGTTCGGTGACGACCGATGCGGTTGTCCCTATCTCACGATTGGCCGAATGCATCGAGGCGACTGCCCTCGACCTTCAGGAACATGATTTGTCAGCCCCCATCTTCGGCCACGTAGGTGATGGCAATTTCCATGCAGTGATCCTGATCGATCCGCGGGACCCGGCGGAGGTCGAACGAGCAGCCACTGTCGCCCACCGCCTGGCCGACCGCGCCATTGCCATGAACGGTTCGTGCACCGGCGAACACGGCGTCGGCCTGACCAAGCAATCCTACTTGCAGTCCGAATATGGCCAGAACGCGGTGGACATCATGGCTTCCATCAAGGCAGCCATGGACCCGCATCAACTGATGAACCCGGGGAAAATCTTCGCCCGTGGTACACCGCTGGCGTAAATCCAGGTTGCAAGAGGTTCGCTTATGGAAATCCGTCAGCTCAAATACTTTCTGGCCGTGGCCGATGCGGGCAGCCTTTCCCGGGCCGCGCGCGAGGTGCACATCGCGCAATCGGCGCTGAGCAAACAGATGGCCGCGCTGGAGCTCGAACTGGGGGTGACCCTCTTCCATCGCAGCAACACCGGCATCGCCATCAACGAGGCGGGCCAGATTTTCTACGAGTACACCTTGGGCATCCTCAAGCAGCTGCGCGATGCCAAGGCCGCGGTCCTGCCGGGGCATGGCGTCTTGACGGGGTCCATTGTCGTAGCGTTGCCACAGAGCGTGTCGCCGATCGTTGCCCTGCCGCTGCTGCAGGCAGTGGCCCGAATCTACCCCAAGGTGGAACTGCAATTGAATGAAGAGTTGACCGGCAATCTGGTCGATCAACTGATCCGCGGCAGTATCGACATCGCGCTGTTCACGCCCACGGGTTTGCCTGAAGAAGTGAGTTTCACCCCGCTGATCGAAGAGGACCTCTATCTGATCCACCGCGCCAACGATCCCGAAGCGCCGCCGCCAGGCGAGGTGACCCTGGCCCAGGCAGTGGCGCGACCGCTGGTGTTTCCCGGCATGGCCCACAGCCACAGCACCCGGGCCGTCGTCGACCTCGCCTTGGCACAGCAACAGCGAGCGCCTGCCGCAGTGGCCATGGAAGTCAACTCGGTCTACATCCTCAAGAGTGCCGTGGAGGCCGGCATCGGACCGACCATCATGCCGCTCAATCTGGTCGTGCGGGAGGTGGCTGAAGGTCGTTTGGAAGTCCACCCCTTCGCTGCGCCTGGCGTGTTCCGCACGCTGGGAATCTGCACCTGCGGCACCCGGCCTGCCAGCAACCTGCGCACCTTGATCGCGCAGTTGATCGGCCAGGTGGTGCATGACATGTGCCGATCAGGCGATTGGCCTTCGACACGCTTGCTGCCTGCTACCTGAACCATCGTTTCATTTTCGCTTCGACAATAACAATAAAGAGGCTAGCCATGACCCAACCTTCATTCCCTGCGGGCGTGATGCCCGACCACGCCTTGAAGTCAGCCTACCGCAAGACGGCCTGGCGGATTCTCCCCCTGTTGATGGTCTGTTATCTGGTCGCTTATCTGGACCGGGTCAACGTCGGCTTCGCCAAATTGCAGATGCTCGACGATCTGAAATTCAGTGACGCTGTGTATGGCCTGGGCGCGGGCATTTTCTTCGCCGGCTACCTGATGTTCGAGATCCCCAGCAATATCGCCCTGCACCGCTTCGGCGCTCGCCGCTGGATCGCCCGCATCATGGTGACCTGGGGGCTTTTATCGGCGGCAATGATGTTCATCGAGACGCCCCTGGCTTTTTACGTGCTGCGTTTTCTGATCGGCATTGCCGAGGCCGGATTCTTTCCGGGCATCATTTTCTATCTCACCACCTGGTTTCCCAGCCATCGGCGCGGGGTAATGACTGCCATGTTCATTACCGCCCTGCCCGTCTCGAGCATGCTGGGGGCGCTTATCTCCGGTTTTATCCTGCAGCATTTCGATGGCATGGCAGGCTACGCTGGCTGGCAATGGATGTTTGTCATTGAAGGGCTGCCCGCCGTAGCCCTGGGGGCAGCGGTGTTCTTCCTGCTGCGCGACAGCATCGCCGACGCTCACTGGCTGACGCCTGAAGAACGCCATGGCATGCAGGCGGCCATCGATCGCGAGGCCGCGCAGAAGCAGAGCCATCGCCTGCGCGACGGCCTGCTCAATCCGCAAATCTGGCTGCTCGGCGCTGTGTATTTCTGCCTGGTGCTGGGCCAGTACGTGATCAGTTTCTGGCTGCCGACCATCATTCGTAACAGTGGCGTGCAGCAACCGGTGGCTATCGGTGTGCTGAGTGCCATCCCCTACGCGGCCGCTGTTATCGCCATGGTGCTGGTAGGGCGCAGTTCCGACCGGCATGGGGAGTATCGCTGGCATCTGGTGATTTGCGCCGGCATCGGCGCGCTGGGCATAGCCTTTGGCACTTACTTCGGTGACAACCTGCTGCTGGGCATGATCGGTCTGACCGTGGGAACGGCGGCGATGGTCAGCAGCCTGCCTGTTTTCTGGGGCATGCCCAACGCCGTGGTGGGTGGAGCAGCCGCGGCGACGGGCGTGGCGCTGATCAATTCACTGGGCAATATTGCCGGATTCTTCAGCACGATCGTCGTGGGCTGGTTGACTCAAGCGACCGGCAATACCCAGGCGGCGATGTACATCATGGCGTCGATATTGGTCGTCGGTGGTGTGCTCGGCCTGCTGGTGTACCGCATGCGCCCGATGCCTGTCGCCGAGACAGTTTGAATCGCTGACAGAACTTCCGGTTTACCTGTAAAGCAAACGCGCTGAGGCCCAAGTGTGTCCTGAGGAAACTCTCAGGGCCGGGCTTGACTCGCGTCGAAAAAAATCTGCGCCCTATAAAAACAACTATTAAAAACAACAGGAGCCAATAACAATGACAAAAGCCTCCCGTGTAAATGCTGTCCTGCTATCCGCCATTGGCTGCCTGCTCGCCGACCCAGGCACTGCGTTCGCTGACTTTGTGGCAGATGGCAAGGGCACCCTGAACGTGCGCAATTTCTATTTCAATAATGATTATAGAAACCAGCCAGGCCCCCAAGGCCAAAGCAAGATACGTGAATGGGGCAATGCTTTCGTGCTGGATCTCAAGTCAGGCTATACCGATGGCGCAATAGGCTTCGGGCTGGATGCACTTGGCACTCTGGGCGTACGCCTGGACGGCGGGGCAGGCAATCATCGGGGCAGTTCGATGTTTCCCGATGACAGCAACGGGGAAGCCGTCGATGAGTTCAGCCGGCTTGGCATCACCGCGAAAGCCAGACTATCGAACACCGAACTCAAGCTCGGTACGCTGCAACCCAAACTGCCGATCCTGATAGCCAACGACGGCCGACTGCTCCCGCAAACGTTCGAAGGCGCAATGCTGACCTCCCATCCTCTGGACAGCCTGACGCTGGTGGGCGGACGCCTCAACAAATCCGTCGGCAGGGCATCGACTGACGATTCGGGGCTGGCCGTTGCTGGCGGACGACGTGAAAGTAACAACTTTTCCTTCGCCGGAGCGGACTATCAACTGAACAAACAGCTACTTCTACAGTATTACCATGCCAGACTTGAAAACTATTACGATCAAGACTTTCTGGGCCTGGCACACACTTTCCCCATTGCCGAAGGCCAAACTTTCAAAACGGATGTGCGCTACTTCAGGACCCGGGCGGAGGGTAAAAACGATAGCGCCCAGGGTCGCGCCGCCGGTTACACACTCAGCGGCCTTGGCGATACGCCAGGCCGAATAGACAATGACACCTGGGCGGCAATATTCACCTACAGCGTGGGCGGCCATGCGCTGACCGGTGGCTATCAAAGGGTGTCTTCCGGCAGCAATTTCACCCAGTTGAACCAGGCCAGCACGGGAAAAGGTGCGGCCGGCGCAAGCACCTGGCTGCCTACGGACAGATTCGCCTCAAGCTTCCTGCGGGCGGGGGAAGACACAGCGTTCGGCATGTATGCCTACAACTTTGCTGCTTCTGGATTACCCGGCCTTACCGCGTCTGTCGGCTATTACCGTGGCACCCACATCATTCAGCCCGGTGCCCGGGATGCTCAAGAGTGGGAGCGCGACATCGTGGTTGATTACGTCATTCAAAGTGGCAGCTTCAAGGGGCTGGGATTGGGCCTGAGGAATGCAATGCTTCGCAGTGGCGTACCCAGTGAGGGCGCCCAGGATCAGACGCGACTGGTGCTTGCCTACACCCTGCCGTTGTTTTGAATCGAATCGATCAAGCCCCCCTACAACAGCCTCGGCAAAGGTAGCAAGATGACCAAGACTACAAACACTCCTGTCAGCACCGCACCCGCGTCCAGGCTGGAAGCTATCCGAAGCGTCGCGCTGCGCATGTTCGTCAACGAGGGATTTCAGGCCGTGAGTTTGCGTCAGCTTGCCGAGCACTCGGGGTTACAAGCCGGTTCGCTTTATCACTACATTGAAAGCAAACAATGCCTGCTGTTCGAATTCATCGAGGAACATGAGTATCACCTGCTCCACTGCCTGGGCAAGCCTCCCCTCGCCCGCTTCGATTCAAGGTCTGCACTGGGGCACTACCTCGGCGTTTACCTGCGGTTCGCGTTGCCACGGCGTCAGCGGCACCTACTGTCCACGCGTGAGAGTTACTGCCTGGAGCATGCTCAAAGAGCAAAAATAGAGGGGCTGCGCGCCAGGCAGGCGCAGCGTTTGAAGGACATTATTGCACTGGGTATGGTTGACAGATCGTTTCAGGTCGATGACCTGAACATCGCGGCGGCCACCGTGCGGGCCATACTGGATGGCGCAGTGCTGGGGCCGCTTGGCGAGGATATTCGCCCGGAACTGCTCATCAAGTGCGTGCAACGGATGGTGCTGCGGTCACTGCTCGCAGATGCGGATCATGCGTAATCCAATCACGCGAAAAGAAACCCCAATGCCGGGTGGCATTGGGCAAAAGGATCATGAGTGCCGAGCATTAAGCGGTGCGAATCAGACGACTTGGAAACCGTGAGCCAGTGGATCGCGGTCATCAACAACGATGGTGTTGTAGCCATACACGCGGGCCCAGCCTGCGACGCTCGGCCGAACAGCCTCGTAGTCGCCAACGCTGGTAAGTTCTTCTGCGCGGCAGTTGAAAGTCGTGCCGGTAATGCTTTCGTGGATGAAGGTCTCACCGACCTTCAAGCGGCCGCGCGCAACCAGTTGAGCAACACGAGCGGACGAGCCGGTACCGCATGGCGAACGGTCAATGGCTTTATCGCCGTAGAACACTGCGTTGCGAGCCGAGGCGTTTGGGTTTTTGGGCTTATCAGTCCACATGACATGCTTAATGCCGCGAATGCGCTCGTCTTCCGGGTGCACAGGGTCGAACTTTGCCTGTGCAGCGGCACGAACCAGCCTGCTCATGCGCACGAGGTCATCAGCATTCAGGTTGTCGAGGCCAGCGTAGTTCTTTTGAGGTTCAACGATGATGTAATAGTTACCGCCGTAAGACAGGTCGACGGTCAGTGTGCCGATACCAGGAACTTCTAGCTCAAGGTCTTGGGCGTGCAAGTAGCTTTTTACGTTAAAAAGACGTACTTCTTCAACGAACGCGCCATTCTGCCTGTACTCGATGTCAACGCGGCCAGCAGGGGTTTCGATGGCCAACCGACCCGGCACCTTGGGAGTGACCAAGCCTTCTTCTATGGCCACAGTGACGGTACCGATGGTGCCGGCGCCGCACATTGGCAAACAGCCGCTCACCTCAATGAAAAGTACGCCGACATCGCAGTCTTCGCGCGAGGATGGGTAGAGAATCGAGCCGGACATCGCGTCATGGCCGCGTGGTTCGAACATCAGAGCTTCACGAACCCAGTCATGCTTTTCCAGGAATTCGATCCGTTTCTCGGCCATGGAGACGTTCGGCAGAAGAGGAGCCCCGCCGGCGACTACTCGAACCGGATTCCCACAGGCATGAGAGTCGATGCAAAAGAAAGTATTACGAGCCATATTTATATCCCATATCAACAAACAGGTGGGTGAAGCCCACAGGGTGGAGTTGAGACTTGCGCTTGATACACGTCATTTGTTTGCAAGCTTTGTTGCCACGCGAAGTGCGCCTGTTTAAAACATGCGCGAAGTTCTTACAGCCGCTTACTTTATAAGTCGAGGCTCACCAACATCTGCACCACTTTCGGCAAGTCCATTATTTTTCAAGATTTCGGCGATCTTACCTTCGGCATGTATTTTCTTGATCTCCGCATCAAGCGCCGCACCAAAATCTTTTTTATTTATGTTGTACAGCAGAGCGATCTGAGCGGGTTCGACAGATACCGGTACGCGGGGATCGGGCTTTGCAACCTCGATCTTGATGTCTTTGTAAGCGCCTTGGGATTGTGCGTAGACGCCAGTGCCATAGCTATCGATGGCGACATCCAGCCGGCCTGTGGACAAATCCTGTGCAAGCGCTACCGGGTTAGGGTAAAGCACGATCTGACTGTCCAGGGTGTTCTGCACCTGGCCCGCATACAGGAAGCCAGATACTGCACCAACCTTCTTACCTGCGAGTTCACTTACCTCACTGACACCAGCGCGGGAGTAGAACGCCATCTGATCCACATAGATGGGATAGGACATACCCAGAACTTTCGCACGCTCAGCGGTACGGAACCAGTCACCAATACCCAAATCAACTTTATTGGAAAGGACGTTCTGAATAACGGCTGACGGATCGACAACCACTGGCACCACGGTCAGGCAACTGCGTTTCGCAATTTCCCGAACGACATCGGTGTCGATGCCACCAAAATTACCACCCCCTCCCACCGTCGTGAAAGGTGGATAGTTGTAGATGGCCACGGTCAGGCTGCCGGGCTTGATTGTTTTGAAATTCTGGCTGGGTTTGCAGTCTTCTGCCGCGAAAGCGCCTGAGGCTACTATGCAGGTGGCGCTGAACAGAACAACACCGATTTTGCCAATAGAACGCATATCTCTATAACTCCGTTTTGATTATTAAATATGACGGTTAAGTCGTCGTTCTAAATGCCCAACCACGATCGTGGCGGGGATGCAGATCACAGCGAACAGCAGTGCAACCAAGGTGAAAATCGGGACGTACTGGAAGGTGTTTGAACCAATCAGTTGAGCCTTGCTCATTAACTCGGGCAGCGCGACCACAAAGGCAAGCGAAGAGGCCTGGAGCATCAGAATCGAAAAACCCAACAGTGCCGGGATTGCGATGGGCAATCCTTGCGGCAGAATGATCAGGCAAAGCGTATCCATTGGCGTCATACGAAGCGCCTGAGCCGCCTCACGCTGGCCTTGCGGCACTGCCTCCATGCCTGCACGGAGAATTTCACTGGTGTAAGCCGCGGTGCACCAAGTGAAAGCGATGACGACGGAAACGAACGAAGTGAACGTGAGACCTGCCGTGGGCATGCCAAAGTACACAAACTGCAGAAGCACCAACACCGACGCGCCCCGGCCAACCTCAATGACTGCTAACAAGGGTGCTTTGAGCAAAAAGTTTCGTGCACGCAGACCCAAGGCCAGTAGCAGGCCCAGCGGAATGCCGAAAAGCAGCGAAACACCCGTTACCTGCAGGGACAAAGAGAATCCCTGGAGTAGCTGTGGAAGGATTTGCTCCCAAAACGCGATAGTCTCGTTCATCGGGCTACCTTCAGACGCATTCGTTTATCCGCCCATCGACTCGCCCAAGCGACCGGGATGCTAAGAGCAATGTAAAGTCCGCCTGCAACGGCGAAGGTTTCAAGTCCTCGGAAGGTCAACTGAGAAACGTGGGTAGCCTGGAAAGCGATTTCAGGTACGCCAATGGTCGACGCGATGGCGGTGTCCTTGAGTAGGCCGATGGCATAAGTCGCAACAGAAGGAAGCGACACCCGGATCAGTTGGGGCGCAATGATGTCAATCATCCTGTACTGCGCCGGCATGCTGAGTGCGCGAGCGGCTTCCCACTGCCCCTTGTGCACGGCCGATAATGAGCCCCGGATGATCTCGGCCATGTTGGCAGCGGTGATCAGACCGAGGCCGACGGCGGCGGCCTGGAAAGGGGTGATTTCCAGTATGCCAGTGCCTATACCGAAGAATATGAGGAACAGCCATATGATGGGTGGAACGGCTCTGAGTATCAGGATCAAGCACGCAGCAATGGCGTCGAGTGCTTTGTTTCCAGAGGTGCGCATAGCGCAAAGCCCAGCTCCCAGTACGATACCGATGGCCAGTGATGTCAGGGTAAGAATGACTGTCCACTGGATGCCACCGACAATGGTGAGCAGCATTTGCGAGTTCATCGATTCATCACCGCGCTGAGAAAGCGTTGAGCACGTTCGGACTGAGGGTTTCTCATGACATCGGAGCTCTTGCCTCCCTCGATGATGCGGCCGTCAGCCATGATCAACACACGGTCTGAGACACTCTCAGCGAAGTGCATTTCGTGAGTGACCACCACCATTGTCATGCCCTGACTTGCTAGCTCCTTCATTACACCAAGCACTTCCAGGCCGAGCTCGGGATCCAGCGCAGACGTCGGCTCGTCGAAAAGCATCAGGCTGGGCTCAAGGGCCAATGCGCGTGCAATGGCAATGCGCTGTTGCTGGCCGCCAGAGCATCGCGACGGATATTGATCAGCTTTGCTCAACAGCCCAACGCGATCGAGCAACTGACGAGAGATTTCATCCGCCTGCTGACGATTACGTTTCAACACTCGCTCTTGAGCAATGCTGACATTGCGTAACACAGTCAGGTGCGGGAAAAGATTGAAGGACTGAAACACCATCCCAACCGGGCGACGCAAATCCAGTATCTGTTTGCTTGTAGTGGGTTGGCTTGCATCGATAGTGGTTTCACCCACCCGTAGAATTCCTCGGGTGGGCGGGTCTAACAGATTCATACAGCGAAGCAGCGTACTTTTACCAGAACCGCTGGGCCCGATAACAGCAATCACCTCACCCGTATTAACTGTGAGATTAATATCGTTCAAGACGGTCGCGTCACCATAGTCTTTGCCTAGCCCCTTAATATCGACCAACACGTTCTGACGCGCGGGTTTCAATTGACCTGAGGCGACGACGCTTTTCAACAATTGCACCATTTTTCAGTCCTTTATTTTTGTTGGCAGGCGTCCCGGAAATAATTCTATTTTTTACATCATTAAGAGCAGAGGCTTATCTGTAACACCTTAGCCACGTCACTCATCTCATGAATGGCCTTTTCAAGAACAAACGAGTTCCTCAATCAGGCTTGAATGCGATTTAAAACCACACATTGACTGATTAGAAATCAGAGTCTGCTTAGAGGGGTTCAGGTTTAATGTTTTTACCTCTTGATTCACATTTTATTGGATAAGCTGACATGGCGATTGTAAAATACCGTCAAAAAGCGGTACAAAAAACCCATATGGAGAATCGTGCCATGCGTGCTGACTATTCCTTCCTGGGGCCTCTCAAGCCGCCACCTGACGCTATTACGCCTCTACGGATCGGAATCATCCCCACGCCCGATTTCACGTTGATGTCCCTGGGATGCTTTGTCGATTGCCTTCGCCTTTCAGCAGATGAGCGAGATTTCAGTAGAAAGATATATTGTTCCTGGGAATTGCTCTCCCATGATAATAATCCGGTCGTATCGAGCTGCGGTTTTCCTGTGCTGCCGACTAAACTCTTTGTCGATCCTACGGAATACGACTACATCGTCGTGCATGGTGGAATTCTTCAAAGCCGTTTGGTATTCCCGGATGAGCTCTATACGTTCATCAAGGCCGCTGTTAAGGCACGGGTGCCGGTCATTGGACTCTGTACGGGAGCATTCATACTTGCCGAACTCGGCTTGATGAAGGGCCGACGTTGCGCCGTTCAATTCGCAATGGAAGCGGCAATGAAGCGGGTGCACCCAGAGGTGATTACAGTCACTAACGTACCCATCGTTAAAGATGGCGAATTCATCACATGTCCTGGCGGGTTAGCATCAATCAACCTTGCCATGCATCTGGTTGCTGAACATTGTGGTAAATCCCGCGCCGACAAGACCCTGCACTATGTGCTGTCCGACAGGGGTGTTGATGAAATGCTGGCCATGCGTGAAGAACCTGAAAGCGACCTGAGATTTTTGGATGCGCGGGTCGCCAACGCAGTCGGCCTTATGCGAGAACGCCTGATCGAAACCAGTACCATCGCTGTTATCGCGCAGCAAGTAGGTACGACAGAGCGCGAACTGATTCGGTTATTCAAAAAGCACCTGCGCACCACCCCTGCCAGCTACTGGCGTCATCTGCGGCTCAAAGCTGCACATTGGATGGTGCTTAACAACAGTCGATCGATCACTCAGATTGCCTATGAGTGCGGATTTACTGACAGTTCACACATGATCTATTGGTTCAAGCGAAAGTATGATGTTACGCCTGCCAAGTTGCGGAGCCTGCATATCCAGATCGGCACACTCTAGACAGGAAAGTGGCGGGAACGAGGCTGCAGCGTGCCATCGTCAATCAGATCATGCTCGGATGGACGATGGCACTTGCTGCATTGTTGGTCTTGGCCTTTTGAAAAACGACCTCTCACACGGTCTTAACGTGCGCTCGCGAGTCGACGATTGCGGTTCAATAACCCGCGACTCACGCGATCTAAAAGCAGTGCCACAGCAACGATGGCCAGCCCCGCTCGCAACCCAAGCCCCATTTCCATACGAGTGAGTCCTCTGGTTACTTCCGCGCCCAAGCCACCCGCTCCGACCAGGCCGGCCAGCACCACCATTGCGAGCGATAACAAAATGCACTGGTTCAATCCCACCATCAGCGTGGGAGTTGCCAAGGGAATCTCGATCTTGAACAGAATCGATCGTTTAGTCGCACCCATGGCGTTGCCCAGCTCGATCATTTCCTTTGGTACCTGGTTAAGCGCCAGCGTGGTCAATCGCAGCATCGGGGGAATCCCATAGACCACCGTGGCGATGATGGCGGGGACGCGACCCAGGCTGAAAATCATGACCGCCGGAATCAGGTAGACCCAAGGTGGAACGGTCTGCATTACATCCAGCACCGGGCGAATAGCTGCATCAAAACGCTTTACTCGAGAGGCGACGATGCCAAGCGGAAATGCGACAGACACTGATATCAGAACGGCCACCGATACCAACGCGATGGTCTGCATCGAAGCGATCCAAAGTCCGGAAATCAGGCAGTAGCCGAGCATAACCGCTGCCAACACACCGATGCGTACACGTACCAGCAGCGCCACGGCGATAGCGACAATGGCGATCACTGCCAACGGGGGCAATGCCAGCAGCGCACCTTCGATGGCGCTCAAGCTGACCTCGACCGCCACGCTTATCGATTTGGAGACGACATGCAGATTGGTGTTGAACCAGTCCACGAACGGGGCGATGTACTTGCCAGGGGAAAATTGAAAGATAGGTTCGCTCATGAACGTTTACCCCCTTGAGCCGCCGCAGCGCTCTGCGCAAGGCGGTCGAGCACCATTGTCAGAATGACGATTGCCATAGCGGCGTTGATCGATTTGGCAATGTCGAGGGTGCGGATCGCGCCGTAAATAGTCTCACCCAGTCCACCAGAACCCACTATCCCGGCGATAACCACCATGCCGAATGCCATCATGAGGCTTTGGTTGATACCCGCCATGATGCTCGGCATTGCAAAGGGCAGACGAATCTTCACGAACATCTGCCAACCCGTGACGCCACTGGCATTGCCCAGTTCGATAAATTCGTTGGGCGTCATGCGGATACCCAGCGAGGTAAGTCGAAACGCGGGGGGTAGCGCTACGATGAACGTTGCGATCAGCGCCGTACCTGTGCCGTAGCCTAGAAGCGCGATGGCGGGCAGCAAGTAGATGTAGGGCGGCATGGTCTGAATCAGATCGAGCGTGGGTTCAATCATGCGATCCATCGCCGGCAGCAATCCCGCGATCACACCCAGCGGAATGGCGACCACAAGCGCCATCAACGTTGCGACGACGACTAAAGCCAACGTCCCCATGGTTTCTGGCCACAAGCCGATAAAGGCGCAGAACAGCATCCCTATCAACGCAGCGATGGCGAAACGTGGGCCGGCCAGGCGCCACCCCAGCAGTGCGATCAGCACAGCAACCACATAATACGGCGGCAGGTTGAACAGCCAGAGAAGGCTCTCATAGATGCCCTTGAGTACGTCGTTTACCGCATCGAACAGCCCGGCGCCGTTGTCGGAAAGCCATACAAGTCCGTCGTCTACAGTCGAGTCAAAGCTGTCGGGGAAATTTTCAATATTCATGACGACAGCTCCACCAGCGTTTCACCTGCAGGTTGCGCATACTCATTGGCAGTACCCTGCACGCCTCGAAGCAAGTCGCGCATCGTGATGACACCTGCAATAACACCAGCGTCAACGACGGCAATCGCATCGCGATCATTGGCCACGGCCAGACCAATGACCTGATCCAGATCGGCATCTGGATGTGTTGTGGGTAAACGGCTGACATCAATATTGGGGTGGGCTGCCTTGTACAGCGAAACCGGCGTCATCACTGAATTGGCCTTGATCAGGTGCAGCCGCGATATGCCGGCGACGAACTCTGCTACGTAGTCATCGGCAGGATTGAGCACTATTTCTTCTGCCGTTCCGACCTGGATGATCATGCCATCTTTCATGATCGCGATACGGTCACCGATCCGGATTGCCTCATCCAGGTCGTGGGTAATAAAGACCGCTGACTTGCCCAACTCCTTAGTCAGCTGGCGGAATTCGTCTTGTAGTTGCCGACGAATAAGCGGATCGAGTGCACTGAAGGGCTCATCCATGAGGATCACTTGCGGGTCAGCGGCAAGCGCGCGGGCCAGGCCCACCCGCTGCTGCATCCCCCCGGACAACTCGTCAGGGTAACGCTGTATCCAGTCAGCCAGGCCGACCTTGGTCAGCGCTGCCTCGGCGATCTTCAATCGCTCAGCCTTGGCAACGCCCTGGACCTCCAGTCCAAAGGCGGTGTTCTCAAGAACCGTCCGATGCGGTAACAGCGCTACGCTCTGAAATACCATGCCGATTTGCCGTGCTCTCACCGCTCGCAATTCGGCAGCGCTCAGGGATGAAAGTTCGCGACCGTTGACCAGCACCGTTCCAGCGCTGGGCGTGATCAATTTGTTGAGTAAGCGAATCAGTGTGGATTTACCGCTGCCGGACAGGCCCATGATGCAGAAAATCTCACCACGGCGAACTTCCAGGTTGACATCAGACACGCCTACGACGCAGCTATAGTCCTGAAGAATCTGCTTTTTAGTCAGACCTTTTTCGACGACGGCTTTCATCGCCGCTGCGGAGTTCTCACCGAAAATTTTCCAGACCGACTGGCAGCTTACCAGCACATCATTAACGTCTATCTTTGGAGTGATCATGGCAATCCTATCGAACCTGTTATCAGGTATTGTTGTTTCAAGTTCGGCAGCTGAATAAATACCGCTTTAATTTTTCTTGTTATTTGCCCAACGTCCGATCAAGTCAGTATTTTTAGCCATCCAGGATTTTGTAGCTTCATCCACCGATTTGCCTTCGTTGATTTCACCGTTGATCGCACGAATATCGGAGATAGGAATGAAAATACTGGCGATAATTTCACGGGCCTGGGGGTTCTTTTCGGAAAAACCCTTCTGCGCAATCCAGTAATAGGTCTGTGAAGGCGGGAATACACCCTTCGAGTCCTTAAGGTATTTGACGTCAAACTTCATAGACATCCAGGATGGATCCCACAGGGTGACGGCAATCCATTCTTTACGGTCTATCGCTGATTTCAGGGCAGCGGTCATGGCGGCGGAGCTGCCTTCAACCAATTGAAGCTTCAAGTTGTAATCCTTGACGGCTTTGCTCGCATCGCGCATGAGGCCTGCGCCCGGTTCAATACCGATGATCTTGCCGCCGAATTTATCGGCGTTAGCGTTGAGTTCCTCAATCGAGTCGACAGTTACGTATTTTGGCACTGCGATCCCTTGATACAGGCCATCGGAAATGGGAGAGATTCGTTCAAGACGATTCTTGCTCTTGTTCCAGTAGTCCTGGGCAAGATAGTTGATTTGAGAGACCAGTAACTGAATGTCGCCCTTGCCCAGCGCCGCGTAGGCAATTCCCCATTCAGAGAACTCAGTAAGTTTTACGGTATAGCCTTGATCCTCCAGAACTTTCTTGGTGATGAGAGCCATGGGCGACATGTCTTCCCATGCCATGGTCCCCATCGTGATACTTTTTTCTTCAGCCTGCACCGGCAAAATCGAGCCGATCACCATCAGTAACACGAACATCGCCTTCCAGATCGTCTTCATGGTGTTTCCCCTTCAGAGGTTTTTATAGTCGCCTTCTCAGGCGTTTGTTTGAACGATTTGCATCTTCTTCACTGAGTAAAAGGGGTGTCAGGCGCCGAGCATCCGGTATCTGGAAAACCTCCCTTTACGGTCTAGTCCACGGAGTGATCTGTCACATCCATCCACACTGTCTTGAGTTCAGTGTATTGATCATGTGCATGGACAGATTTGTCCCGTCCGCCGAATCCGGATTGTTTATAACCACCGAAAGGCGTGCTGGCGTCCCCCTCGCCGAAGCAGTTGACCGTCACAACGCCAGCACGAATCTCACGTGACAATTTGACTGCGGTACGCAAATTACCGGTGTACACCGACGCAGCCAGGCCGTAGACGGTGTCGTTGGCAATCGTGATGGCCTCTTGCACTGACTTGAACGAAGTCACCACCAGAATCGGGCCAAAGATTTCCTCCTTGAACAGGCTGCTTTCGCGGCCGACGCCATCGATAACTGTAGGCTCTACAAAAATCCCCGCCTCGGTATTACCACCCACGACCACCTTCAGCCCTTCATCGTTTGCCTTGGTGAGGTATGAACTGACCTTCGCGAAATGCTCGGAACTGATCAGTGAACCCAGGCGATTTTGCGGGTCTAGCGGATTGCCCATTTTCCACTCGGCAATACGAGCGGCGATGCGCTTGAGCAACTCATCCTTCACGTCGGCATGAACAATCAGTCGAGAGGTAGCAGAGCAATTTTCGCCCATGTTCCAGAACGCACCGTTTACGACCTGTTCAGCCACGAGATCGAGATCTTCAGCATCACTCATGACCACGGCAGGGTTCTTGCCGCCGCACTCCAGAACGATGCGCTTGAGGTTGGAGTCTGCCGAATAATGCAAAAAGCGCCTTCCCGTCGCTGTAGATCCGGTAAAAGACACCATGTCCACATCGGGGTGAAGGCCTATGGGTTCGCCCACCTCTTTACCGGTACCGGTAACGATGCTGAATACACCGGCTGGAACGCCTGCCTCGTGGGCCAACTCAGCCACACGTAAAGTAGTCAACGACGTTTGCTCGGCCGGTTTGACGATTACGGAGCAACCTGCCGCCAGCGCCGGGCCGATTTTCCATGCCAACATCAGGAGGGGGAAATTCCATGGCAACACGCAGCCAACGACACCGATGGGTTCACGCACAACGATAGACAGTGCATGACTACCGACGGGAGCCGTGCTGTCGTAAATCTTGTCGATTAGCTCGGCGTGCCAACGAATAGTATTGATAGTGTCTGGAACGTCGACCGTCTGGCATTCCCGAACGGGTTTGCCGCTGTCCAGACTTTCCAATACTGCCAACTCATGAGCATGGGTTTCCATGAGTTGGGCAAGCTTCAACAGTACGGACTTGCGCTCGGCAGGATGCTGGAGACGCCACCGGCCATCTTCAAACGCTTCTTTTGCCGCAGCTACCGCGTCATCTACATCCTGCACACCGCATGCCGCCAGGTCGGTCAGCTTTTCGCCGGTCGCCGGGTTGATGGTGGCAAGCGTCTTTCCCGATACAGCCGGACGGAAGGCTCCATTGATAAATGCGCCGCCGGGAAAAGTCAGACGCTCTGCAATGGCAGCGTATTCGTCTACCGTCAAAAGATCACTCATGGCTCGTCTCCTGGACGATGGATGCAATGGTTCGGTGACTGTTATAGAGAGGAGTCGCCGTTTATGTTTTGTGCGTTGAGGCCATCGGGCTTTACTCGCGCCCGGCGCGCCATTCACGCAGCTTCAAGTCAGCTTTCGCACCGATGCTTAAAAATGGCTGAGGCGGCAGGTTTTTCGGAGAGTCGTAGTTGGAGAAAATTTCAACCAACTCAGACTTCATACCCAAGGCGGCTTCAGCGGCAGCGATACCGGCAGCAGTCGACTTCGAGGCTCCCAGACCGTTGCAAGCGCAAGCGGCAAACAGGCCTGGTTCAATTTCTCCGAAAATCGGCACGCTATTCCAGGTCAATGCCATCGGGCCGCCCCAGCGGTACTGCATTTTCAGTCCTGCGAGGTTGGGAAACCGATCCGCGAACTTGCCGTCATGCACCCGGCCTGCGCTTTGTACGTGCCCCTCGTTGATCTCCAATCCCGCGTGGTAGGAGTAACGTGAGCGGATCAAAATGCGGTCGCCTTTGACGCCACTGACGCGACGCACAGTTGTTCCCATTGGCAATGCCGGAGTCGCCGCCCAATCGCGTTTGCCGCTGAGGCGTTTTGGATCGAAGGGCTCACTCATGGACGCATAAGTGAAGACATGCAGCATCTGTCCACGAAAGAGGCCGAAGCTCTGCGCATGCCCATTGTTGGCCAGGATGATTCGCTTCGCCATGACCGAGCCGTTGGCGGTCTTCAGTAACCAGCTGCCGGACTGTTTTTCGAAAGACTGAACCGGCGAATTCTCATACAGCGTTACCGGGCTTCGCAGGCTATCTGCTACTGCTCGAATGTAGGCTGCAGGTTGCACCATCACTGTGCCAGGCATGTACAGCCCGGTGGTGTAAATACGGCTGCCCGTCACGTC
>Ga0213829_1000456_pt1 | contig 38728 bp, 5 predicted proteins | sample MC6MC0896MG_FD_180665 | JGI IMG/M metagenome (GOLD analysis project Ga0213829, IMG submission 180665) | Enriched soil aggregate microbial communities from Iowa State University, Ames, United States - MC6-MC0896-MG | ecosystem: Environmental > Terrestrial > Soil > Unclassified | place: USA: Iowa... | reverse complement strand
TCATTTTCTTCATATTCATTTTTATAACTTTCGTTTTCATAATCTTCATATTCATTTTCTTCATATTCATTTTTATAACTTTCGTTTTCATAATCTTCATATTCATTTTCTTCATACTCATTTTCATCTTCTTCATTTTCATTTTTGTAACTTTCGTTTTCATAATATTCATATTCATTTTCTTCATATTCATTTTCATATTCTTCATTTTCATTTTTGTAACTTTCGTTTTCATAAATTTTATAATCAGTATTTTTATATTTGTAATTTTTTTTATACAAATTGGCTATATATTCTTTATTATTAACTAATAATTGGATATTTTTAATATTAAAATACTTAATTAAAAAATTTTTTAAATTTAAATATTTTGAAAATATTTTAATATTAAATTTTATATTTTTATCTCACGTATATAAATATAAATGTTTTTTTATATTTAATTTTTTATTTTTTATTAATTTAAAAATACTCTTATTTTTATAATTTAAATTAAAAAATAATAATTTAAATTTTTTTAATTTATTTTTATTATTATAAGAATTAAAAAAATAAATTTTTTTATTCTTTAAAATTTTATATTCAGACTCTTCTTCACCTGTAAAATCAATATTTTCGTACGATCAAAAATTTAGTTTAGTTTTATTAAATTTTTTTAATTTAGACACATCTACTAATTTTAAATTTTTTAAATAAATGTTTAAATTTGTATATTTTTTTTTATTAATAATATTTTTAGTTAAATTATATAATTTTTTTAATAATAAATTTTTATTTAAAATAAAAATATTATTATATTTATTTTTTATATTTAACTTATTAGTTATTGACCATAAATTTTCTAGTTTAGTATATTTATTAAAAATATAATATTTATTTATTTTTTTATTTTTTTTATAAATATTAGTATTTTTATTTAAAATATTTAATATATTATTTTTTTCTAAATAAAAATTAATATTTTTTACTTTTTTAAAATAATAATTATGTTTAATTCTATTTAATTTATTTTTTATAAAAATATTAAAATTATTTATATAATTATTTCTAAATAAATAAATAAAATTTTCAAATTTGATATCTTTTAATTTAATATTTTTTTTAAATATTTCTTTTTTTTTATGTACAATAAGATAATTTATGAGATTTTCATTACCTACTTGATTTATTAAATTTATATTATTATTATTTTTTCATAAATAATTTGGATTATTTAAAATAAAGTAATCATAGTATCATATTAAATTTTCATTATTTTCCTCCTCTTCAATTATATTTTTATTTTTTATATATTTATTACTGTTTAAAAACTCATTACTAAATTTTTCTAATATTATCTGTAATTTTTTATTTTTTAAAAAAAAAATTAAATTTTTATTATAATTAATATTTTTAAAAAAATTATTATAAAAATTAAAATTATTTTTTAATAAATTAATGTTATTATTTTTTATAAAATTAAATAAAATTTTAAACATTACAATATTATTTACATAATTATAACCATTTTTATTTATTAAAATTTCTTTTGATTTTAAACAGTTTATTTTTAAAAATTTATTTAAATTTTTTTTATTATTTTTCGTAATGGTATTTAATTTTTTAATTTTTGGTATAAATATTTTGTAATAGCTATATAAATCATTTAAATTTTTTGTTATATTACTACTTAAACTATTACTTATTTTTAATAAATTATATTTACAGTAATACATATATATATATTTAAATTCTATGTTATTAATTTTATTATTCATTGTTCTATTTGAATAATTTAAATATTTTTTAAAATTAATTAAATTAAAAATTTTATTAATATTTTTTGAATAAAATCCATATCTATTCAATTTAATTTTATAAAATTTAAAAAATTTTAATAATTTTTTAAAATAAATTTTTGAATATTTATTTTTTGTATTGTAAAAAATATTATTATAATTAAAAGTTAGATAATCAATATTATTTTTATATTTAAAATTATTTTTAAAAATATTAATAAAATAATTTTTTAAAAAAATATTTGTATTTTTTTTTATTAAAAAATTATTTATAAATAAGAACTTATTAAAATTATTTAAATTTTTATTTATTTTAGAAAAAAAAAATTCACTACCCTCATAGTCTTCATAATCTTCACCGTCGTCCACATATTCTTCTGAGTAGTCCTCACTACTATCCACATAATTGTCATCTATAAGCTCGTAATCATAATAATCTCCACCGATACTGCTAATTTTTCCTTTATTTTTATTATGTTTAGATAAATACCTATAATAATAATAATCATAATTTTCTGAACCTATATTATCAATTTTTTTATAATTATGATTACTACCACTATCAGTACCGTACGTTATGCTATAGTTATAAACATTATCATGTATATTATTTTTATTTTTTTTATTGTATATTAATAATTTTTTATAAAAATTTATATTTTCTCCATTATAAGTATACCAGTAATCATCATACTCAACTTCCCTATCTTCTGAATAATCTTTTAAAATTTCATCATATAAAGGCTCATTCAACAGTTTTTTATAATTATAATATTTTATTTTAAATTTATAAAATAGATTATCTATACCATAATCCCCTTCCCCATTATAATCTTCATATTCATTATAAATACCTTCGCCATACTCTTCACCATACCCACCGATATTAGTAACCATATTTTTACCATTCATACTTTCAGTGCTATTTTTATCAATTTCTAATAAAAAAGTATTAGAATATTTTTCATTATTTAAATTGTAGTTATTTAATATATTTCCATAAACACTATTTAATTTATTATTTTTATATTTTAAAAATGCATACATATTTCTATATTTATTAATTTCTGATATATTATAAAATCATTTTAAATTTTCTTTATTTAAAATAATAGAATAATCCCCCACATTATCAAATATGTAAATATTTTTTTTTAATAATATATTTAAAATTCTATACCTAATTAATTTAAAAGTGTTTATTTTTTTTATATTTAAAAATTTTTTAACATTAAAAAATATTTTTATTTTTTTATTTACAAAAAAATCAAATAATAAACTATAAGTTGATGTTTTTAAATAATTTTTTTTTATCATTAAATTATTTTTATTATTTAAAAAAGTTACATTTGTATTTAAATAAACGTTAAGTAAATTTCTTAATAATAGATTATTATTAATAAAATATCTAATATTATTTTTAATTTTTATATCAAAACAACCATTAACCGAATTTTGTTGTATTTTAAAATTTTTATTTTTAAAATATCCAATTTCTTTATTTTCAAAATTTACCAATTCTTTATAATCTTCACCCATATTCTTATCTTCTACATAATATTCATTTTTATATTTTTTTTTTAATTTTAAAAAATTAACATCTTTTATTAATTTTTTAAATTTATTATTATTTTTATTGTTTACATTTTGTATTATATTATTAAATTCATCTTCAAAATATTCTAGAGTATCGTTAAAAGTATTTGTATTTTTTAAATAAACAATATCGCTTAAATTATTAAAATTACTGTCATATTTTAATATTAAATTATTTTTATATAAAAAATAAAATTTTTTAAAAAATAAAGAATTATTTAAAAATGTTTTTAAATTTCCGTTGAAATTAATTTTACCAACATCGTGTAATGTTTTATTTATTATTTTAAAATATTTATTTTTTGATTCTTTAAATTTATTAAAAAATAATTCATTAATTGTTATTTTTGTAACATTAACACTTTTTAAAAAATTTTTATTTAAAAAGAAATTAAAATTTTTATATTTTGAAAAATTATAAAAATTAAAATTATTTAATGTATTTTTTTTTAATTTTTTATGTAAAAAATTTTTTAATTGTTTAAAACTAAAATTTAAAATTAATAAATCATCCTCAGGATATTCAACATTTCAGTCATATTCAAACTCATCCGATACTCTTTCATATTTAGGTCCGAATTTTATTGAATTATATTTAATTTGTCTTTTAAAAATATTTAAAAGATCAAATTCGGTTAATTTATGTTTAATTCCGGGACTATGGATAGAATAAAATAGGCTATTAAGTTGGTTTTGATACATTTCTAAATAAAATTTGTAATGATCTAATTTTTGCTTTAAAGAAATAAATGATTTATAATCTCTAATAAATGATTTGATATCATAATAATAATAATTTTCTAATAATTTATTTGTAAAAAGATAAACAAAATTATGTCAATAAAATTTTCTTTGAAAAGCTAATCTTTTTGTTACATCAATTTCTACTAAGTCCCAAACACTATTTAAATATTTTTTATAATTATTTCAACTAATCCTATTTAACGACTCATCATTTACAAAAGATAATTCTGAATTTATTAAAAATTCTGTTTCATGTTCATCAAATTCAAAATTTTCAAAATTATTTGACATACCATCAAAAACACGCAATACTAAAGTTTCGTCATCTTCGCTTCAATCTTCGCCCAACTCCATGTCAGTATTTCATATTATTTCTGATTTATGTTTAAAACTATCCATATCTAAATTATGTGTATTTTTTTCAATTTTATAATTTATATCATTATTCTGATTTTTTAAAAATGTAATTACAATATTTTTTAAAATTGAATACTCGTAATTAGTTAAATTTTTTTTATTTTTTATTTTTTTTTTTAGTATAAGTATATTATCACTATAACTATTATCGTTAATTTTATCTAATATTTCAAAAATTTTTAAAAATTCAAAATAAGTAAATTTTTTATAACTATTAATTTTATTTAATATTTCTAATCAAACGCTATAATTTGAATTTTTTAATAAATATTTTTTAAAATAATTTAAATTTATTTTATTATTATCATATACTGGCCAATTGTCTGAATAAAAATCTAACCTAAACTCATCAAACAGTTTAAATATTGACAATTGGCTAACTTTATCATATAAATTGTCAAAATTTATATTTTTATGTTTATTTTTTAAATTTAAACCAAAACTAAACAATGATTGTAATGTAGAAAAATTATTGTTTTCATAAGAAATTAAAAATGTTAAAAATTTATTTAAATTTTTAACATTTTTAAAAATTTTAAATTTAAAATTTTTATTATTTATTGTTTTAGTAAAAAAATCAATTTTATTAAATTTTTTAAATAATATAGCTTTTGAAAATTTTGTACTATTTTTTATTTTTTTAGGTTTAAATTTGTTATCTCCGTATATATAATTTGAATCGATAGTATGTCACATTTCTCTTCTATAATTTTTTATATTTTTACTAAAAAAATTTAATAATTTATTAAAATTATAGTATATGTTAAAATTTTTATTTTTTTCTGGGAAAAAATCCTTAATTTGAATGTTTAAATTATTTATTTTTTTATTGATCACAAATGGACTAAAATATGATACTGTTTTTTCAATATCTAAAAATTCGTTATTTGTAAGTATATTTGAATAATCATAAAATCTATATTTATCAAAAAGTTCAGCCCTTACTTTAAAATCATATAATTCATTTTTTAATTTATTTCTAAACTCTAAGTTATCAAAATATAATTTTATAAATTTAGTATTTAAAGTTTTTTTATTAACTGAGTTAAATAAGTAATTTTGGTTTATACTATTTATTATTTTTATATTTTTATAAAAAATTGGATATTTTTTATAAAATACAAAATTAACCCTAAAACCATTTACAAGATCTTTTAAATAAAAATTTCTTAAAAATAATTTATTTATAAAATTATCAATAATTCAGTAATTGCTATGTTTTACTAAGTTTTGTTTTAAATTTAGTATGTGATTTTTAAACAACTTACTACTAAATGGTATTAAATAGTTAGGGTCGGATTCAAATTTTATAAAAAAATTTGATACGTTTTTTATATTTTTTTGATTTGATAGCAATATTTCAAATCTTCCAAATTTACTAAACCATCTTCTCATTTCTCTATTATTTTTTCTTTTATTTTTTATTCTTTTTATTTTTTTTTCTGATTCTAAAAAATCTAAAATAAACATATTATAGTATTTTGTATATTTAATTTTTTGTAAGAATATTCCTATTTTAGTATTAACTAAATACTTATCATTATAAATAATATTGTTGTTTTTTATAAAATTATTATTTTTTAAATTTACTAAGTTAAAATTGTCAAACTTATATTTATTATTAAAACTTAAATTATTTTGATATTTTTCAAAATAAAATTTTGTAAAATAAGACCTTAATTGGTTATACTTATCAACTTTTACTAATTTTCAATAATTTTTTTTATTGTAAAAAAACACATTAAAAATTAAATTTTTAAAATTTTTAAAAAAATTGTTTAAAGTTTTATTACTATTGTTTATTATTTTATAATAATCTAAAGTTAAAATTTTAAATACTTGAGGATATTTGTAATAAATACTATCGTTATTTTTTATAAGTTTTTTTATTTCAAATCAAGTTAAGTTACTTGTTTTTTTTATTATTTTTTTATTTAAATAATTTTCTAGATTCCAAATATTTTTATTTTTATTTATTTTTTTATAAAAAATACTATTTGAATGGTATAATCAAACAAAATCGTAAAATAAAGATATTTTATTTAATTTACTAGTATTACCTTTTACATTGTTTATATTTAAAGTTTCCAAAGATTTTATATAAAATAAGTTTAAATAAAAATATTTATTTAATATATTTTTATTATTTTTTATTTTTAAAATATTTGAAAAATTTAAATTATTTTTAAAATTTAAATATACTTGCAAATGTTTACAGTTATTTAATGATAATTTTTTATTAATTTTATACTTATCAGATAAATTACTAAAAAATATTATTTTATTAAATTTTTTTAATTTTTTAATTATTAAATTATTTTTTTTATAAAATAACAATAAATCACTACAGTTGTTATTAATAATAATTTTATTATTTATATTTAAATAATATTTAACTCTATTATTGTACAAAAAATAAACATATGTTTTAAATTTTTTATAAAAAATTTTATTAGCATTTAAAATTAACCAAAACTTTAGATTATTTAAATTAAAAATTTCTGTTTTTAAAATTCTACAATATTTACAAATTTTTAAATATTTAAAATTAAAGTTGTTTTTTATATAAAAATATTTTAAATATTTTTTAAATATTACACTATTATTTATTGAAAACTTTAATTTATTTTGTTTTATAAAAAAATTAAAATATTTTCAGTAATTTTTTATAAGTTTAGACTTATTTAACATAACAATAGAATTTTCTACTGTTTGATTTAAAATATTTTTTCCGGAAATTTGTTTACTACGTACGGCGAATTGGTAGTTTTTATTTTTTAATAAATCATTATTTTCTTTTGAATTTCCTAGCCCCAATTCTCATTTTATTATTTTTTTTATTTGATTAGTTGTCAAAGATTCGCCAAAAAAATTATTATAAATATTTAAAATAATATAATTATAAAAATTATAAAATAGATAAAAATTATAATTATTTTTTGATATTTTTTTATTTTTTCTATATAAAATTCTGGCATTTAATATTATTTTTTTAACCCTACTTACCTTATATTTAATTGAATATTTAGAAAAAAGTTCTAAATTAATAATATTAATTTGATTTCTAGAAATATAATTTATATTTTTTAAATCAAACATAAATCTAAAAAAATCTCTAAAATACATTTGTAAAGGTTTAATTAAAAATCTAATTTTATTATATTTTATTTTTTTATTTAAATATATATTTAATAATTTTTGATGTATAATAACATAATTGTATCTAGAGTATGGTGTTTTTTCTTTTAAGTACACACGTATTGGTTGTTTAATTCGATTTAGTATGTCTGAATATATAAAATTATTAAAATTTCTATTTTTAATAAAATTATCAGAACCTTTTGATCCAAAATTTCCCATATTATAAAAATTTTTTAACATTCCATATTTTAAATTATATAAATTTTGATTATTACCATAGTAAGAAAATATTTTATTTAATTCTTTTGTAAAATACTTAGAACGTATTACTCTGAGAGTATACTGATTTGTTGTTAGATATTTTAACGATTTTCTTAATATATCGTGATCTTTTATTACTCAACTATCCAAAAATCTCTCTTTTTCAATAAATGAACGAGTACCGTTAGACTTGCTGTTTAATCTCAGCCAAAATCAGTCAAACCCTCCCCTACCTAACTCGTTACCTCAACGATTTATCTTAGAATAATTTTGCTGAGTTTTTAAATCATTAAAATTATTTATATTATTTGATTTTTTATAAATTAATGATAGAAGTTTTAATTTTTTATTTCTATCCGAATAGTCTAGGTAGTATTCTGAATTATTATTTTTATTTATATTTTGTAAAAAGTTATAATGAAATTTAAAAATAGTATTTTTTGATAATTTATTATAAAAAATATTTATATTATTAAATAATTTAAATTGTACATATTTATTTGTTTTTAATATTAAATTTTTTTTCTTATTTAAAAATAATTTTCTTATATATAACTCATTATTAATAATTTTTGAATTTAACAAATTCGATATATTAGTATTAAAAAATTTATTTAAATTATAATTTTTTAATTCTAATTTGTTGTAATAAATACTGTTATATTTTTTAAATATTTTATTAGAATTTCTACTAGATCGACTTTGAGAAATTAGATCTTTTAAACCATAACCTTTTCTAAAATTATCTATAATTTTTTTATTATAATTAAACCAATAATCTCTTATTTTTGAATATTTTTTTAATGTTTTTATATTATTTTTTCACGATAAGTACAATTCTTTTAATTTTTGAGAACCCATACCTATGTAACTTTCAGGTCTATACCAAAAACCCCTAACTTGTGTTTTTTTAGATTCTCAAGTGTTTAAGAAAATATTTAAATTTTTATTTATATTTACATACCGTTGAATTCAATAAATGCTATCTATTAAAGTTGGATTGTAAATATTTTTATTTATTTTTGAAAATTTATAAATTAATTCTAAAAATTCTTTTTTTTTTAAAAAATAATTATTTAAAACAATGACATTATAATTTTTACATAATATATAATTTATAATTTTTATATCTATAAATATTCCAAAAAATTCTAGAAATTTTAAATATTTTAAAATATTTTTAATATTTGTATTTATATTAAATTTTAATATTTTAATTTTTTCTTTAAAAATACTATTTGAAACTATTTTAATACTATTTTTAAACTTTATAAAATTATGATAAAATAATATTTTTTGTTTTATAGAATAAATATACATAAAAAATAGTTTACAAATTAAATTACTTAATTCGTGTTTTAACTTATTATATTTAACAATTTCATAAAAAATAACTTTATTTATATTATCTTTATTTAAAAAACTGTAAAATATTTTATCATAATCTTGTTTTATAAATTGTTTTGAATATATTTTAAAATATAAAAAGTTATTTATTTTTTTTAATTCAATTAAAAATGAGTTTTTAGTCATATTACCATTATTTAAATTTTTAAAAATACTATTTATTTTAATTGTTGAATATTTTGATATCAATTTAATATAATTTAATTTATTTTTATAATTTATAAATTTATTATTTTTAATAATACTATTATTATATAATGATTTTTTTATAAATGTTTCCTGTATAGCTAATATTTCATATTTTATTTTTTTTATTCGTGAGTATATTTTATTTTTTTTTTGTTCGAATACTGAATTTAAATTTTTTATTTTATATTTTTTTTTTTCAAACCACACAGATTCTAATTTTTCTAATTCTAAAAGTCGTCTTTCTTCTTTTTTTTTTAATCACACTAGTAAATCTAATTTTCAATTTACTATTTTATAATAATTACAGTTTGAATTTTGTAAAAATTGCTGAATATATCTATTTTTTAATTTTTTGGAACAAAAATTATTTAAATTATTGTTAGCATTAAATAATAAAAAATTATTATACTTATATAAATTTAATACTTTTAACATGTATATTAATTTAATAAATTTATTAAATAAATTTTTTTTTACATAATTTATAGATAAAAAATTTAATAAAACATTGCTAGTATCAGTTTTATAATTTTTATAATTGTTTAATTTTTTAAATGTAAAATATTTTTTTAAAATATTAGAATTAATGTTATAAAATATTGTATAATTTTTATTTTTTTTAAGTAAAATATTTATTAATATTTTATTATTTTTTTTATTTTTAATAATAAATTCCTTATATTTTAATTTTAAACTTATTTTTTTTATTAAATTAAATTTATTTAAATTTAAATTAATGATTTCAAAATATTTATTAAATAAGTTAAAATAGTTATTGTTTAAAAAATACCTGTTATAATTAATATTTACAGTATTATTTGATAAAAAATTTATTTTAAAAATTTTTTTAAATAAATTATTCTTATATAAAATCTTAGTAGTTTTTTGTTTTTTATTTAAATTTTTTTTAAATTTTTTTTTCCATAAATCGGAACCTAATTCTATATCATTGAATGGTAAAGATACGTATTTATTTAATTTTTTTTCAATATTTTTACTATTTTCATTTAAAAATCTATTATTTTTTTTATTATTTAATGTCAACATTTTAGATATATCTAGAAATTCTGATATCTTAGAAAATTCTTTTTTTTTTAAACTATTAAATAAATTAATTGTTTTTTGAACTGTATTATTTGATAATAATATCGAATCATTTTCAATAGTATTTTCTAGTAAAGATTTTTCTGAATTTACTATAAAATTAACTATATTTTTATTATTATTAATAAAATTTCTTATAAAAATTTTTGAATTTTCACTATTTAACATATTTATAGAATTAATATAAGATAATTTTTGAAATTTTTTAAGTCTTAATATTCTACCTAAATCGATATCTACTGATTTTTTTATGTCTCTTTTAAAATAATTAAAATAAGATATGTTATTTAGTAATAGTTTTTTTCTTTTTTTAGAAAATACAGTTGAATAGTTTTTTTTAAAAAGTAAAGATTCTCAACCTAAATTTATTATAAAATATTCAAATAATTTAGAACTATTGTACTTATTATTTAAAAAACCTATGGCATTTTTATAATTTGATCTTTTAAACAGTAATGAGCTTTCATTATCAGTAATAAATTTTTTGATATTTAATTTAATTTTATAAAAATTTGTATAATTAGTTATTTTAACATTATTAAATAATTTTGGAATAAAAAAATTAATTTTTTTATTATTTATTTTAAAATTTTTATTTAAAAATTTTAAAAAAAATATATTATTTTTATATATTTTACTATAATGTTTTTTATACTTAAACTTAAAAAAATTTGAATATATTTGTAATATTTTATTTTTTTTTATAATTAAAAATGCATTTATATCTATTTTTTTAAATAAATTTTTTATTTTTTTTTCAAAAAATTTAGATTTTCAAGTTTTATATCAAAAATTTGAATTTTTGATACTCATGTTTTCAATATCTTTAAATATACCTGTACTATTTAAGTTTTTTTTAAAAAAATTTAAATTTATTATATTTTTATAAGTTTGATAATAGTTAAAACATATGTATTTATTATTTAATTTTATTTTTTTTGTTTCTATTATATTTAAATTTTTTATATTTTTATTGGATAAAGTAAAAAACAATAAATTATTTAACCCATAAGAATAATTACAAAAGTTATTAAAAATAATTATATTTGAAAATTTGAAATTTAAAAAAAAATTTTTTATTTTTAAATTTCTATACTTAAAATTTGAATACGCCCAATTCGCATATATATTAATGTAATTATTTTTAAAATTAGAATTTATTTTATTTTTTTTTAAAATACTAAAGTTTAATTTACTTAACAAATTATTATCAAACATGTCTAATATTTTATTATGAATATCTTGCAATAATTTTTTTTTTTTTATTTTAGCTTCTGCGATAATATTTATATTTTGTATGTATTTGTTTTTTTTTACATTATTGTGATTTTTATACTTATTTTTAAAAAAATCAATATAATAATAATTATTTTTTAAATTTATATTATTTTTGTATTTTTTTATTTTTTTTAAAAATATGTAACCAGTATTCTCTTTTAGTTTTATATATTTATTATTTAAAATAGAATAATTTATTCAAATATTAGAAAAATTAATACTAAAACCTGTATTTCTAAAGTCTAAGTATTTATTATTTTTATATTTTTTTAAAAATGTATTATTATTTTTATTTAAGTAATGGTCAATTATTTCTGATTTAATAAATGTATTTTTTATAGAAAAATTATTATTAAATACGACGTCATTTGTAAAATTTTTTGATAGTAAATTTAACTTCGATAAAAAAATAGTATTTTTATTATTTCTTAATTTTTTATCATATTTTATGTTTAATAACTTTTTTATTAATAATAAATCAGAACTTATTGATAACAAATTATTGTTATATTTAAAAAAATTATTACAATATTTATTAAATTTTCATTTTGAAATATCTAAAATATTTTTTATTTTCGAAAATTCGTTAAAGTTACCGGTATTTTTAATTGATTGTTCTTTTTCATTTATTAAAACATTATATAAAAAATTTTTAATAAAAGAATTTAAATAAATACCATAATCATATTCAGAAGTAATGTTAAAATTTGAAAAAAAAATTGGATTAATTTTTGTTTTTAAAAAAAAATTAAAACAAAAAAATTTTTCAATTAAATTTATTTTTTTTATTTCATTTTTATGTTGTCCTGTTGTTTTTTTATCAAAATATTTAAATTTATTTAAATGGCTGACTTTTAAAATTTTTTCTACTTGATTCAATTTTGTTATTAAACTATCCGCATATAAAATACAGTTATTAATTTCTGCATTTTTAAAATTTATATTAATTGGTATTAGTATATTTTTTTTAAAATAAAAAAAATTATAATTAATATTGTATTTATAATTAAATTTTGTTTTTAAATTTAAAAATTTCAAATAAATTTCTATATTTTGTTTTTTTAATATTAATTTTTTTTTACATAATGTATAATATAGCAATGTTTTGTTTAAATTAAAAAATTTAAAACATGGTTTATTTTTATATTTATTTTTAAAAAAAATAAAAAATAATTTATCACCAAATTCTTTAATTTTATTTTTTTCATTATATAAAATTTCAAAATCAAAACCTAAATAAGATACTTTATTTTTATTTTTAATGTAAGTAAACAATATATTATTTTCTGAATTTAAATTATACTCAATATTGTTAAAATTTGGCAAATATTCGTAAGAAATATCAAAATTAACGTTACGTCTGTATTTTATACTATTTTTATATTTTAACATTTTTAATAAAAATCCAAAATCAAAATTATAATTATTATGTTTTAAATTTATAAAAATATCTAAAATTATTTTTATTTTTTTAAATAATAAGTTTATATACATTGCATAAGAATACGTTAAATATCTAATATTAGATATATTTTTAAAATAAAGATTAAATTTTTCTAAATTATCTTTTAAACTATATTTTTTTATATCTTTTAAATCACAATGTGTATTATTAGTTATTATGTGCCATTTTTTATTTATATAATATTTTAAATTCGTAAAAAAATAACTATTAAATGTAGTTTTTTTATTTTTTTCTATGTATCTTTTTGAATTTTTTAAAAAAAATTCAAAATACTGTGATATTTTTTTTTTCGAGCTTTTTGATATATTTATATTATACATTATTTTATATTTAAAATTTTTTAATTTTATTTTATTAAACTCAATTAAAAAATCATAGTATATAGAAAAATTATTATTTATTTTCTCTAAATCTATACTTTTTTTTTCACTACTTAACTTAAAAAAAGGATGGTTATTATTCAAATTTAGGTGTTTAAAATTAGATCCGTAATTTATTAATATTTTTGGAAAAATTTTATTATATGTATATGTGTAATCTTCAAAATTATATAATATTTTTGGTTTTAATGAGTTATTTAATAAAATAACAATATCATCATTTATTAAAATATTTTTTTTAAGTAAAAATTTTTTATTTTTTGATTCTATAGATAACTTATTTGATTTAATTAAATCTGTTGATTTATTAAATGAATATCCGAATGTATTAGATATTAATTTCAAAAATAAAGAATAGGAAAAAACTCAATCCTGATCAATAATTTTTTTATTTATATTTTTTATATCTTTTTTATTAATATCTTTAACTGATCCCGATAGTATAGAATTTACCAAATGCTTTATGTTGTATTGATTAGATAATCCGTATTTATCTAATGCTGATATAATAAATTTAATATAAATTATTGAAAAATAATATAAAATAGAATTTAACATTGCTTTATTATTTATATTAAAATTTAATATATGTTTAAAATTGGTAAAATTTATTATAGCTGTATTTATAAATGTATCTAAGAAACTAAAAGGAATTTTTTCATAATTTGTATAATCATTATCAAATTTATTTATAAAAAAAAAATTATGTTTTATATTTATATCAAAATTTTTTGAATTATGTTTAAAGTGATTGTTTAATATTTTTTCATAATTATAAATTTCTAAAGCATTTTCTAGTAAACTATCTTCAACTAAATTAAATAATTCTGGTATTCAAATTGGTGTTCAATTGGAATTTTCAAAAAATATGAAATTTAAATCAGAAAGTTTATTTATTGATTCATCAATAGTATCTATACAAAAAATTAGATCCTCACCTAAAACGTTAATAGGGTATATTTTTTCATATTCCAAAATTTTAGATATTTTTGAATCTTTAGTTTTTATTAAAATATCAATTAATTGTTTTTGATTAGAACTACGAAAATAATTAATAATTTCAGATAAATTTCTAAATCTAAAATTTTTATAATTATATTTTTTTTTATTTTCAAAATCAATTATAAATTTTGAATATAATTTTATATTCTCATGAAAATTAAATTTTTTATTTGATATTATTATTTTTAATCATTTAAATTTTAAAGTTTTAGAATAGTTATCAAAAATATATTTGAAATCATTATCATCAACTAATTTAGATTTTGATGAATTATTGAAAGTTCCCAATATATACTCTAACCCCTTATTTTTTTTATATAAAAAATCATTATTAGTAATATAGAAATCTTCTTTATTAATTACGTTTTTTTTAAAAGTAAAGGAACTATTTAAATTTTTAGAATTACCCATATTTAATAGGTTATGATAACCGTAAAGATTTATATATGTTGGTGACCCTAACCTAAGCATACTATTAACATTAACCCCATCACCTAAAATTTCTTTATTTATTATTTCCATAAATTTACTATTCCTATTTGTCAAATAAAAAGGTATTATATTATTATAAGGAGTTTTTTTATATTCATATGCATAATTATCGAATCTTTTGCTATAATAATTATTAAATGAAAATTTATTTTTAAATTTTATTTTTTTATCTAAATCTGAACCTAAAATGTGTTTATCCATTAAATTTAAATGGTTTATTGGAAATTGATAATTTATTGGGTAACTTAAATCAAATAAGAATTTTAAATTTTTATTTTTAAAATAGTAATTTTCTATTCTATTCGAAATATGAGAATCTTTGTTTAAAAATTTATAATTTTTATAAACAAATTGTTCAGGTATATATGAAAGTCCTAAATAAAGTTGTCTTTTTCTATAGTTAGGAAACATGTCAGATGTTCATACATTGGGGTTAACTCGATCCATAATTTTTAAAAATAAACGATAAATTGGGTAATTTTTAATTCCGCCAAGTTTTTTATATTCGTTAGGTTTTTGTATAAATTTATTAAATTTTTTTTTAGTTAAACTCATATCATCTAAATTTAAAACTTTATCCATAATATCACTATTAAAATTATTTTGAGTCTTTATCCAATCGTATTTTTTTGTTTTAACTTCGTTCAAGTAGTCAAAATTAAATACTTTAGTGCTTTTTAAACTTTTAACATATTCTAAATATACCCTATATTTATTTTTATCAAAAATATCAATATCAGTTGTATTTCAAAAATTTAACGAATTGTCCAATTCTATGTCGGATCACAATTTTTGATAGCTTTCTGAATTTATAAGTAAGTCTGATATTTCAAAAAGGTTATTAATATTTTTATTTTTATATTCTTTTATATATGGAACGTCTCTAAGCAATGGTCCTAAATTAAAAATTTCTAAAGGGTTGTGTTTTAACACTGTCGATTCTCAGTTACTATCCAACCCTTCATTATCATTTATATAGAAATATTGAATATTATCTCTTAAAATTTTTTGATAAATATTTTTATTATTTTTATTAAATAAAATTGTAATTGAATTTTTAAACTTTTTGTTATTAACATTTTTTAATTTTAACTTATACTTTAATTCAAAATAATTTAAGTATACATTATTATAATTATTTAAATATTTAGTTTCAAAATTTAAAATTTTTAAATTTTTTAAAAAAAAGTTATTATAAGTTTTATTTATTTTTTTAAAATTATCCACAAATATACTACTAAATAAATGTTTTTTATTTTTAACATTAATTAATGTTCATATGTTTTTTCCACAAAAACTATTAAATAACTTTATTTTAAATTTTGAATTATTTTCATAATTAATTATCAAGTTGTTAAATTTTTTTTTAGAAGATAATCAAAATGATCCATAAAATGACAATAACTGGTCAGATATTATTTGATTTTTTAAAAAAAGTGTTAAGGGTCTTTGTTTTTCTATAAATTCTTTTTTGGATAGCCAATCTTTTGATAAAAATTCTAAATATTTTGTATTTTTTAAGCTACTTTCGATAGTATCTGACGATTGTAAATTATCTAATTTATTTTCTAATAAATTTTTTAAATAATAATTAGTATTAAAATTAATACTTGAATTATTAATGTTTAATTCATCTAGATAACTAAAATTAAAATTAAATTTTTTTATTTTATTATCGTGAAAATAACGACTTTGCAAATCTAACTCAGAATAATTATCGTCTAAATCATATTTATTTAAATTTATAAAAATTGGAAAATTGGAAAATTCAAAAATAAAATCACTGTCTTCTGTATCAAAAATACTATCATTTTCTAAATTTTTTGTATTTTTATTATTTGATTGATTATTTTCCATAGTTAAATATTTGTTTAATTTATTTTTGTTTGTAAAATTAGAATTTAAATAAAATTTTGATAGATTATTATAATTTTTAAATTTAACATAATTTCTATTAAAATTGTTATAAAAATAGTTATTTATTAATGATAAATTTACCAACTCTTGACTTATTTTATTTTTAAAACTATACGTTAAGTTATTTCTGTAATTAGATATATAGTCACTTATGTTTATATTTTTATCAAAATCTTGAAACTCTAAATTATCATATAATTCAAAATTTGAATTTGGTGTTGAAAAATATTCTCAATAAAGTTGTGGCAATACTATTTTATCGTTAAAATTAAAATTATTATTTATTTTTATTGAATTTTGGGATGGTAGTCCAAATTTTGTGTTTATTTTAAAAATTTCAAAATGATACGACAATAAGTCATCTCCTATTAGTGTATAGTTTTTTAAATTATTATTTTTTTTTGGATTTTTATAATCATATAAATCATTTTTAAAATTTTGACTTTTAGTATATAGAACACTTTCATCTTTTCTATACTCCATATATCAAAATAATCTAGGAAATCTATGTTTAAGTTTTGTTATCTTAGAAAAATTAATGTTAACATTTCCACTAGTAACACAAGAGTTTAGTGTAATAAATTTAAATTTTCAAATATTTGGCTCAAATACTCAATGCGAATAAAGGTATTCAAAAATATTCAAAAATTCAATATAAAAAATATTAAAATTACCAAAAAAACCAAAAAAAAATAAATAAAATTCGTTAATAAGTAGAGTAAACCATTTTAAAATAAGCTTTACATTTTCAATTCCACGAATCAATAATATCCATAAAAAATTGTAATCAAATAAAAATAATTCATAAATTTTAATATTGTCAGATTTTTTAAATGAATCAAAAATATCATCCAATTCACTATACTTAAACAATTTAAAAGATAGCAAATTATAACTATTACTTATTTTATTATCAAAATAATTAAAATTATTTTTACCTTGATTATTTAATACCTGTGTACCAGATTTTAAATTTACAGAATTTCTAATAGATCAACGGTTATTAGAATTTATTGGATTTTCTAACTTATAATTTAAATCATTTTTGCCTTTTAAAAAAAATCAATTCAGTTGCGACAATATCAATCACCTATTGTTATTTCTATTTGAAATATCTGAGGAAAAGTTACTTAAAGATTCTAAAAATTTGTAATTATTTTTATACTTTTCTTTTACTTTTGAAAAATTAGAACTGTTGTTGTAAGAATTAAAAATTCCAAAATGTTCTAATTTATTGTTGTTTTCTTTAAATTCAACACCTTCAACATTTTTACCCATGGTAAAATATATATTATCTTTTACCCCAAAAAAATCAGTATCTAAATATTTACTATCAACAATACTGTCTATCTCATACGTACTTTTATTTTCATGTTTTAAGTTATGGTCCCAAAAATTATAATCCTTATATTGACTTAATGATAAAATATTGTCATAATAAGAACTATTTTCACTAAATTTTTTTTTTACTGTTAAATTGGAAATTTTTTGTAAATTATCTGATACAATTTCATTAGTTTTAAATTTTGTATCAAACTTATCATAATTCGTTGTTTTAATTAAATCGTTAAAAATACTATTATTATTCAAATTAATAAATTCATTATATTTTTTATTTTTGTAACTGTTTCCTATTAATTTATATTTTTCTAGGTATTCAGAATAATTATTAAATGAGTTAGAATTATGATTTTTTTTATTAAATACATACATGAACCTATCGTTAATATCAGAATCTCAATAAAAATCTTTTGTATTAATAATATTACCCAACTCATTTTCAAAATAATGTGTATAGTTTAGTTTTTTATTAGAATATTTTTCTGCGTTTTTTACGTTTTTTATAGGATTATTTTTAGCGTGTAGTACGTTTGATAAGGAATTTTTTTCTAAAATATTTTCAGTATTTCAAGAAAAAAGATCACTCGGGTCTGCATTAAACTCTATTTTATTATAATCCTCTATATTTTCATTATTACTAATATCAGATAAAATATTATTATTTAATACTTCCAAATTTCCTGAAAAATTTAATAAATTTTTATTATTATAAACAATTTTTTTTTTATTAAAATTTTCAGAATCATAAACTCCCAATGACTTATAATTAAAATTATTATTAAACATAGATGGTAATCGTGACCATTTAAACTTATTTGTTAATATTTTTTCATTTCCAAAATCTTCGCCTCTATCGATAAAATTTAACCACATTCTTCTTTTAAGTCTCTGCCTTTGGCTATGTAAATCAAAAATAGCGTAACTGTCATAAGGTGATTCAATAAACTCAGAACCATCTTCAGATGCATTTCTATAATAATCCTGAGATTCTATATTAAAAAATAAATCTACGGATGATTGTGTATTTTGATTATTTAAATCAAAATTTTCTATATCAAAATCGTTATCCGTTTGTAATGTTTTTAATACCCAGTCATCATACTCAGATTTAGTGTAAGGGTTGTAAACTTCTTCAATTTTTTCATTATTTTCATTATTATATATTAAACTAGTCTCATCTGTATAATTGTCGCTATTTGAATACAAATTTTCATCAACATCTGGTATTTCTAAATCTGATATATTTGAAATTTCATTAGTTTGCATACTAGTATTTGACTTTTTATAAAAAAATAAATCAAATTCAGTATAATTTGTGTCTAATAACTTATCTTCAAAATCTAAATTTTTATTTTTTAATTTTATTTTATTATTTTTAAAATAATTGTAATTTTTTTTTTCAAAAATGTCATTATTTTGAATATAATTACCCGATTCATCACTAAAATTAGTTAAATTTTTAAATGATTTTTCCTTATTTATGTGTAAATTATCCAAATTGTTTGTTGTAATTCCAAAAAGGGGTTCTAAAAAATAGGTATTTTTATCATTGTTTTTATACACATCTGAAAGTGAATTTTGATTATACAATTTATCTGAATATTTAATAAAGTCATCTTCAATTTCTATTTTAAAAGTTTCCTTGTATTTACGGAACTTATCAGTGCTTTGACTTAATGCAAATCTGTAATCTTGAAAATTTTCTCTAAAATTAAATTCATCTACACTTAAAATATATTTAGATATTCTTTCTAAATTATGCCCGTAATCAACAGATTCTCGAAATTTTAATTGAATTTCTGGCAATTCATCGCCAAAATCAAAACTATTTGCCATTTCTATAGGTCGTTGCCTTACCCAATCTGTTGTTTCTACGTCAGTATTTAGCCATTTAAATTCTTCAAATAACAAATCGTCATAATTTATATGCATTAGATTGTGGTTTGGCCTATTAGTCATACCTATATATTCTTCATCTTCTTTATCAAAATCATATTCTGGACCATTATATCGCCAATCTCTGTAAGCTCTTTCCTCATTATGCCAATCTTGAGAATCAATTATACCAGGATAATAACGACCACTTATTTCTATATTAGATTTTCCTTTATATAGTAATTTATTAATATCCATTAAATTATTAGAAACAGTATCTTCATTTAAGCTTCCCAATAATTTAGAATAAAGAGAACCTCTAAGCCAATCATATTTAAACAAGGAATCGGTTGTATTTAAAATTTTAGATATTATACCCCTAGATTCTCTTTTTATCATTAAATTCCAATATTCTGGCAAAATTTGATTTGTTCAAAATATTTCAGGTATTGGTCGTTTTTGTAATTCTTCAAAATTGTCAAAATAACTATTTTCTGAATCTCATCAATAAAATTTTGTATTGTTATAGTTCGAATCGGCCGTATCTTCGCCTGAAAAAACTGGTTGTAAAATGGAATCGATTGTTGATCTGTCATAAAACTTAAACCCGTTTTTTGTTGTATGGGTTAAACTTGGTATTACTTGAAATTTTTTATATAAGTTTTCCTCATTTCAGTATTGTTCAGTTAAATTACCAGGGGTAACGTTATACTCTTCTAAGTTTGGGAATAGCATAAATCCTGAATTAAACTCAACTTGTGGTATGTACCTAATTGTTATGTCATTATTTATTAAAGAATTTATTTTTTTTCCAAAAAATAAACCAGGTTTTGTTTTTTGTAAAAAAATATCATTTTGTTTAAATCTAATGCCACGTAAAAATTTAAACTTATCATAATTTCTACTTATTCTTAAATTTTTTCTAGTATTAAATAACCTATACATACTAAAATTTTCAGGAATTTCTGGTAAAACCATAGGCCTTGCTGTGGAATTTGGTCATAAGCCTAAAATATTATCGTATTTTGTTGTGTTTTTATAATTTGGCATTATATTTGATATTTTTTTTAAAAATTTATCATTTTGATATAACAGCGGAAGTTTATTCTTAAAAATCTGAGTTCTTGTAGAATGCGATGATTTAGATGTTACACCTCTTATAGTTCCTTTCATTTGATTGTAAATAAAACCCGTTTTAAATCTTTTTTTTAATTTTTGAAATTTATTCAATTTTTTGTAATAATCATAAAAATTATCGTCTACGTCGACCAAACTATCTTTAAATGTTGAACCATCAAAAATTTTAGGTAATTCGTAGTTTTTTAATAAATTTTGTTTTTCGGTATCTACTAAAATTACATCTATCAAATTTAAATTAATATCAAAAATTAATATTTTTTTAGTATTGTCTGTTACTAAACTATTTCCAACAGTATACCCTGACGCCATAAAAGATGGTATTTCATACCCATCTTTTGTAATATGAAGATATGGAAATCACATATCACTTATTTTAAAATATTGTAAATTTGTTGTATATTTTTGATCAAAATATTCATTGGTTGTTTTATTTAAAAAATTTAAATTCGATACTTCAGTTGGTGAAGTTATCTTATTATTATTTAAATCAACTGATAAAAAATTTCCTGAATTTTTTAAACTGTTACCGGTTTCTTTAAAATATGCAATGCTGAATTTTTTTTGATTTTTTTGTAATGTTTTTGATAAAAAACTTATCTCACAATTTAATTTAATTTTATCAGATAAACTACCGTTTGTTTCTATAATTTCTAAATTATTTCAATTTTTTTTAAACTTAATAAAATTAATGCCATTAAAAAAGAGAGGTGCAGTATTAGCCAACATAATTTTATTTTCAATTTTATAAAAATAGGGTGATTTAGATGATATGAATTTATAATATTTATCATCAAAATGTATATAATTTCCATTTATTGGTTTTATAGTTTTAATATTTGAAAATTTTCCATTTTTAAAATCAAATATAAATGAAAAATTGTTTAAATTTTTATTTGTATAAACATCTAGAGGGTTTTCATAAAAATATAAGTGATTTTCCAAAATATGGAATGTTATATAATCGAAATCATTTTTATAAAAATTTTCTAATTTAGTGAATAAGTATCTATAATTTTTAAATTGACTATTTGTAGTATTTAAAACAAATTCTTTAAAAATTGTATACAATTCATTTAAGTTTTTTTTATAAAATTTACTATTTAAATTACCAAAAAATACTAATGGTTTTTTTTCTTCTATGTTATCACTTTTAGGTAATTTTGAAAAAATATAATCTATATCAATTTTATTTGAAATATTGTTATATTTTTTATTGTGTTTTAATGTGTTATCGTTAGATTTTATTCTAGAATTAGAATCAAATTTTTTAAATATTTTTTTTTTTAAAAGATTATTATTAAAACTTTCATCATAAGTTGTTTTTTTTTTTCAGTTTAAATTTAACTTAGATTCTATAAGAGAATCTAAAATTAGCGAATCAACATTACTACTTATTGTAGTATTAATATAATTACTTTTTTTTGAAATTTGCAATTCTCCGTTTAGTCAAGGATTTTTTAATTCCGACGATTCGATATTTAATAAAAAAAGTATTTTAGAAGCTTCAGTTTTTTTTTTCAAATCATTAGAATTCAAATTAACAAGTATATTAAAAATAGAAATATCAGAACCTGCCGTATAATTAAGCGAGCTTAAAATATTATTATCAAAGTTAATATTTTTATTATTTTTTTCTAAATTACCCAGTATTGCAAAATCTGGCATATTACCGCTATTTTCAATTGATCAAGGTTCTGAATCTCTTACTATTCTATTAATTTTTATATCTTTTTTTCATTTATTTTTTTTAAAATTTATTTTATTTATAAATTTTTTTCTAAAATCTGAGAAATATAAATTTTTTTTTTTTTTTAACTGCATGTTAAGTTTTTTTAATCTTGATTTTTTAAGTTTATTGGAAAATTTTGAAAAACTCTCATCACTATTTAATTTTTTTTTTAATATATTGATATTATTTATGTATTTTTTTTTATTTTTATAAAATTTTTGCAAGTTACCATTAAACCATTTATTTAAATCATAATCTGAAAATAATTCAATTTTTTTTATATAAGATTTATCTGAATTTGTTTGTTCTAACCAATCGTCTAAAAAAAAATCTTCAAAATCCCTATTATCAGAATTTTCAAAATTAACAATTTCAGAATTTTCAAAATCACCAATTAACATATTATCTATATCAAAATAATCGTTAAATACTAAATTTTCATTATTTAAAAAATAATCATAATTATCCACATCTAAATCTATTTCTAAATTTACAAAACCATCCCAATCAAATAGATAATCTTCAAAATCTGAATCTCCCTCATTTTCTAAGCTAATTAAGGAATTTCAATATTTTGTTGAATTGTCTTGTAAAATATTTTCTGACATTTCTAAGTTCCCGTTAAATTTATCATAACTTATATCAGATAAGTCATTAAGTGTGTTAAAATTAGAATCTTTAAATTTTAAATATAATACATCATTTTCTAATAATTTATCAATATGTGAATTTTTAGTATTATTGTAATTAGGGTATATATTTTTATAAAATAATTTATTATATTTTAAAAATTTATTATTAAAATAACTCTTTTCTTTAATATTATTAATAATTTTATTTAAAATATATAAATTTTTAATTTTTAATTTTTTTAATATTTTTTCAATACTAAAAGTACTTATATTATCTTTAATTTTATTATTAAAATAATAATAATAAAAATCATTATATTCATCTAATTTTGATTTTTTAAAATTATAATATTTTTTAAAATCTTCATAAATATTTTTATTAAACATATTATCTATAAAAAATTCATCAACCGATTCTTCATTTAAAAAATTATCAATTATTTCAAATTGTGTTTTATTTCAAAAAAAATAGTCCTCATCTTCCCAATCTTCATTACCATTTTTGTTATTACTGACATACTCACCATCGTAGGTATTTTCTCCAAATAAAATGTGATCATATCCGTCTTCTTCAAATCAACTATACTGATTATAATTATCTTTATATTCAAACTCTTCTTTATACTCTTCAACTATACTATCACCATAATAATCATTGTCATATTTAAAACCTAATTTATCTTCTTCAAACAACTTAAAATAATAATAATCATTTTTATACTCAAAATTTTCTTGATATTTTTCAAACCACTTATAAGAATAGTAATCATTTTTATTTTCAAAATTTGTTTTACCTAAATTAATAAAATCCATATTTTCATAATAATTATTTTCATACTCATAATTTTCTAAATTATTTTTTACACGAAAATCTTTATAATTATTTGAAAACTTATTAAAAAAATAATTATTATTTTTTTTAAAATAATTTATTAAATTTTGGTCTAATTTGTTTTTATACTGTTTTAATTCCACACTATCATCAATATGTTCATTTTCTGATATAAAAGGATTTTTAAAATTATTTAATATTTTAATTTCACTATTTAAAAATTCATTGAAAAAAATAAAATCATCATCTACGAATTTATCTACATATTTAATTTTTCTTTTTAAATTTTGATTTTTATATTTATTTTTTTTAAAGAATAAGTCATATTTAATATTTTTTTTAAAATTAAATTCAGAAAAATCTTTAATTATGTCCACATTTCTTGATTGATTAGATGTTTTAACTAATAAAGTATCGGAATATTTTTTTATTTTTTTAAATTTTATTTTATTTTTTTTTCTTTGAAACACGTCCCATAAATTATAATTTATGTTTTTAAATTTTTTTTTTATTTTTTTAAATAATCTTTTTTTTTTTCTTTTATGTTTTAAATTATTATCAATTTCCTCATTAAAATATCAAGAATCTAAATCTTTTCTTAAAAATCATTTAACAGATTCTGAAGTTTTTTTTAAATACTTAATATCAAAAAAATTTTGATTTTCTACCGTAGGGTATTTATTGTTAAAAACTATTGGGAGTTCAGTTGGGGCAATGCTGAATTTTAACGACATTAATAATTTTTTATTTATTTTTTGAACATCATCAAAAGAAATAACAGACCCCGATGATATTAGTTTATTTTTTTTTGGAATATTTAAGGTTTTTTTTGTATAATCAAAACTTAATATTTGATCAATTATTCCCATATTCTTAAATATATATATAAAATTATTTAAAAAAAAATAAAAATTGTTATAGATGTAGTAATTAAATAAGGCTGAATGTCATACATTTAAGGTTTGTATTATTAACCAAAAATAGTCAATAGCTGTAGTAATTAGCCAAAACGGTAAACTAACCAACCTTGAATCGTAAAAATACTCTACTTTTCCCTTATAGTCCATTCAATCCAGAAAAATAGATCCGGAAAAAAAAGTAATTTCTAAAGTTTCAATATAAGTCAATAAATCAGAGTAAGCATACCTTACAATAGGCTCAAATAATGATATCATTATTCAATTTGATATATCTAAAATATAGTATTCACGAAATCATTGGTAGTAATATAGTGGAAATACGAAATGCGTATAAAATAGTATACCAAAAATATCTAAATAAGTAAATAGTTGATCTAAAAACCCAAATTCAGGCAATTCACCGTATACTATTGATATTATGTTTTTAGTAAAAAAAACAGGTAAAAAATCAAAATAATCAAAAAATTCTAAAAAATCAACCGCATTGGTTATACTATTTTCAAATTTTTTATATTTTATATTTTTAATATAATCAAAATAATTTAGATTTACATTATAGTAGGTGTTTGAAGTGTCTTTAAACAAAGTATTGAATGTATTTAATTTTGATATAAATTCAACTGTGTTTGAATTTGTAGAAAATCCACTTACGTATTTTATATATATATCAGATAAGTTATCATAAATATTTAATTCTGATTTTTTAAAAAAATATTCTAAAAATTTTGATATTTTAAAAAAAAAATCTAAAATATTAAAATTATAATAGCCTAAACTATAAATATACTCTACTAATAATTCTGTATCGGATAAATTTCTAAGTATTTTAACAACATTGTTATAAAAAAGATTAGAATTTTTTATTAGATATTTAAATTTTAAACTATTACTCTTAGCTATTAAACTTATTTTATTATTGTTTATATAATGGAAATGGTATAATTTTCCACCAAATTCTGTATTTTTTTTTTTAAAAAAAAAATTATTATTTATTTTATTTAAAAATTCAAATTCAACAATTTTAACATTATTTACGGTTGATTTATAAATTTTTGGATATAAAATGTTGAAATTGTTTTTTATTTTTTTAAAATTGGTCGAAAAATATTTTTTAGGTACATTTTCTATTGTTTTTATACTTAAATTTGGCTTATTTATAAAATACTTATCAAAATTTCAAAACTGAGGTACGTAATAATTTAACTTAAAAATAAACTTTTTATTAGTTAAATTAGTATTTAATAAGTATTTATAATAATTTTTAGTAAAAAATTCATTATAAAATGTTGGAACAACAAATCTATTTTCAGTTAATTTTGAAATAAAAAAAAATCTACTATTATTATAATTATTAAATCTAAATATATTAAACTCATATCAAAAAACATCATTATCCAATATTCAGTTAATAACCCTTATTATATAAACTGAATTGTAGTTTAGATTTAACATTGTATCTATCAATTTAACAATCAACAATATCTCGTTTGTTAACTTTAAATAATTATTTTTAAATTCTGAGGATTCTATCATACCTAATGCGTATAAAATTAACATAATATTTTTATTTACATAAACTTCTCCGTTATCAAATAATTTATCGAATGTTGACAAAATTTCAATAAAAAATTCCCTATTTATTTTTAAATTTTCCGAATAATTTAATAAAATTTTTTCGATAATTTCACTTGTTATTAATTTTTCTTTTATATTTTTATTTGATATTGGTAGGTATGCTATTTTTGTATTTAGATTTCCAAAATTTGATGAATAATTTGGCCAAGCTCTTCCATATTTTATATTTTTTATTATATTAATCTCATGATTAGTAAATTTTAAATGTTTTCCTAATTGTTGTGCTGAACTGATTGACGGATATATTGTAATTTCTCTTAATATATTAGTTTTAGTACTATTATTGCTGGATATAAATATTAATTTTTTTGTTAAAAAATAAACATTATTGTTAAAATTATTAATTAGGCCAGGTAATTTAATAACGTAATTTATCGATAAATTAATAAATGAAAGTAAAAAATTAATTAAAGAAAAATTATTTATTTTTTGTTCTAATAAAATTGTTCCAAAATTAAAATTATTGTTATCAAAATTACCGTATAAGTTTATTGGAGATTTTAAATAATTAGAGTTTACTGGACCAAAAGTAAAAATATCGGATGATAATCAACCACTGGTATAAGGTCGTTTATCTCAAAACTTATCAAGAGTATCGTAATGCATAGATGTGCTATTTTTATAACTAAAATCAAAAATAGGGTTTCTTAATAAAAAAATTCCGTAATTAATAAAAATATTACCACCCAACCCTAATCCTATAGTTAAATTTACTTTTTTATTATTAAACCTATTATACAACTTTGTTTCTAATATATTATTTTTATTAAAAATTTTTTTATAAATATCAGACAATTCACTATCCAATGTATTTTTTAAAAAACTAAGCTCTATACCTAAACCATCGCTTACGTTATAAAAATCAAATATTGTACCACTGTTTTTATATAAAAAATTATTAATATTTGTTATTTTTGAATTTTCAGAAATATAATCATCAAAATATTGATATTTATATAAAAATTCATTACTATTAGCTGTTAATTGATTTTGAAAATTATCCAAAATAGCTTGATTTTTATTTTTATTGTTTATATATATTGATTCATCTAAAATTTTATTATATTTTAAATTATGATATTTAGAAATACTATCACTATTATTAAAATTAGAAATATCTCTTCAATTTAAAAAATCTTGTACTATTGATGGATTATTTTCAATTTTATTTTTAAATTTAAAATTTGAATCTAAATAGTATTCTAATTCAAATTTAAAACCATAATAATCTGAAGTATTTTCTGCATAAGATAAATTAATATCTTTATAATCAGAATCAATATCAACAACATTAAACTCATAATATGATTCTAAACTTTCAATTTTCTTAGATTTTATATCCCAACTTTTAAAATTTAATTTTTTATCGAAATTAAAAAAAATATATTTATCTGGTGAAGAACTTAAACCAGATAATGGTAATTGCATCGAGTGTTCTATAGGCAATCCTTTATAATAAAGTTGTCTACTGTAGTTAATTTTTTGATTTATTACGTTAGAAAAATATTCATTACCGTATTTTACTGCCAGGTCTACTGGTATTTCTGAAATAGTGTCAACTTCTGATCTTATATTTATATACCATTCTAATTTATCCAATTCTTCAAATAAGATATCTGATGAATTTTGAATAATAATGTTACAACATTCAATAAATATATATTTATTATCAATATAAAAATTATAAATATTTTTTAATACTAATTTATAATTATCAAAATCAACTACATGTTTTCTATAATTTTGAACAATAATTAAATCAAAATTATCAAAAAATAACCTCAGTAAGGGGTAATATTCTATAGTAATCATAAGTTCTAATCTGTGGTTTTCCACGCCGGACAAATAATATATTAAAAGTAAAATATATGTAGCCCAATACTTGAAACTGCTTAGTTTTAGTTTTTTAAAAAAATTAAAAAAATTTTTTTTATACCTATAAATTAATTCCACTTTCAATATTTTTTGTTATAATATCAGGAAATAATCCAAAAATCAAAGATCATAAAAGTAAAATTATTAAAATTAAAAAGGAAATACTATCAATATCGTTATTTTTTTTTATACAAATATCGCTACCGTATCCAGAAAATAATAATTTATTAATTTGTAAAAAATTATATACACCTGAAAACATAAAACCAAAAAATATTAACATAGCAAAATACTCATTTAAGCTAACTAAAGCCATAAATATGAAAAATTCACCAGGAAATCCAGAAAAAAGAGGTAGTCCCATATTGGCTATAGAAAATAGGAATAAAAAAACAGATAATTTTGGAAATATATAAGCAATACCCGAAATTCTTACCGTATCCCTAAAGTGTAATATGCTATACAAATGACCTATAATATAAAACATTGCAGTAGAAATTATACCATGACTTACCATAATATGTATATAACCAACCAACCCAATTTCTGTACCGCTAAAAAGGCCTATTAAAGAATAGTTCATATGAGCTATAGAAGTATAAGCTATATATCTTTTAATGTCTATTTGTCTTACTGCTAACATTGTTGAATATGTAAAACCGAAAACAGATAAAGCAATAATTTCATTTGAAAATTGTAAAACTTCTAAAGGAAATAAATTATAAACAAAACGATAAAGTCCGTAACCCCCTACTTTAAGTAAAAGAGCTGCCAAAATTATTGATCCATTTGTAGGAGCTTCAACGTGTGCTATAATCAATCAATGGTGAAATGGAACCATTGGTACTTTAAAAGCAAAACCTATAAAAAATGATAAAAATAAAACTATTCGTGTCCCTGAACTTACAGAATTTAATAAAGTTCATTTTATATGGTCGAAATTTGATACACCTAAAATTTCTACAATATAAGCTATACTGTACCATAAAAATACTGAACCTACTATAGTATATATAACTAAATACTTAACTGCATATATTTTATTCAATCTTGATCCTTGTAAAATAATATACAAAAAAAGTGGAAATAAAATTGACTCGAATGCTATAAAAAATATAAATAAATCTTTTGATAAAAAACATACTGCCATTAAAAATATTATAAAATTTAGTAAATTGTTGTATACAAAATTTTTTTTAAATATATTATTATTTATTATTTTTTTTTTACTTTTAGAAAAAGATAAAACATAACCTACTGTTAAAACTAACCATAGTAACCATAGCGATACTCCATCCAAAAATATATTTTTTATTAAGTATATTATTAAAAAATTTAAAAATGTTGATGAATAAGTTTCAAATAAACTTAATTTTTTACTTGTTGATAAGTAATTATACATAAAAAAGTCTAAATTAAACGTGTCTTCTTCCAAATAGTCGAATTTTTCACTACGTATTGTTGATGTTTTATATTCAATATTTGAAAGTCCACAGGTATTAATTATTAATAAAATAAAATTTTCCAAATACTCTAAAATTGAATAAAAAATTCAATTAATTATAATTTTTAAATATATAAATATACTTTTAACTGTAAAATCAATGTTATTAAATAAAAATGTATATAGTGTGCTAAATTTAAGTGGTAAATATGGTACAGTATGGTTAATTAAACCTTCTCTAAATATTCAATTAATTTGTTTAAATATTAAGAGGTTTGTAAAATTATAATTATTTGATTCTAAAAAAATAAACGGTGAAGTTTCTTTAGATACTTTAAACATTTCAGATCTTCAACGAACTTTTGTTCAAAAAGATCTTTTAACCATCTCTTCTGAAACATTAAGTTCTAAATTTAGAGTTGAGTACTCTCATGATTTTAATCAAGATTTAATTGACATTGTCAAATCTCTACATTCGTAGGTAATACTAATAAATTCATTTAAAACTAAAGCATCAAAAACATTTACCTTAACGACACTATATAGCTTTATATAAGTTAAGATACATAAAACAAATAAAGAACTTATACTAAAAAAAAATGCTGTAATATTAATTTTACTCATAAGTTTTAATATTATTTTTTTAATTTTGGTTATTTTTCTAAAATTTGTTATTAATGGACTAACTGTTAACAATGTTGTAATAGACCAAATAGATATAATAATACCTGATATTATTTCAAGTATTTGTTTGTTTAAAAATATTTCAATATACACGTATAGGTCCTTTCCCAACGCTGTAATAAAAAATAATATCAATAAACAAATAATCGTGTTAAAAATTGTTTTTATATTTTTATGTTTTTTATTAAATGAAAAATTTAACATTGTGTATATATTTTTTTTTGAAAATAAATTGATCAGAAATCACTTAACATACCTCGAACTCGGAATACTCTTAAAAAATTAACAACATAAAAATACGAATAAAGACCTACTAATGGAAAATCTTTTCTGCCAGGAAAACCTCAAAGACCGTAATCTCCAAGTATTCTTCTAAGATCCCTATGTCCTAAAAATTTAACACCAAAAAGGTCCATTGCCTCCCTCTCAGCTCAACTGCTTATATAATATATTTCAGAAAGAGAAGCAATTATGCATGTTTTAGAATCAACAGAGAATCTAATACGTAACTTAAATTCCCTATCAGGATTGGAAAATATGTATGTTGCTAAAAATCTTCAAGTGTTTGTAATATGGTCATAAACAACTATATCTGAAAGTTTATTAAATCTAAGTTGGGAATGTTTTGTTATTACCATAACCATTCTTAAAAAAAAAGTAAATAACGTATCTATTGCTATTTCAGATTTTGACGTTCCGCTTAACCAAGCAACGTTTCTATATAAAAGTAAAAAAATTATTTCATGAAAAAAAATTGTAGAATTAAAAAATCTATTTTTTAATGAATTATTTTTGCTAAACACTTACAAAGTTCACATATCCTCTTTATAAAGTTTTAATATTTCTAAATATAATTCTGTATTTGAATATGTATTAATTTCAAAAAAACAACAACATCCAATTGTAAAAATAAAAATGCCAAGAGAAAGTGGTAAAAATATGTATCAACATAAAAACATAAGTTGGTCATATCTATATCTTGGCAATGCTGCCCTAACTTTAACTATAGAAAATGCTACAAATAAAACTTTTATTATAAAAAAAAATAAACCATCAGACCAAGCGCCTAAAAACAGGATAACATACAATGTTGACATTAATAACATACTATTATATTCTGATAATGAAAACATAGCAAACAATATTGAAGAATATTCAACATTAAAACCAGAAACCAATTCTGCTTCTGCTTCTGGTAAGTCAAATGGTGTTCTATTTGTTTCTGCTAGCATTAGTATATAAAAAATTAAAGCACTTGGTAATGTTGGAAAAATTAGTCAAATTGAGTTTTCTTGTACATAATTAAATTCTAAAAAACTAAAACCACCAACATATAAAATTCCAGGAAACATTGATAATAAAAATATAACTTCGTAAGATATTAACTGAGCTATTGCTCTTAAAGCACCCATAACAGCGTATCTAGAAAAACTTCCCCAACCAGCTAATATAACACCGTAACTTCCAAAAGCTGTAAGGCAAAAAAAAATTAAAATATCCAAGTCACTATTTATACCTAAAATATTAGTATGGTATATAGGTAAAACACTTCAACCCAAAAATGAAATAACCAAGGATAACATTGGTGCTAAAAGATAAACGTAAACTATTGATAGTGTAGGAATTATGCCCTCCTTGGCTATTAATTTAAAACCATCGGCCAATGGTTGTAATAAACCAAAAATACCTACAACATTTGGACCCCTTCGTCTTTGCATAGCTGCTAGTATTTTTCGTTCGAAAAGGGTATAGTAGGCTACTGATATTAAAGTTCCTAATAATGTAAAAAGTATAATTATAAAACCTAAAATAAAATTATCTATATTAATTAAAATATTATTATTATTCATAGTTAAATCAAATTTTTTAATAAAATAAACTAGGATTATTAAAAACCTATTTAAATAAAAAATAGTAAAAATTTTACCTTGAAAAAAAGCTAAATAATATAATTATATGCTATTCATTTATTTAATATATGCCCAAAAAATAGATTTAATTTTGTTATTTTTTAATACACTTTTAATTTTTATAATATATTTTAATGTAAGCATATTTTATTACATAGAATATCACTTATATCATTTTTTTTAAATAATATGCAAATATTATTAAATCTATCTAAAAATAAAATAATAAAAAAAATACAATTTTATGATTAAAGATATTTTTTTATTATAACAATTATAATTATTAAAACATGAACTAAAAATATTAATAATTTTTTATTTATTTTAATTTTTTAATTAAATAAACATTTAAAAATTTATTAATTTTTTTTAATAATTTTTTATAAAAATAACACAGCAATATGCTAAAATAGTTAATTTTTTTTTATTAATTAATTTAAAATGTTTTTTATTAATTAATTTATTTTAAAATATTTTTGAAAAAATATACAAAATTCGAAAAAAATTAAATTTTTATAAAAATAAAACTAAAATATTAATTATTATTTAATTTATTTTAAAATATTTTTTAAAAAATATAAAAACTCAAAAAAAAAAAAAAATTAATAAATACATAATTATTTAATTAATAAAAATATTTAATTTTAATATTAATTTAGGCATATACTTTTTTTAATTAAAATTTAATTTTACTTAAATAATTAATTGTGTGTTTTTTTTTTAAAAAAACTTTACAGGCTTATTTATTGTAGGGGTAGGGGTAGGTTAAATAAGATTATATTTTACTGATATATATTTCCGTTGCTTATTAGTTTTGTATGTATGCCGTTTTTATAAATAAAAAATTAGTTTATGCTAAGTTTTGTTAAGTTAATAAATAAATTCTATTTTCTAAAACTATTTAAAAAATATCAAAAAAGGAATATTCTTATCTTTTTTTGTAACTTAAAAATTAAATTTTTACTTTTAAAATATTTTAATTTTATTGTGTTTTATTTATATATAATATTGTGTTGTATAAAATAATAAATAAAAAAACTTTTCAAATATATTTTTAATTAAAAAAAATGCTATTTCAATTTTTAAAATTAACGATTTTAAAATTTTTTAGAATATTATCTAAAATATCATTGCCTTTTTTTCAATTAAAATGACTAACTTCTACAAATCATAAAGAAATAGCAATACTTTATTTTATTTTTGGAATATTCATGGGTATGTTTGGAGCATTACTTTCTTGAATTATACGTTTAGAATTAGCATTTCCAGGATCTTGATTCTTGGTTGGAAATTATGAATTATACAATTCTATTGTAACTGCACATGCTATAGTTATGATATTTTTTTCAGTTATGCCAGTTTTAATCTCTGGGTTTGGTAATTGATTTATACCTATAATGTGTGGAACCACTGATATGGCTTTTCCAAGACTTAATAATTTAAGTTTTTGATTATTACCAGTTTCCTTAGTTTATTTAGTACTTAGTTTTACTACTGAAATGGGTGCAGGTACTGGATGAACTGTTTATCCACCACTATCTACCAATTTTTCAAACAATGGGGCAGTAGATTGCGCAATTTTTGCACTACATTTAACAGGTATTTCTTCTATTTTGGGTTCTTTAAATTTTATTGTTACAATTTTTAATATGAGAGCTCCAGGTTTAACTTATTCAAGATTGAATTTATTTGTTTGGGCTATATTAATAGTATCTTTCCTTTTAATTTTATCATTACCAGTTTTAGCAGGTGCAATAACTATGTTACTTTTAGATAGAAATATAGGAACAACTTATTTTTATGCCCCTGCTGGTGGAGATCCAATATTGTACCAACACCTTTTTTGATTTTTTGGTCACCCAGAAGTTTATGTTTTAATTTTACCAGCTTTTGGTATTGTTAGTAATATAGTTACTATGCAATCACAACGAACAATATTTGGTATACTTGGAATGTCTGGTGCTATGTTATCAATTGGTTTTTTAGGATTTATAGTTTGAGCTCACCATATGTATACTGTTGGTTTAGATGTAGATTCAAGATCTTTTTTTTCAGCAGCAACAATGGTAATAGCTGTTCCAACTGGTATTAAAATATTTAGTTGAATGTTTACATTGTGATTTTCTCCAGCAACTACACATTTAAACATACCGCTGTACTATACTTTAGCATTTATATTTTTATTTACTATAGGTGGACTATCAGGTGTTTTATTAGCAAACGCTTCTATAGATTTACCTTTGCACGATACTTACTACGTTGTTGCCCATTTTCACTATACCCTATCTATGGGTGCAGTATTCGGTATTTTTGCTGGATTTTATTATTGAGCAGAAAAACTTTTTGGTATAAAATATAATAATATCTATGCTTTTATACAATTTATAACATTTTTTATTGGAGTAAATGTTACATTTTTTCCTATGCATTTTTTAGGATTAGCTGGAATGCCGAGAAGAATACCTGATTATCCTATTTATTTTGCAAAATATAATTTTATAGCAACAATAGGTTCTATGTTATCATTAGGATCGATGGTTTATTTTATATTTTTTGTTGGAATTTCGTTGTTTTTAAGTAAATTTAAAAATTTTAATTTAGTTTCTTTTAAAATATTTAAAATTATAAATAATAATAACTTCATAAATTTAAATATTTTAAAATTTAAACTACTAATTTTATATTTTATTTTATTAATTTCTTCTATAAGTTCTAAATATATTAAATTAAAATTTAAATTTATGTATAAATTTTTTAAAACAAAATTTGATTTAAGTATAAGAAAAGATGAGGTTTTAATGACTGATATATTTTTATACAATGATTACTTTTACGCTAAAAAAGATTGGGTAGAATACTGTAATTTAATAAAAAATAAAAATAAATTAAGTATATTTGAATTTATGATGTTAAAGTTAATTGAAACGGTAATGATTGGCATGGGTTTAAAAAAAAATTTTTACATCTTTACAAGATTTTATATAAATAATGAATCAAGTTTATTATCTTTAGATATTTTTAGATTAATTTTTTTATCATATCAAGAATTGTTTGAAAAAGATTCTTTAAAATTTTATAAAATTAAAAACGTTTTTAGATTTATAAACACATCGTATTCTTATTCTTTAAATAGTTTTATTTTAAAATTATTAAATTTAACTAAAATAAAAATAAATGACAATATTGGTTTAAAAGAATCTTTAATTAATGTAGCTGAGAGAAATCCTTGAGCTTCTTCAGATAGGGTAAATGTGTTGTATGTACTACCAATTAAAAATAACTTAAAATCTAAACAAATTAATATTCAATCTTATGTTTTTATAAATAAAGCAGCAGAATCGTCCAATCCAAATTTAATATTAACACCAAAAAATAAATATTAATTTTTAAAGTATTGTATTTTTTAAAAAAGATTAAATATTAATAATATGATTTTTTCATACATAATAATTTATTTATAATTTAAATAAAATATTTGCATATTTAATACTTTTTAATTTTAGTTTATTACAAATAATAATTTAATTTAAAATGGTACAGTTATTTAAAAATAATAAAATATTAAAAATTAAATTATTATCAACAAGATGTATTATAAAAAAATTAAAAATAAAAAAATTAATTCAAAACATCATACATACAGATTTAATAAAAAAAAGTTCAGCCAATTTTAGTTTACAATTTCCAGGAATTTTTAAAAAAAAACTAACTGCACCAGGTAAACCAATTAGGGGTTATGAGAAATATTTTAATAATAAAGAAATTAAATTTAAGACCGGATTTCAGTGTGATAATTCGAAAGATTTAGAAAATATTTACCTTTTGGAAAAAAATTTACAACTTCTAAATGTTAAAAAATTTAGAGAATGCATATCAAAAAATTTTTTAAAAGACTCAGAAAAATATTTGGGAGACTTTAGCGATGAAATAACCCTTAAAACATTTAAGTCACTAAATCCAGGATTTGATTATTCGGGAGTGGGGGGTTTTATTAAGGGAAAAAAAAATGAAAATAATACAATAGTATGGCCACTAAAAAAAACAATAAATATAAAAAATGCGGATACGTCTTTAGATGCGTATAATCATACTTTATTTTTAAAAAAAAATATATGATTAAAATATATAGTTTCTAAAATAAAAAAACAAAAAAATAACGATTTATTTAAATATGACGTAGATTATGCAAATTTAATGTTACTTTATTATAAAAAGCATGATATTTCCAGCATTGGTTATTATGTTGATAGTTATTTTAAATTAAAACCACCATTTATTACAACAGATGGAAATAATTTATGATTTGTTTTTGAAGGAAATTTATTTAAATTACCGGATATGGCAACTAAATCAGCCCTTTGGTTATTTTCAAAAGAAACATATTCTAATGTTAGACCGGCAATACCCACCTTTTTATCACTTGCAAATCCTACAAAATATAATAACAAAGAGTATGGTTTTAGTAATTTAAGTGAAGACACTTTTTTTAATGTTGGTTTTGATTTTTTTATTGAATATTGTAATTTTTTAAATAAAAATATAGATTTATATGAAAAAAATAGTAAAAATTATTTTAAAAAATATTTGAATAATGTGCATCAATCAAATTTGTTAGAATATTCAAAACTTTATAGTGAAATTTTTTTTAAAAATTATAAAAATTCTTACTTAAAACTTAATGAAAAATATGATAATTTAGAAAAAATAAAAAAATATAAAGTTATTAAGAGTCGTTTTACAACTAATAACCAACAAACAGTATTTAGCGAATACTCCGATGCGTATAAAAATTTAAAAATCGGAAATTATTTTGATTTAAATAATTATATAAAAAAATTTAATGATATGTATGGTATTAAAAATAACTTTGTTGGATATGTATTTAATTATTTTCAAACTAATCAAAAAAATAACATTAAATTAAATATAATGATTTCAGAGTTTATTCAACAAGGTACTTATTCTGTTAAAGAAACTAACAGTACCATATCATTTATATTGTATTATTTTATAGTTTTAGTTTTATTAGCTTTAATTTTATTTAGCTTATCAAAATTATTGTCAAAAAAAGAATACAGCTCTGAAAAAAAATCCCCATACGAATGTGGTTTTGAACCATTTATGTTGCTTATTACCTCTATAGAAATAAGTTTTATATTAGTAGCTTTTGTTTTTTTAATTTTTGATTTGGAATTAGTTTTTTTAATCGGTTTTTTAATTGCATTTGGAACTATAGGTACTAGAGGCCTTTTTTATTTAATGTCGTATTGTTTAACTGTATGAATAATGATAATAACTGAAATGGTTACTGGTATTCTTTCATGACCAATTTGGGTTAAATATGTGTATAAATCTGATTCTATTAGTTAATATAAAAAATAAATAAAAATATTAATAAAAATAATAACAAACGTTAGTAGACTAGCTCAATGGTAGAGCAATGGCTTCATAAGCCACTGGTTATGGGTTCAAGTCCCATGTCTGCTACTAAATAAGAAATTTAAAATTTCAATCTATCTTTTTTTTAAACAATAAGATTT
>Ga0213829_1000455_pt1 | contig 38797 bp, 31 predicted proteins | sample MC6MC0896MG_FD_180665 | JGI IMG/M metagenome (GOLD analysis project Ga0213829, IMG submission 180665) | Enriched soil aggregate microbial communities from Iowa State University, Ames, United States - MC6-MC0896-MG | ecosystem: Environmental > Terrestrial > Soil > Unclassified | place: USA: Iowa... | reverse complement strand
CAGATGCCGACCTCGGCCAGCAGGCGGGCGATGAAGGCCAGGTCGCTTTCGCCGTATTGCATGACTTGCAGGCGCTTGGGGTAGGTGCGGGTGAGCTTGAAGAAAAAATCCTCGCCGCGGAAATCGTGGCGGCTGCGCAGGATGTGTTCGACGATTTCCGGCACGGACTGGTGTTGGTAGAGGCGGAACTGCTGGCCGCGGGCGAGCAAGGCCAGGCGTGGTTGCAGGGTGATTTCGTAGCGGGCTTCGTCGATGGAGCCGGACAGGCGTTTGAAACCGGTGACCACGCCGTGCAGGGTGCGCAGCGGTTTGATCGGCAGGTCCCGGGTCAGGAAGCTGGGCTTGCGCGGTGGGGCGTGCAGGCTGAAACGGGCGTCGCGATTGAGCATCTGGTCGGCGGCGATGTCCTGTTCGGTGCAGGTGAATTCGATGACGTAATGGAAGGGCTGGCTGAGTTGTTCTTCGCCGTGGAAGGCCAGGACGTCGAGGGTGGCGTCGAAGTTGTGGACGCTGAGTTTATGCCGGCTGTGGTCGAAGAAGGTGGGCAGTTGGCTGGACACGTTCACCCCTCCATCGCAGCAAGGTGCGCAGTGTCGTGGGCGTTAGTGAAGTGCAACGTCACACCGTAATCGTCGCTGTAGCCCAGGCTCACGCCGTCGGTTGTCTGCCCGGCCGCCTGGCGCTGCAGCAGCTGCTGGCTGAGCACCGGCAGGATCTGCTGGTTGAGCAGGCTGTCGATGTTGCGCGCGCCGGAGTCGGGCAGCAGGCAGGCGGCAACCAGGGCGTCGTTGAGGGCCTCGTCGATATGGCAGTCCAGGCCGTAGTGACGCTGCAGACGCCGGGCCACCCGGGCCAACTTGAGGACGACGATGCCCTTAAGGGCGTCAGCTTGCAGCGGGCGATAGATCAGGGTCTGGAAGCGCGCCAGCAGGGCCGGCTGGAAGTGCTCGCGCAGTATCGGCCGCAGCAGTTCCTGCAGGGTGCTGTCCGGCGCGTCGGGTTGTTGCTGCAGACAGGCTTGCAGTGGATCGCTGCCCAGGTTGGAGGTCATCAGAATGACGGTGTTACGGAAGTCGATTTCACGCCCTTCGCCATCGCGCATGAAGCCACGGTCGAACACCTGGTAAAACAGGTTGATGACATCGCGGTGGGCCTTCTCCACTTCGTCGAGCAGCACCACGCTGTAGGGCCGTTGACGCACGGCTTCGGTGAGTACGCCGCCCTGGCCGTAACCGACGTAGCCCGGCGGCGAACCTTTGAGTTGGCTGACGGTGTGGGCTTCCTGGTACTCGGAGAGGCTGAGGGTGATCAGCGACTTGTCGCCTCCGAACAAGCAGTCGGCCAGGGCCAGGGCGGTCTCGGTCTTGCCGACGCCGCTGGTGCCCACCAGCAGGAACACCCCCAGCGGCGCCTGTTCTTCGGTCAGGCCGGTCCTGGCGGCCCGCAGCCGCTGGGCAAGGGCATTCAACGCCGGCTCCTGGCCGATGACCCGTTCGCTCAATTGCTGCTCGAGTGCCAACAGGTTGGCGTGTGCGTCCTTGAGCAGGCTGCCCAGCGGCACCCCGGTCCAGTCGGCGATCACTTCGGCTACGCTGCGGGCGCTGACGTCGAGGGCCAGCAAGGGTTGGTTGCCTTGGGCGTCGGTCAGTCGTCGTTGCAACTGTTCGCAGACATCCGGCCGCGGTGGTTCGGCCTGGCGCGCATCGAGCAATTGTCGTGACAGGTCGAGTTCATGCCGGTATTGCTGTTCGAGCTCGGTGTGTTCACCTTGCAAATCCGCCTGTTGCCCAGCGATCGTCGCCAGACGCTCGCCGGCATTGTCGCCCAGGAGTTGCCGATCTTCTTCGAGGGCCTGGCGCTCCAGTTCCAGGGCGGCCTGCCGAGCCTTGAGCCGGACCAGTTCCTGGGGTTCACAGTCGAGGCTCATGCGCACTCGCGCGCTGGCGGTGTCGAGCAGGTCGACCGCTTTGTCCGGCAGTTGCCGGCCGGTCAGATAGCGCCGCGACAAGCTGACCGCGGCCTGTACCGCCGTGTCCTGAATGTGCACGCCATGGTGACTGGCGTAGCGCGCCTTGAGGCCCCGCAGCATGAGGCAGGCGCCGGCATCGTCCGGCTCGTCGACCTTGACGGTCTGGAAGCGCCGCTCGAGGGCGGCATCGCGCTCGAAGTATTGTTTGTACTCGCTCCAAGTGGTGGCAGCGATGGTGCGCAGTTCCCCACGGGCCAGGGCAGGCTTGAGCAGATTCGCCGCGTCGGCGCCGCCCGCCTGGTTGCCGGCGCCGATCAGGGTGTGGGCTTCGTCGATAAACAGCAGCACCGGGCTGGCTGATTGCTGCACGGCGTCGATGATGTTTTTCAGGCGCTGTTCGAATTCGCCTTTGACCCCGGCCCCCGCTTGCAACAGCCCCAGGTCGAGGGTGCGCAAGCTGACCGGCTTGAGACTGTCGGGGACATTGCCCTGGGCGATGCGCAAGGCCAGGCCTTCGACCAGGGCGGTCTTGCCGACCCCGGGTTCGCCGACCAGCATCGGATTGTTCTTGCGTCGGCGACTGAGGATGTCGATGACCTGGCGGATCTCATCGTCACGGCCGAACACCGGGTCGATCCGCCCTGCCCTGGCCTTGGCGGTGATGTCCTGGGTGAATTTGTCCAGCACCGCCTGCAGGGCATCCTGCATGTCGGCACCGGATGGCGGGGTAATCGGTTGGCCAGCAGACACTTCCATCTGGCCCAAGGCAGCTTCTCGCTGCACTTGCGGACGCTCTTCGGAGTGTTGATCGAGCAGCGCAGACAAACGCTGCAATTGAACATCGCTGAGGCTGAGCAGCGGCCAGACAGCGTCGCATGCGAGCAGGCCGGGAGTCTCCAGCAACGCACCGAGCAGATGCGCGGAACGCAGGCGCTCGTGGTTGTCGTTCAGGGAGGCCCGCAGCCAGGCGTTACTGATCAGTTGCTGCAACTTGCCACACAGCTGCGGCTTGCCCTGCACGCTGCGTGGCAGGCTGTCGAGATGGTCGAGCAGCCCACGCCAGAGCGCGTCCATATCCCATTCGTAGCGGCGCGCAATGAGCGTCAGGTCGCCCTCGCCTTGCTCCAGCAGCTTGAGCAGCCAGTGCTCGATGCTGATCTGTCCATGGCCGCGACTTTGGCACAACGAAGCCGCCGCGCTCAGCGCCTGGGCGCAATAGGGGTTGAGGCGACGGAGCAAACGGGTAGGATTGGGGGCCATGGGGGCGCGTCCTTGTTCTTGAGACTCGGTGTGTTCGGTGGCGCAGGCGATGGGCCTGTAACTTGATGGAGTTGGATGAACGTCCGCGAACAGACGCTCACCAAAACACAGCGGGTGCTGGCAGACAGAAGCCCGTCTGCCAGGTTTTTCAGGTCAACCTGATTTGCGCTCGGTCCAGGAATCCGAGTGCTTGATGTTGCCGTCCTTGAAGGTCCAGGTGATCTTCTCGTAGCGCAACTCAACCTCCTCCAGGTGATTGTGCTTTTCCTTGGCGGGGTCCTTGATGTCGTGCATTTTCGAAGCGACATTCACCACCTTGACGCTCTCAAGCAAAGTGCTGTAGTTCTCGACTTCGTGGCCGTTATCGTCGATGCGATACCACTTGAACTCGGCACTCTTGAAGGTCTGGCCCATGGTCACAGCCTTTAACAGGTAGACAGAGGAGGCATCGATTTCCTTGGTGAACAGAAACGGGGAGTGAACCCGTGTGCCTGTCAACTTGCCTGAGTTGTCGTCGGTGGGGATGGACACTTCATGGTCCAGAGCCAGCACCTCAATGCTGCCCTCGCGCTTTTGTACATTCACCGAACCTTTGATGTCCGCGCCGCCGTCATCTTTCAGCCACAGATAAACCGGAATTGCCATTTGAAGCTCCTTTTCCAAGAACATGCCTGTCGCGGAATGCGACAGGGGGTTTTACATCCGGCCCCGCCGTGGGCAGCACGCAGGCCCCCACTTCCGGCACCAGACGGATATCGACTCGACGGTTGGCCGCGCGCCCGGCCTCGGTGTCATTGCTGGCGATCGGCTGGCTGGCGCCAAACCCCTGCACCGCAAAACAGCTATCAGGGATGTCGCCCATTTGCTTCATCCAGTCGTGCACCGCGGCCGCCCGGGCCCGGGACAACTGCAGGTTGTGCCCGGGGATGCCCGTGGCATCGGTATGCCCGGCAATAACGATCAGCCAACCGGGCTGTGCCTTGATGCCGACGAGGGCCTTGACCAGCACCTTGGTCGAGCCAGGCTTGAGCCGGGCGCTGCCGGTACCGAACAGCGACAGGCTGTCCAGGCGCACCGGCCTGGGGCTCCCGGCGGGCATCGGCGCCGTCGCCGGATGACGGTGGCCGGCAATCGTCGCCAGCACCTGCATGCGCAACGGCTCGCCGCGATACAGGCCCAGGCCCAGGCCCAGCGGTGCGCCTTGTCGGTAGTAGTGATCCAGTCGCAGGGCGTCCTGGCGCAGCTGCGCAAACGCTTCCTCGCGCAGGGCGAATTCAGGCCTGTCACGTTGCCCTCTCGGGGGAATCGAGGTGTACCGCCGCAGGTCATCGGTGATCTGGCGCACCAGCAAGGTGTTCTGCCAGGCCGAGCTGGACAGGGCGACGACGCCGGCCAGTGCGAACAACCAGGACGCGATGACACTGGCACGGCGTAAGGGGGAACGCCGTCCCTGGACCGGCAGCAAATGCAGCAAGGGATCAGGGAACGGCAAGCGCGAGCCCTCCCCGGGCTCCGCCTGCCTGCTGTCCACCAGCGCCACTTTGTTACGCAGCCATTGTTGCCACAGGTTGCCCGCCACTGACTGAGGCAGCACCGGTACCAGCGTAATGGCGCAGACCATCGGCAAGCTGACGGAATGATTGGGTTCACGTCGTGTGAAATGGGGCAGTACCGCGTCATCCAGCCAGGCCGCAACGCTGTTCAGTTGGACACAGGTGCGCAACCGGCCAGCGTACGTTGCGCCGTCTGCGGACTGCCGCTGCCAATCCGCCAGTCTGACGCACGCTCCCGCCGCGCGCACGCTGGGGCTGCCCTCGCCGGCCTGCCAGCTGAACCAGGGGCCCTCGCCCCGCGAGGCTTGCAGGTAGCTCGCCAGCAGCAGCGGCAACACCACGCCGCGCTTGCGAACCAGCCCGACCTGATAACTGAACGCACGTATCTGTCCAGCCAACACGGCGGTGTCGGTATGCTCGGCGGGGTTGACGATGAACATGACGCTGAGCTGCGTGCCCCATTCCGGACGCAGGGCCATCAAGCCCGCGGTCACCGACGGTAGCTGCTCCAGCTCGGGTACCCGCACATAGCAACCGTCTTTAGTGAGGTGCAGGGCCAGTTGTTCGACGGCCGTTGCGCCAAACAGACTCGCCAGACCATCACCACACACCAGGACCACCGGCTTAGGGTAGGCCGCAGGCGGCAAGGAAGTATGGCCGGCCAGCGTCAGTGACTCGCCTAGCGCTGCCGCACGTCGTCCCGCCCGACGCCAGGCAAGGACGACGAAGCACAGGAGGGCCAGGACCGCGATTGCACGGGTCGCGGCTGTTAATGGAACAACCGCCAGCAGCGCGAGGGCGAGCGAACCCGCCCACAGCCAGAGACCCCGTGCCAGCTTGAGCGCCATCGGCCTCATCTCAGGCTGCACCGGGCAAGAGCGTAGCGATCAGACCGCTCAATAGACGGTCCAGCCCCCACCAGACAGCGAAAAGCAACAGGCCCGCGACCAGCACATGAGGGAGTGGTGATCGCAGCCAGCGCAGGCTGTCAATGCGGTTAGCGCCACTCACTTGTGTCGATATGCCAAGGCCCGATTCCATTGGCGCGACGTGCTCATTCAGGGCTGTCAGCAGTTGCTCGCGCTCAGGATCATTCAGTTCGCGATATCGGCCTTGAAAGCCCAGCATCAGCACCCGGTGGAAGACCATCAGCACCTGCGGATCGGGCGCCGGCTCGCGCAGCACGTCGCGCATGTCTTCATACAAAAACTCACCGGCCTGATGACGATTGAAGAACTTCGCCTGCAGCGGTTCGCGGGCCCATTTGGCATGGGCATCGTCTTTGGCACAGCTGAGCACGGTCTCGTCGAGCAATGCGCATTGGGCGTGGCTGATGTGGTCGATGCTGCGCTGGCTCAGGCCGGCCCGCTCCAGCGCTTGACGAACGAATTCGATCTGCCCGGCACAACGCGCCCACAGCTTGTCGGCATTCTGCGCCGAAGCCCCATGGCGCAGCTCTACCACCAGCAGGTAGCTGTCCTGCAACAGCGCGTCGACATCCGTTGCAGTCGCGGACTGTCTGTTGGAGATTACCCGGCTCATGTGCGCAGCACCGCGAACAGTTCCAGCTTCACATCGGCCAGCGTGCTCGGAACGTAGAAGGCACAGACCCCTTGGGCCAACACGGCCTGGCCCTTGGCATGCCTGAGATCGAGGGCAAAATACTGGTTTTCCAGACGTAGCGGTATGGCTGCCGGCACATGGCTGAGCGACTGCAACGGCACACCGTCCAGCGCGGCGTTGACCAGGTGATCGACATCATCCGGTGTACCGACCTTGCACAGACGCGGGAACTGGCTTTGCAACTGGGCGGCCGGCATCCGGCAACGCACCGACAGGTAGAAGTCGGCACCGTCATCCTCACGCAGGCGCGCATCATTGATCGTGACCTGCCAGCGGTTGGTACTGATCTCCTGCAGTTCCAGGGCAATGACCCGCGACGGCAGGCTGGCCTCGAGCAAGATGGAGATCATGCGCATCAACGGCGGGAACACGGTTTCCAGCTGTTCGTGTCGATACGCCGGAATCTGATCGATATCGTGTTCCAGCGAAAAAGTCAGCAGGCTGCCGGCCAGCTTGGCCAGTTCCAGGTAGACCTGCTCGGGATGCCGCGCAGGATAGGCCTTGAGATCAGCCAGCACCGGTTGGTAAGTGTTCAAGGCATTGAGCAGCCAGAACAGCGAGACATCGGCCACGGCGAAGTCGGCCATGCGCTGGTTACTCTCGCGGCGCATGCCCATCAGCCGTTGCCGTTTGGCGGACAGCTGGGTCAACAGGTTATCAAGCTGGGCCAGCAGGCCGGGATGAGCCGCGAAGTCGAGCAGCGGTGGCACATAATCCGGATCGAGGCTCCAGCCGCCCTGCCCGTCGCGCACCAGGCGCGCAATCGGGCAGGTCAGGTAATCGCCGTTTTCGTCATGATCAAAACGCAGACTCAGCATGTGCTCGAGCACACCGATCGATTGCACCTCGTCGGCGTAGACGTCCTGGACATCACGCCAATCCTGGCGATAGCGGGTCGGCCGTTCAGCCTTGGCGGCGTCGAACAGGCAGTTGTTGCCATTGGCCTGTTCCAGCGGCAAGGCCAGGAGCAAGGTGGCGCCCTGGACGTCATCGGCCAGCAGGCGGGCCAACTCCAGGGCAGAGGGCAGTCGATCCACCTGATCGGTATCGATCAAGGTGCCGTCGGGCATGCGCAGACGCAGCTGGGTGGCCTTGAGCTTGCCCAGCCGCAGGGCTTGCGGGTCAAACCCCACCCCCTGGACACCCCAGGGGTGCACCATGGACAGGCGGGCCAGACTGTCGTTGGCCCAGGCCTCCCAGCGTGCCTGCTGTTGGAATTGCTGCGGGCACAGCAAGGCTCCCGCGGCCCACAGGGGGCGGTCGATTTTCATGACGTTGTTTCTCTAGGCGGTGATTAAGGCTTTCGCTTTGGGCATCTGCGACACCAGCGACAGGTTGACGTCCATGCCTTCCACCTGGAAGTGCGGCACGGCGTACAGCTTGACGCGGAAGAAGCCCGGATTGTCCTCGATGTCTTCCACGGCCACCTTCGCCTCACGCAAGGGGTGCGAAGCCTGCAGATCGTCGCCCGGATCGGTCATTTCGGTAACCAGCCCACCCACCCACTTGTTCAACTCCAGCTCGAGCAAACGACGGTCCTTGGTCGTTCCGATGTTCTCGCGCTGGATCATTTTCAGATAATGCGCAATGCGCGAAAGCAGGAAGATGTAGGGCAACCGTGAATTGATGCGGCTGTTGGCGGTGGCATCGGCCGTGTCATACAACGCCGGCTTCTGAGCCGAGTTGGCGGAGAAGAAACACGCGTAGTCGCGGTTCTTGTAGTACGACAATGGAATGAATCCGAGGTTGGCGAATTCGAACTCACGGGTCTCGGGAATCATCACTTCCGAAGGGATCTTCACCTGGCTGCCCGTGCCCAGATCGTACAAGTGAATCGGCAGCTCGGTGACCGCACCGCCCGACTGCGGTCCGCGAATCTGCACGCACCAGCCGTTGGCGATGAAGCTCTTGACCATGTTTGCCGCGAAAGCGAACGAGGCGTTGGTCCACAGGTACTTGTGGTGATCAGGTCCCTTGACGCTTTCGATATAGTTGAAACTGCGCACCGGCACCGTGTCCGGGCCGTAGGGCAAGCGCCCCAGCACCCGCGGCATGGTCAGGCCGATGTAACGGGCATCGTCGCTGTCGCGGAATGACTTCCACTTGAGGTATTCGGCGCGGTCGAAATAGTTGCCGATGTCTTTGATCGCAGCCACCTCCTCCATCGACTCCTTGCCGAAAAACGCCGGGCCGACAGCACCAATGAAAGGCATGTGCGCCGCTGCTGCAACTTTGGAAATATTGCGCAGCAGGGTGATGTCCTGCGGGCTGCGATCGAACTCATAGTTGGAAACGGCCGCCGCGATCGGTTCACCACCGGGGGTGTCGTACTCCTGGGTGTAGGTATGCACATACAGCCCGCTCTGGGCGATTTCCGGCGCATCTTCGAAATCCTGGATCAAGTGATCCTTGCTCAGATCCAGCAGTTCAATGCGCACGTTCTGGCGGAAGTCGGTCTGATCGATCAACGATTTGACGCCGCGCCAGGTCGACTCGACGCGCTGAAAATCCGGATGGTGCATGACCGCATCCAGTTGACGACTGATCTGTGCATCCAGCGACGCAATGTGTTCATCCAACAGTGTCTTATCCAGGCGCTCGACTTTCTTCGACGATTGCTTGAGCAACTTCAGGAACACACTGACAGCCGCAGTCACGCGCTCATCGGTGGTAGCCTCGGACAATGCTTCACTGTTTTGATAAACGTCTATTGCCCCCAACTCTGCGATGGGACTGAGGTTGATCTTGCTAAACAAGCCACTGTATACAGTATGATTTTCTTCAGACAACACTGCAGCGCCACGCGATTGCGCGGAAGAGTTTTCTACGGACATGGTGAGAACTTCCCTTTAAACCAACCGAGGTGAATTAACGATCTTGTTCTGGCGCCAGAGCGGCCAATTCGGCTCTCAACTCGTCACTCAGCGCGTCATCCTTGAGAATGCGCTCCAGTTCGTGGCGAAAGGTGACGTTGTCCAAAAGGTTCGACTTGAGGTCGCGCAACAGGTTACGCATCGCCAACAGCGCACGTAGTTGCGGTATTTGCCGCGCCACTTGCTCCGGTTCAAAATCCTTCATGCTCTGGAATTGCAGCTTGACGCTGGCGTCGGAGCCATCGTTGACCAAGGTATTTTCCAAGGCCAGTGTCAGGCGTGGCGAGAACTCGGCCAGCACGCTGTCGAAGTTATTTTTGTTTACATCAACCTTGCTTCTTTCCGACAGAGAACGCTGTTCCCTCCCGTTACTGTAATCCCCCATCACCATCAACTTCAGCGGCAATTCGACTTTCTTCTGTGCACCACCGGTGTGCAGATCGAGCTTGATATTGACCCGCGCCTTGGGTACTTCGTTTTGAAAACTGCTTGAAGCCATAATCCCTCCAGACACTTCAAGTAACAGCATGTGCCATCACCCAAAATAATAACGACTGGAATTCACGCCATTAGCCGATCCGATAGTTTCTGCCAGCAGCCTGTAAATTCCCTTTTGATACCACGACTAATGTGCTTGCGGTAAAGCTGTAGTTCAGCAACGTACAAACATCATGATTGATCTCAGGTCTCCTTTCCATCTCTCGGAGCATCATTAGGACGTTTCCGACGCATTTACAGAAACAGCCTACAAACCGAAACATATAGTCATAAAAAAGGCCGCTCGAGAGCGGCCAGAAGAAAACAAGCAGGGTCCTGCCGTAACATTTGCTACTTCGCCGTAATCACCGACAGTTTGGTAATCCCCGCCCGCTCAATCGACGCCATGGCCCGCGCCACCTCGCCATAATTCACCCCGTTGTCCGCCTGCAGCTGCACCCGCACGTCAGGGTTTTTCGCCTTGGCCGCCTGCAGGTTGAACTCCAGCAGATCGGCCTGGATTTCATCCTTGTTGATGAACACCTTGCCCTTGTCGTCGATGCTCACCACCAGCGGATCTTTCTGCTCCACCGGCGCCACCGACTCGGTCTTGGGCAGGTTGATCGGGATCGCGTTGGTCAGCAACGGGGCGGTGACGATGAACACCACCAGCAGCACCAGCATCACGTCCACCAGGGGCGTGACGTTGATCTCGCTGAGCACTTCATCGCTGTCTTGGGTCGAGAACGCCATATCAGGACGCCTCCTTGACTTTCTGCCCGGCGACAGTCGCGCCGGACTTGCTCAGCACCGGGTGCAGCAGCACGCGAAAAGCGTTTTTCTGCGCCAGGCTGTAGAAGTCGTGGGCGAAGTCGTCGAGGTCCGCGGCGGTCAGTTTCAGGCGCCGCAAAAAGTAGTTATATACCAGCACCGCCGGCACGGCGACGGCGATACCAACGCCGGTGGCGACCAGAGCCGCGCCGATCGGCCCGGCCACGGTTTCCAGACTCGCCGAGCCCGCCGCGCTGATGCCTTTCAAGGCCGACATGATGCCCCAGACGGTACCGAACAGGCCGATGAAGGGCGAGGTGCTGCCGATACTGGCGAGGATCGCCAGGCCGCTTTCCAGCGAGCGTCGTTCACGCACGATCTGCTGGCGCAGGGCACGCTCAAGACGGTCCTGGTGGTTGATCGACTGACTGAGGTCGGTGCCCGGCTGATCGCTGACCTGGATCGCGGCGTAACCGGCCAGTGCCACGCGCGCCGCGGCGCCGGGTTGACTGTGGGCCAGTTCGGCGGCGGAATCGAGACTGGAGGCGGCCCAGAAGTGTTTATGGAATTTGCGGTCCTGGGTCTTCAGGCGGGTGAACTGCACGCCCTTGAGCAGGGCCAGGCCCCAGGTCGCAACAGAGAAGATAATCAGCAGCCAGATGACGGCGTGTTCGATGGATTCGAAGGGGGATGCGATCAGGTTCATGGTCAGGCTCTCCAACAAGGCATTGAATCGGTTGTAGCGATGCGCCTTTTGTCAGGTGGCCCGCGGTCTGTTTGGTCAGGGTTGAGTTACTTGATTTTGAAGTCGATGGGCACGCTGACCCAGCCGTCCTGGGCCACATCGCCCTGCCTGGCCGGAACGAAACTCCAGCGCTTGACTGCCGCCAGGGCGGCGTCATCGAGTTGATCGCGGCCACTGCTTTTCTGGACCTGGATCTCGCCGGGCTTGCCGCTGGCCAGGACATGCACCCGCAACAACACCGTGCCTTCCCAGCCGCGACGCATGGCCAGGGACGGGTATTCCGGTGCCGGGTTCTTCAGGTAACCGGCGCTGGCCGATGCCGGGATCACCGGTTTCGGTGCGGGGGGTGCAGGTGGCGCTGGCGCGGCGACCGGTTGGGGTGGCGCGGGCGGTGCGGGCGGCTGCTCCACCGGTTTGGCCACGGGTTTGGGCACCGACTTGACCACGGGTTTGGGTTTGGGAACCGGTTTGGGTGGCGGGGGTTTCACCGCCAGTTCGTCCTCGACCGGCGGTGGCGGTTCGACCACGGGTTGCGGAATCGGCTCGGGCGGTGGCGGTTCCACTACCGGGGGTGCTGGCTGCGAAAACTCGATGGTCATCGGCGGGATCTCCGGCGGCACCACCGGCAGTGCCGGCGGCGGTGTCTGGTTGACCCAGACAATCACCGCGCCATGCAGCACCAGCGCGAACACCCCGAGCAGGCCCCCTTCGCGGCGACTCAACACCCGCTTGGGCGTGCTGTGCAGCCGCGACTGCCCCAAGGGTTCCCGGAAGACCCGGCCAAGGTCGAGCAGGTCGCCGCCGGGTGCCGGGTGTCGAAACACCTCGAAGGCATGGGTGGCGCTCTGGACATTGCCCATTCATTTACTCCTGTAAGCCTTTCGATTGATCTGGCTACAGGCATCATCACCGAAAGATATTATATCTTAAAAGAATATTTAATTATCCAAACATGCAATTTATGCATATGTAGAGGGTTCTCCCGCAACCTCTCTGTACGGCACGAGATGTCGGTGTAATTGCGCGATGTGTTCTGGCCCGATGCCGCAGCATCCGCCGACAATACTCGCCCCTGCCGCGACCCAGGATCGCGACCAGTGCACATACGCCTCGGGCCCCAGATCGCGACGAATCTCCAACAGCGTGCTATTCGCCTTGGCTTCGGTACTGACAGGGGGAAACGCGTTGGCGTACACCCCCAGCTCAATGGTTTGATCAAGGCTTTGGATGACACTTCGAGCCTCGGTCAACGCCGCCGCCATCACTTCCGGCTGGCTGCAATTGAACAGCACCGCCCTCGCCCCCAGCTCGACCGCCACGCGTACCGCATCGGCGACCGGCTCGGATGAACGCAGTCGCGGTGGCTCGCCGACTTCATCGAGCAGCGTGAAAGACACCCACAGTGGCTTGGCTTGCGTGCCCAACGCCTCGACCACTGCTCGAACTTCAGCGGTGGAGCTCTGGGTTTCTGCCAACCAGATATCGACGTGCTCCTGTAATCCGGCGATCAATGTGCGATGGATAGCGACAGAGCGCTGATGATCGAACAGGTCCGGGCGGTAGGACCCGAGCGCCGGCGGCAACGAGCCGGCCACCGTGACCGGCTCGTTACTGTCGTCTGCAGCCTGGCGAGCCAGGCGCCCCGCCCGTTCGGCCAGCGTGCGCCCCTGCTCGGCAAAGCGTTCATCGCCTATATGAAACGGCACCACCGCATAGCTGTTGGTAGAGATGATCCGGGCACCGGCATCGATGAACGCCCGATGAGCCTGAAGCACGAACTGCGGCGCCTCGATCAGCGCCAGCGCGGACCATTCCGGTTGGCGAAAAGGCGCGCCTATGCGCTGCAACTCGCGCCCCATGCCGCCATCGAGCAAACGCAAGGAAACCTGGCTCATTGGCTGGAACTCACTGTTGGCGCCGAGGCTGCGAGCCATTGATCGACGGTGGCGCCGTTGGCCTTGACCCACGCCTTGGCGGCTACGTCAGCCGGCAGTTTTTCCCTTTCGATCTTCAGAATCAGCTCATTGAGCTGCGCCGGTTCGATCGCGACATTGCGCAGGAACCCGGCAATTTTCGGCGCGCGTTTCTGCAAGGCAGCCGAGGCCACGACATGGACCTTGGCGTCCGGGAAGGCGCAGGTAATCCGGCTCTTGTTCAACCAGTCCGGATCAACCGTCGGGCTGATGAATTTCCAGCAACCATCGGCCTTGTACAGCGGGTCATCTTTTTTGTTGTCCTGGGCATAACCGTCGAACGCAGGCTCTTGCAGGCGACGCAGGTCAAACGCCGAGAAGATCCAGTCCGGGGTATAGGCATAGAACACCACACCGCGTTCAGCCTTGTAGGCCGCGGCCAATTTGGAGTAAGTGACGGCGGCTTCGGTCGAAACCGCCTCGAATTTATCGGCGAATCCGTAATCCTTGGCCTTGATCTGGCCTATGTAGGTCGACTCCCAGCCCGCCGGCCCGACCAGCAATTGTGCCTTGCCACCCCCTAGCGGCTCGAAGAGCTTGGCCACTTCCGGCTTGTTAAGGTCGTAGATGGATTTGACGCCGTATTTGTCCTGCAGATACCCCGGGATGTAAAAGCCTTGCTCACCCGCATAGGGGTGGGTATTCGCCACCAACGGCCGATTGCCGCCAGTCACGTACTTGGCCCAGGCGGCCGACTGATTGGGCAACCAGATGTCAGTCAGGACATCGACCGAGCCATCGCCTTTCGCCGCGGCACTGAACAGCACCGCGACGTCCCCTGCCAGATAGGACACATCACCATCCAGACGGGTCTTGATCACTTCGCCGAGGATGTGCTGGATGGCGATAGCGCCTGTCCAGTTCTGCTCGCCAATGACGATTTTGTCCTTGGCCATTACCGTCGCGGGAAGCATCAGGGAGGCCAGCAGCGCGGCTGCGCCCAAGGTGCACGAAAAGGGGGTCTTCACGATAAGTTTTCTCTGTTCAGCCAGGTTGATGATCTTGCTTGCGCAAGCTCGATTGAATGATTCGATCCGGAATCAGTGCGCACAGGACGATCGCCGCGCCGGCCAGCATGCCCTCGCCGCCCTTGATGTTGCGCAGCGCGGTCATGACGTCATAGCCCAGGCCGCCGGCACCGATCAGGGCGGCCACGACCACCATCGACAGGCTCATGACGATGGTCTGGTTGATCCCCAGCAGCAGCGAGCGGCGAGCCAGTGGCAATTGCACCTTGATCAGGGTCTGCCAGGGGCTGGCACCGTGCGCGACCGCCGCCTCGATGGCATCCTTGGGCACTTCCTGGATGCCCAGGGACGTCAGGCGGATCATCGGCGCGAGGGCGAAAATCACTGTCGCGATCACGGCAGGCGTCTTGCCGACGGAGAAGAACGCCACCGCAGGAATCAGGTACACGAAAGTGGGCAGGGTCTGCATGACATCCAGCAAAGGCGTGATCAAGCGCCGTATCAGCGGTCGCTTCGCCAGCAAAATACCCGTCGGCACGCCGATCACCAGCGCGATCAGCACCGAAGAACCCACCAGGGCCAAGGTGGCTATGGTGCGCTCCCAGAAACCGAACAGGCCGATGTACAACAGTGCAGCGCTGCTGGTCAGGGTCAGCGCCAGGCCTGCCGAACGCCAGGCCAGAAACACCAGCGCCAGCGCCGACACCGACCAGGGCAACCAGCCCAACACGTTTTCGATGCCTTCGATGACGGTGCGCACGGCGACAATCACCCCGACAAATGCGCCCTCGAAGGTCACTTGCGACCAGCCGATGAACTGGTCGATGCTCTCTGCCGCCACCAGCAGCGCCTGGCGGTTGACCGGAAACTGCAGCAACGCGTTCGTGGTGTCAGGAGTAATGACTCGCCAGATCACCAAGGCCTGGCTGATCAGCAGCACCGCCAAAGGCAGCGCCCAACCCGAAGTGTCGCGCCGCACGGGCTGGCTGCTCAGCGAGAGCACAGCGAAGCGGCTGGCCGCGAACACGGCCAGGGCGGCCAGCACCATCCGCCACGACGAGTCGACAATGCCCTGACTGAAAACCGCCAGGGCAGCCAGCTCACTGGCGAAGGCGATCCAGAACACCCCGCCCTTGCCCCGGGCCGCCAGCGCCGCGGGCCCCAGCAACAGCGATTGCCACCAGGGCAATCCTGGCGTGTGCGGCACCTTGCGCGGTTCGGTGTGTGCTGCCTGGAGGCGGACCTCGCCTGCGCTGCGCGGTGCAGAGGGCGTCACGCCGCAGTCACGGAAAAAATCCGCCACCTCGGTATCGGCAGGATGCTCGAGCAACTGCTCCGGGGTGCCCAACTGCACCAGCCGCCCATGGCGCATGACGGCAATGCGATCGGCCAGACGCAGGGCTTCAGCCGGGTCGTGCGTGACCAGCAGGGTCGTGATCCCGCGTTTTCGGGCCAGGTCCAGGAAATGACTCTGCAGATCGCGCCGGATCGTCGGATCCAGGGCACTGAAAGGCTCATCCATCAGCAGGATGTCTGGCTCGGTGACCAGAGCCCGCGCCAGACCGACACGTTGGCGCATGCCACCGGACAGCTCATGGGGATAGTGTTCACCCCAGCCCTCCAACCCTACCGCCTGCAACTGCACGGCTGCCGCCGCATGACGAGTCGATTCCGGTTCGCCGCGCAACTCCAATGGCAGCGCGACGTTGTCCAGCACCGTGCGATGGGGCAGCAAGCCGAAATGCTGAAACACCATGCCGATGCGCCGCGACCTCAAATCACGCAACGCTTTGCGGCTCAACCCGCTGATCCCCTGGCCTTCGATCAGGACTTCACCGCTGGTGGGCTCGATCAGGCGGTTGATATGGCGCAACAACGTTGACTTGCCGCTTCCGGAAGTCCCCATCAGGCACAGGACCTCGCCCCGACGCACTTTCAGGCTGACATTGCTCACTGCCGGCAACACAGTCGAGCCTTTTTTTCGCCCGTAAGACTTGGTGATGTCACGCAACTCAAGCACGACATCGCCCTCGCTTTCCGCCCCGGCACCAGGGGGTACCAGCCGCCGGGCAGACTCGATCGATGGCGTGACCGAAGAGGTTTGAATGATTGTCACGGAAGCTCCCGGCAAGCATCTCTCGGGCACTTCGCTCGCACCCAAGGTCAGAGAATCGAATGGGCGCCAGGCAATCACCGCAGACCGGATGCCTGACGCAAAACGAGCGCCACGCCAAGGGCGTGACACTGCAACGGGCATAAAGCTAATCGATCTTAAAAAACATCTGTAAATACTTTTTTGGAATTAGCTTAGGTGATCCGATTTCTGTGCTTGGACGTAATTTTCTAGAAGATCTAAAGAACCAGAAAGAATTAATAAATACAAAAACAGTATTTATCGTTATAAAAATATCCACGTACTCTTCAGTTCATTCCGTCATTTCTTACACAGTGAAGTGCCCCATGAATCCGACTGACAACCTCATCGACTTCGCCAGCTACCGCAAACGCAAACAGGCTCAGCAACGGGCACGGGCCATGTGGGAAATGTATACACGCAACGCAGGCCTGGCCTTTCAATGGGTGCAAGCGAGCAAAGCGACCGAGACGCGTCACGCGTGAACGTGCAGCAACCCTCGCGCTTTCTGGCGAGCACCAACGAGCCGGTAATGGATTTGAATAACCTGGAGCCGCTGGAAGAAGACCCGATCTGCGAGCGGGTCGCGCAGAACCTGCAACGGCTGCGAGGCAAACGGCATTTATCCCTCGATGCCCTCGCCCGCCAGTGCGGTGTGAGCCGGGCGATGCTGGCGCAGATCGAATCCGGGCGCAGCGTGCCGTCGATAAAGGTGCTGTGCAAAATTGCCAAGGGCTTGAAGGTATCGGTGGCGGCGTTTCTCGAGCATCGAGCTTTCGAAGGTGTGGCGGTGCTGTCGGCCAGCCAGAGCAAACGCCTGGTCAGTGCCAACGGCGCTTTTGTCAGCCGCGCCCTGTTCCCTTTCGATGTGGCGCGCCAGTCGGAATTCTACGAATTGCGCCTGAGTCCTCTGGGCGAGGACCGATCCGAAGGGCACGGACCGGGGGTTCAGGAGAACCTGGTGGTGGCTCAGGGTGTGCTGGAGATCAGCGTCAATGACGAGCGCTATCTGCTGTCCACGGGGGACTCGATCCTGTTCTACGCCGACCAGCCCCATCGTTACCGCAACCCCGCCGACAGTGAAGCGGTGGCGTATCTGGTGGTGACTTACCCGGAACGGCTGGATTGAACTGGATTGGATTGAACTGGATTGGATTGGATTGGATTGGACTGGACTGGACTGTAGGAGCGAGCTTGCTCGCGATGGACTTCAGAACACCGCGTTTATCCAGGCAGCACGCGTTATCGTTAACGTCCATCGTCGGAACGCCGCCCGGAGCAGGCTCGCTCCCACAGTACGCAAAAAGCCCGCCGGGATAATCCCGGCGGGCTTTATTTCATGGTTCGATCAGCAGGTGCAGCACATCAGCGGCATGCCGTTGCAGCTCATCATCATCGGCATGCTGCAGTCGTTCATCATTTTCATCATCAGGCTGCAGCAGTTTTTCATCATGTCCATGTTCATGCCAGCCATCGGCATGATCTTGCACATCATGCAATCGGCCATCAGCGTGCATTCCATCACGCACTTTATCGATGGCATCGGCATGCCCATCATCGGCATCGGCATCATCATGTTCGCCATCGGCATGGTCATGCTCGCCTGGGACATGCACATCATGCTCATGTTGCCGCAGTGCATCATCATCGGCATGCCGCAGTTCATCATCATCTGCATCATTTCAGCGCTGTTCTTGAACACGGCCATGTCCATGCCAGCGGCCGGCATCATCTTGCACATCATGCCGTCGTCCATCATTTCGCAGGACATGGTCGCCATCATCATCGGCATGCCCATCATCGGCATCATCGGCATGTTGGCGTTCATCGGCATTTGCATCTGCGTGGCGTTCATCATCGTGTTGTTCCCTGAAGGATGGAGAGTTGGACAAAGCTGATGGGGCGGATTCTAAGCAATAGTCCAAGCGCAACAAGATGACGATCGAACAGCTGGAATGAATGCTGGAGCGACCTTAATGCAGGGGGATTTAACAAACATGTCTGCTGTCGCGAACATTTAGCTTCGATCGCAGACGTAATACACACTGCAGCACGTATCTCCCGGTTATGGATATGCAATCGAAGCCTGATTAAATAACCAAAAGAAATAATCGATCTAAACAAGTCCGGATCATTTCATTCTGACGCGCTACTGCGCAGGCTTTTACCTGTTCAAAACCAATGACTCGACCGAAAACACTTCAGCATCCGTCAACGTTTGCACATCGATCCGATGGGGAAAGATCTTCTTCTCCACGAACAGATCATCGACCTGCTGCAATGCCTGAACATCCCGCTGCTCGACCGGCAACAACGACTCGTCACCCCAACTGCGCAGTCGCTGGGAGACGTCCAGGGGGATGTCGTTGACCTTGGCGAAGACGCGGGCGTACTCGTCCGGATTCTGCTGAGCCCACTCGAACGCCTTGGCGAAACGCTGTAACACGTCACCGAGCGCTTTGCGTTTCAGCGGATCGGTCAGGACCTCGTCAGAGGCGGTGATAAAGGTCAGCCCGGTATTGATGCCCTCGCCGTTGATCAACACCCGCGCGCCCTGCTGCTCGGCGAACGCCTGGTAGATACCGAAGGTGGCCCAGGCTTCGATCTTGCCGGCATTGAACGCGGACAAGGCGTCGGTTGGCAGGACAAACCCGACCTTCACGTCCTTCTCATCGACCCCGGCAGTGGCCAAAGCACGGATCAACAGGTATTGGGAAATGCTGCCGCGGGCCGATGACACCACGACATTGCGACCTTTCAAGTCGGCGACGGTGCGGATGTCCGAATCGGCCGGGACCAGGATCGCAATCCCCCTCGATTGACTGCGCCGAACGGCGACGATACGCAATGGCGTGCCTCCGGTCGCGGCGGCGAGCACCGGGGTGTCACCGGCCGGTGCCAGATCAACGGCGCCGGCGCGCAAGGCTTCGAACAACGGCGCGGCGCCCTGGAAGTTGGCCCACTCGACCTTGTAGTCGATGCCCTCCAGGGCATTCGCCGCCTCGACCACGGTGCGCAGGCCCTTGGCTTGATCGCCGAGCACCAGCGTCACACCGGACAGGTCTGATTGGGCGGTGGATGAGGACTTTGACTCGACGGCGTCACCGCAGCCGCCGAGCAATAGCGCGACGCCAGACAGCAACAGCATCGCGGATTTCCAGACGCGGATCGGCATGACAGAACAGTCCTGTATCAATGGATTGGCAGCGGCATCAGCCATGGGCGAAACGCCGGACAGTCGTGTGGGTGACCTGACGCTGGGCCGCCGCGACGGTTTCCACTTCAACCCCCAACAGGCTCAGGAGCCGCGCACGGATGGCCTGGAAGCCCTCCTGCCCGGTGTCTCTCGCTCGGGGCAGATCGATGGTCAACTGTTCGGCGATCTTGCCGTTGGCCAGCACGATGACCCGGTCCGCCAGCAGGATCGCTTCGTCAACGTCATGGGTCACCAGCAGCACGGCCGGGGTGTGTTTGCGCCACAACTCGATAATCAATCGGTGCATGCGAATTCGCGTCAGCGCATCCAGCGCGGCGAACGGTTCATCGAGCAGCAACAGCTTGGGTTCACGTACCAGGCCACGGGCCAATGCCACCCGCTGTGCTTCACCGCCGGACAGCGTCGCCGGGTAGGCTTCGAGCCGATGGGCCAGTCCCACTTCGGTCAGGGCCTGCACCGCGCGTGCCTTGGCGTCCGGGGTGTGCAAGCCGAGAATCACGTTCTTCCAGGCGCGTTTCCAGGGCATCAACCGGGGCTCCTGAAATACCGCAGCCCGGGCCTTGGGCACCCGCAACTGACCGCTGTCGATGCTGTCGAGGCCGGCCAGGCTGCGCAACAGAGTGGTCTTGCCCGAACCGCTGGCGCCGAGCAACGCGACGAATTCGCCCGGTGCAATGTCCAGGTCCAGGCCGTCGATGACCCGCTGTTGGCCGAACTGGCGCACCACGTTCCGTAGCTGGACCGGTGGCGTTGAATGATTGGCTTTTGCCGCGTCCAGATGATCGATGCTCGACATATCAGTTCCTCACAAAAGATGGGCGCCAGGCCAGGGCGAAACGCTCCAGCGTGCGGATTAGTCCGTCGATCAACAGACCGAGGACGCTGTAGATGAGCAGGCAGATCACGATCACATCGGTGCGCATGAAGTCCCGGGCGTCACTGGCCAGGAAACCGATGCCGGCAGTGGTGTTGATTTGTTCGACGAACACCAGCGCCAGCCAGGAAATCCCCAGGGAATAACGCAAGCCGACAAAGAACGAAGGCAAGGAGCCCGGCAGAATCACATGCCAGATCAGCTCGCGACGATTCAGGCCCAGGGTGTTGGCGGCCTCGATCAGTTTCGGGTCGATGTTGCGAATGCCGGCGAACAGGTTCAGGTACACCGGGAAGGTGGTACCGGTGACGATCAGCGCGATCTTGGTGAATTCGCCGATGCCGAACCAGAGGATGAACAATGGCACCAGTGCCAGGGAAGGAATGGTGCGCAGCATTTGCATCGGCGAATCGAGGATCACCTCGCCACGCTTGGACAGGCCGGTGATCAGCGCGGCGACGACACCGACGCTGACGCCAATGCTCAGGCCCAGCAACGCGCGCTGCAGGGACACCAGCAAATGCTTGCCCAGCTCCCCGGAAACGATCATCGCCCAAAGTGTGCCGCCGATCTGCGACGGCGCCGCGATGACCCGTTGCGGGATCAACCCGGCCTGGGAGGCCAGCTCCCACAACAGCAACAGCGCAATGGGGCTGAGCAAGCGCAGCAAGACTTCGGGGGTGCGCCAGTTGCGGACCCAATTAGGGGTCAATCTCGACGCGCCCAACAGATCATCAGTACGGCGCGCGGCCTTGTCGACGGAAAACGAGCTGGCGCTCTGGGTATCGAAGGTCTTTTCAGTCATCAGGCTTCCTTCCTTATCAAGAACATGGCTGGAGGCGCCATGCGTCAGCTTCGGATTCATGCTATTCGCATAAAAAACCGCAGTGAAATTCTTTTTAGGAATAAGCTAATATGATTAAAAATCAGATAATAAATGTCACAGATGAATTATTTGCATAATTAATGCGCCCAGCCCCCCTCCTTTCGAGGCTGTGGCGAGGCCACGGATTAAAATGCGCATTGCTAATATCTATCATTTATTAAGATTCATTAATTTAATAATTAACTTAGAACAAAACGGCATTTCACAGGCCCACCCTGCTGCGCCTACTTTCGACACACCAGTCCGACCCCTGCCAGGTGGAGGCTTGAATTTCGTCCAGACAACGACAAGGAACTCATCATGAGTATTGAATTCATCGGTTACATCGGCGGCCATCATTCTTCGGAAATCCATCCCCGTAGCGGCCCTGTCCTGCAACCCGAGTATGTGGAAAAAGTCGCTCGCGCCCATGACGAGGCCGGTTTCGATCGCGCCCTGGTGGCTTTCCATTCCAACAGTCCGGACAGCACGCTGATTGCCTCGCATGCGGCCAGCGTGACGAAGAACCTGAAATTCCTCATTGCCCACCGCCCCGGGTTTGCCGCGCCGACCCTGGCTGCGCGACAGTTCGCCACGCTTGACGTATTCAATGGCGGGCGCACTGCCGTGCATATCATCACCGGGGGCGATGATGGCGAGTTGCGGGCTGACGGCAGTTATATCGGCAAGGACGAGCGCTATGCGCGCACCGATGAATACCTCGACGTGGTGCGCCAGGAGTGGACCAGCGACAAGCCTTTTGACTACACGGGCACCTACTACCAGGTCGAAGGCGCACACTCGGCGGTGAAGTCGCCGCAACAGCCGCACATCCCGTTGTATTTCGGCGGCTCGTCGACAGCGGCCATCGAGGTCGCGGGCAAGCATGCGGATGTCTATGCGTTGTGGGGTGAAACCTATGAGCAAGTGCGCGAAGTGGTGAGGCAGGTGCGTGCCGAGGCGGCCAGACATGGCCGCGAGATTCGCTTCAGCCTGTCGCTGCGCCCGATCCTGGCGGACACCGAAGAACTGGCCTGGGAACGTGCCGAGCGCATCCTGCAACAGGCTACCGCCCTGGCCGGGCAGAATGGATTTGTACGCCGCGAACCGCCGAACGAAGGCTCCCGGCGCTTGCTGGCGGCAGCAGCCCAGGGTTCGCGCCTGGACAAGCGCCTGTGGACCGGGATCGCCGGCTTGCTCGGTGCACAAGGCAACTCGACGTCTCTGGTGGGCACCCCGGAACAAGTGGCCGAAGCCCTGCTCGATTATTACGACCTGGGCATCACCACCTTCCTGATCCGCGGTTTCGACCCGCTGGACGATGCCATCGACTACGGCAAGCGCCTGATCCCGCTGACCCGCCAATTGGTGGCGGAGCGTGAACGGCAAGCGGCGGAAAAAGTGGCCTGAATGCGCTGACTATTTGATGAGGGGGGTTCACAAGGATTGTGGCCACCACTGACCCTGTGGGAGCGAGCTTGCTCGCGAAGGCGGCGGTAAATTCAGCAGAGATGTTGACTGACCCACCGCTTTCGCGAGCAAGCTCGCTCCCACATTTTGATCACAGGCGTGCACGGATTTTGTGTTCGCCGCCCCCCCTGTAGGAGCCGGCTAGCCAGCTCCTACATTTCTGGCTCAGTTCTTGTACTCGGTATCCGTGCGCTCCAACTGCCGGATCAGCGCATTCCAGTGCCGCGCCACCCCCGGCCCGTCCCCGCTCTTGAACACCTCGGCCTGCTTCTCGACCTTGGCCACTACCTCGGCCGGCGGGAATATCAATTCAGCATTGCCGCCGGCCTGCGCCGCGATCTGGATAGTGCAGGCGCGCTCCAGCACGTGCAGCTGCTGAAACGCATGTTCGACACTGATGCCGGCGGTCAACAGTCCGTGATTGCGCAGGATCAACACGCTTTTATCCCCTAGGTCGGCCACCAGGCGTTCGCGCTCGTCCAGGTCCAGCGCCACGCCTTCGTAACCGTGGTAAGCCACCCGCCCGGAAAAACCGATGGAGTGCTGGGAGATCGGCAACAGGCCGTCACGCTGGGCGGACACTGCGATGCCGTCGCGGGTATGGGTATGCAGCACCGCTTGCAGGTCCGGACGCGCGCCATGGATGGCGCTGTGAATCACGTAGCCGGCGTAATTGATGCCCAGCCCTGTCGGGTCGTCGACGAGGGTACCGTCGATGTCCACCTTGACCAGGTTGGAGGCGGTGATTTCATCGAACAACAACCCGAAGGCATTGATCAGGAAATGCTCGTCCGGCCCCGGCACCCGTGCAGAGAAATGGGTGTAGATGTGGTCGGTCCACTTGAACAAGGCCGCCAGCCGATAGGCCGCGGCCAGTTTGACACGCACTTCCCATTCTTCGGGACTGACGCGCTGGCGAACATTTTTCGAGACGCTGGATAACGGACTGACGCTGCGCATGGCAAAACTTCCTGGATGGCCTTAAGGTCTCCAGCAAGCCTATGGCACGGCAAAAAATAATAAAAAGCACATTTTAATCTAAGCTAATTATTATTTTTATTTATGATAATACGCTCACATCATCACGCCGCACGCTTGATCTTCTGCAGCGATCCGGCAACCAGTTTGCCAAAGGCATCGACCGGCCCTTGCAGGTTGCCGAGGAAATGCGGATAGATCAGCCACAGGTCCATCACCGGTTTGAAATCCTTGAGCGGCATCACCGCCAACTGATGGAAATGCGCGCTGCGTTCCAGCAACGGGCGCGGTACCAATCCAAGTCCCAGACCATCCGCCACCAGACCCAGCTGCAATTCGGTGCCGAAGGTTTCCAGGTTGACCCGCAGAGCCAGGCCCTGGTCCGACAGGTTGCGTTGCAAGCCGGCACGGAAACCGCAGCCATCCGGGTTGAGAATCCAGCCACTCTGGTAGACCTCGGCGAGTTTGCAGGGACGCTTGGGCAACTGCGCCTTGGCGCAGACCACCACCAGTTCCATCTTGCCGATCGACTCACCGACGATATTGTCCGGGAAGATCTTGCCCGCCGGAAACAACGCCGCGGCCGCGTCCAGTTCCCCGCGCTCGATCTTGCCGACCAGTTGACTGCCCCAACCGGTGGCCACCTGGGCCCGCAAATCAGGGTAATCGATGCGCAAATGCTTGAGCGCGTCGAGCAGCACCACATCGCCGATGGTTTGCGGAACACCCAGGCGCAACAGCCCGGTAGGCGGCGCGTCGGTGGCCACCAATTCGCGCAGCGCATCCATTTCCCGCAGGATCAAACGGCACTGCTCATACACCCGGGTACCGATCAGCGTGGGCTTGAGCGGTTTGGTATTACGGTCAAACAATTCCACCCCCAACGCCTGCTCAAAGTTCTGCACGCGCCGGGTGATGGCCGGCTGAGTCAGTTGCAACGACTCGGCGGCATGGCTGATGGATTGGCAACGAATCACTTCGACAAAGGCGTCGATATCATCAATTTTCATTTGGCCCGCACATAGAGAACAGTCAATAAGATGTCTGAAAAGCATAGTTCTATTGTCGGGATCTGGATAGTCCGCCGCACCGTTTCCCAGCACCTTAAGCCAAGAGACCAGGATTTTAATTCCATTCGGCTATAACCTAATCATTAAACAATCGCATATTGTTCTAAAACATTATGCTTAAATCAAAGTATCAACTTTCAGCACGAACAATGGAAATCGCCATGACCCAGGCCCGACACCCAGAGAGACTCAGAGCATTCATAGGCGCCTTGGCGGAATTGATCGACGGCAATCCCCGCGAGGGCGATCTGCTGCATCGCGGCGGCAAGCTGCTCGCGCAACTGGTCCGCCATGACGACTGGCTGCCCGAAGATTTTGCCCAGCCAGACCCGGAGCACTATCAACAATTCCTGCTGCATGCCGATTCACGCCAGCGCTTCAGTATCGTCAGTTTTGTCTGGGGCCCGGGGCAACGCACGCCCATCCATGATCATCGGGTCTGGGGCCTGATCGGCATGTTGCGCGGGTCAGAGTACTCGCAAGGATTCGCCCGCAACCCTGACGGCAGCCTGGTGCCCGAAGGTCCGCGGATACAGCTGGAGCCCGGTCAGGTCGAGGCCGTATCGCCCAAGATCGGCGACATCCATCAAGTCAGCAACGCCTTCGACGATCAGGTCTCGATCAGCATCCATGTCTACGGCGCCAACATCGGGGCCGTGCGCCGCGCGGTGTATCAGCCCGACGGCAGCGAGAAATTGTTTATCTCCGGTTATTCCAACGCCTTTCTCCCCAATATCTGGGATTTGTCCAAAGAGAGCCAAGCCCTATGAGCATTGCATCTACCCGCTCCTACTCCGAGATTCGCCAGGCACTGCTGAACCGTGAAGAACTGGCATTGGTGGATGTGCGCGAAGAAGCGCCCTTCGCTGAAGCGCATCCTCTGTTTGCGGCCAACATTCCACTCTCAAAACTGGAACTGGAGGTGTACTCAAGAATTCCACGGCTCGATACCCAAGTGACCGTCTACGACAACGGCGAAGGCCTGGCACAGATCGCCGCTCAGCGCCTGCAGGGCCTGGGTTACGTCAATGTCAGCCTGCTGGAAGATGGCCTCGACGGTTGGCGCCGCGCCGGTGGTGAACTGTTCATCGACGTCAATGTGCCGAGCAAAGCCTTTGGCGAACTGGTCGAAAGCCAACGCCACACACCGTCCCTGGCGGCGGAAGACGTTCAGGCGCTGCTCGACAGCGAGGCCGACGTGGTCGTGCTCGACGCCCGGCGTTTCGACGAATACCAGACCATGAGCATCCCCACCGGCATTAGCGTTCCAGGGGCGGAACTGGTGCTGCGTGCCCGGGAATTGGCACCGGATCCGGCCACACGAATCATCGTCAACTGTGCCGGGCGCACCCGCAGCATCATCGGTACCCAGTCACTGATCAACGCCGGCATCGCCAACCCGGTGTCAGCCTTGCGTAACGGCACCATCGGCTGGACCCTGGCGGGTCAGGCCCTGCAGCACGGCCAGTCGCGCCGCTTCGCCCCGACCAGCGAGGACCATCGACAAATCGCTGCAGGCGATGCCCGTCGCGTCGCCGACAAGGCCCTGGTGGGCCGCGCGACCCTGGCTGACCTGCAACGCTGGCAACAGGAGCCGACTCGCAGCACCTACCTGTTCGATGTGCGCACCCCGGAAGAATTCGAAGCCGGGCACCTGCCCTCGGCCCGCTCGACACCGGGCGGCCAGTTGGTGCAGGAAACCGACCACTTCGCCAGTGTGCGCGGTGCCCGCCTGGTATTGGTCGACGACGATGGCGTGCGCGCCAACATGTCGGCGTCCTGGCTCGCGCAACTGGGTTGGGAGGTGCATGTACTGGATGACCTGCAGCCGGCACACTTCAGTGAAAAAGGTGCCTGGCAGGCGCCGGTCCCTGCGCCGCGACAGGCTGAGGAAATCGATCCCGAGACCCTGGCCGACTGGCTGACCCATGGCGACACCGCGGTGCTGGACTTCACCAGCAGCGCCAACTATGTCAAACGCCATATCCCCGGCGCCTGGTGGGTATTGCGTGGGCAACTGCGCGACGCGTTGGCCAAGGTGCCGACGGCGCAGCGCTACGTGCTGACCTGCGGCAGCAGCCAGCTGGCACGGCTGGCGGTCGCCGAGGTCGAGGCACTGACCGGCAAGGCGGTGTTTGTCCTGCGTGGCGGCACCGCCAGCTGGATCGCTGCACAACGGCCACTGGAGGAAGGCGAGACTCACCTGACGTCGCCGCGCATTGACCGTTATCGCCGCCCTTATGAAGGGACCGATAACCCTCGCGAAGCCATGCAGGCCTACCTGGACTGGGAATACGGGCTGGTGGACCAGCTTGCTCGCGATGGTACCCATGGCTTCTTCGTGATTTAACCACCCCGCCCTTGTGCCTGTGCAGGCACAAGGGGCAACCCACCCGACATCCGACCCCTCTCCAGGCAGAGGCTGAATCTACAACCGAGAGGATTTACACCATGTCCGCTGTCTTGCATCACGCCCCTTCACACACCACCGAAACACTGCGGGTCACCCGCCTGGAACCCACCATCGGCGCGGAAATCGCCGGCATTGATCTGCGCCAGCCGCTGACTCCGGCGCTGCGCGACGAACTGCGCGGATTGCTGCTCGAGCATAAAGTGATCTTCTTCCGCGACCAGGCCATCAGCACCGAACAGCAGATTGCCTTCGCTCGGGAATTCGGTGAGCTCTATGTTCATCCCACTACCCAACAGAACGACCCGACACAACCCCAAGCGCATCTGATCCAGGCCCAGGACGAACGCAAACTGTACGGCCCGGGGATCAGCGGCCGTTGGCACACCGATACCAGTTGGCTGTTGCAGCCGACCCTCGGCGCCATACTACGCGCGGTCGACTTGCCCCCGGTGGGTGGCGACACCCTGTGGGCCGATACCGCCGCGGTCTATCGTGCCTTGCCCGACGAGTTGCGCGAAGAAATCGATGACCTGCACGTGGTCCACGACTTCAAGTCGGCGCTGGACAAAGTCGGCTACGACTACCCGATCCTGGCCCACCCGCTGGTGCGCACCCATCCGGAAACCGGCGAGGACGGCCTGTTCATCAACTTCTCGCAAAACCCTTCGGTGATCGGCTGGACGCCGGAAAAGAGCAAGCAACTGATCAATCGCCTGCTGCTGGAATTCAACAAACCCGAGCACCAGGTGCGCTTCAAGTGGCGGGAAAACTCGGTGGCGTTCTGGGACAACCGTTCGACCCTCCACTACCCGGTCTACAACTACGGCGATTACCCGCGGCGCATGGAACGGGTGTTGATCGCCTATGACGACATTCCGCATCGGGTAAGACGCGCCAACGCAGCCTGATCCTCCTCAACAAACACACAAACCTGTAGGAGCCGGCTTGCTGGCGAAAGCGGTGTGTCAGTCATTACATGCACCTACTGACACACCGCTTTCGCCAGCAAGCCGGCTCCTACGGCATTACCCGCCAACCCCTGCTATTCGCGAACGTTCGCGAAGGGGTTCGCCTGTGCGTGCAATCTTTCAGGAATTCGCGTCATGAGCTCATCCAGCCCCCGAGTGAAATACGATTATTACGCGGCCGCCGCCTTCAGCCTGCTGGCCGCCAGCCTCCAGGCTCATGCAGAGAACACTGAACCGGACAAGACCTTGAGCACGGTGGTGGTGACCGGCAACCGCGGCAGCCAGCCACGCACCATCACCGACAGCCCCTCGCCGATCGATGTGATCAGCTCCGAACAACTGCAGGCCAGCGGCAAGGTCGGGCTAAAGGAGCTGCTCGCGCGCCTGTTGCCCTCCTTCAACCTGCCGGCGATCAATGGCGGCGGCACCTCCTGGTCGGTGCGCGGGGTGACCATGCGTGGACTGTCCGGGGATCAGGTGCTGGTGCTGGTCAACGGCAAACGGCGGCACAACACCGCGCTGATCAACAATCTGGCACGGATCGGCACGGCGGCGGTTCCGGTCAACCTCGACCTGATCCCGGTGTCGGCGATCGATCATATCGAGGTACTGCGCGACGGTGCCTCCGCGCAATACGGCTCGGATGCCATCGCCGGGGTGATCAACATCATCCTCAAGGAAAACGACAGCGGCGGCAGCGCCGAGACCTCGTTCGGGCGCTACGGCAGCGGCGATGGCGACACGGTGCACCAGACGATCAACTATGGCCTGACGCTGCCCAATGACGGCTTCGCCAACCTGGCACTGGACAGCAAGACACAGGAACCCTTCGACCGCTCCGGCAGCGCTACCGGCAACCTTTATTCATTGCCCGGTTTCCCCGACAGTCGCGACCAGACCGTCAATCGCCACGGCTGGAACCCGAGTTACGGGCTGGGCCGGGAAAAGGTCACCAACGCCAGCTACAACCTCGAACTGCCGATCCAGGATGACTTGACGTTCTATTCCTTTTCCACCGCCAGCTATATGGAAACCACCAAGATCACGGGCAATTATCGGCCCAACGATATCTACTCACTGGCCGGCGACCCGAACACCCCCTACCCCGATGGCGTCCACGCCCAGCGGCGCAACCGCACCATCGACTTTCAGGTGGCGGGCGGCTTCAAGGGCGAGGTCGGCGGGTGGAACTATGACGCCAGTTCGACCTGGGGCGAGGACGACTCGACGCTTAATGCCAGCAACACCCTCAACCCGTCCTGGGGACCGACCAGCCCCACCTCGTTCCATCTGGCCTCGCAGATCTTCGATCAGTGGACCAACAATCTCGACTTCAGTCGCGGCTTCGACATCGGCCTGAAGAACCCGCTGCAAACCGCGTTCGGCTTCGAGTACCGCTGGGAGAAGTACCAGATCGAGCCCGGCGACTATGCGTCCTATACCCCCGGCAACTATGTGATTCCCAGCGGCCCCTTTGCCGGCAGGACACCGCTGCCCGGCCTCGCTTCCTATAACGGCACCAGCCCCGCCGACGCCGGGGAAATCAGTCGCAGCAACGTCGCCAGCTATGTCGACCTGGGCCTGGACGTGACGGACAAATGGTACGTCGGCGTAGCGGCGCGCTACGAGCGCTACACCCAGGACATCGGCAGCACCTGGAGCGGCAAATTCTCCACCCGCTACCAGTTCACCGACGCCTTTGCCCTGCGCGGCACGGTCAATAACGGCTTTCGCGCACCGTCGCTGGCGCAAACCATTTATGCCTCCTCGACCTTCACCTCCGGCGGTGTGGTCAACGGCCAGCAGGTCTCGGTGCCGGTCAAGGTGCTGCCGGTGGACACCACCGAGGCCCAGGCCCTGGGGGCGGAAAAGCTCAAGCCGGAAAAGTCCTTGAACTACAGCTTCGGCTTCACCTACGAGCCCACGTCGAACTATCGCCTGACCACCGACCTGTATCAGATCGGCATCCGCGACCGCATCGTCTCCACCAGCCTGCTCGGTGGTCCGGCAGTCTCGCAGATCCTCGCCGCCAACGGCCTGTCTCCCGGCCTGTATGCCCAGTACTACACCAATGCCGTCGACACCCGCACCCGCGGCATCGACATCATCAACGAGTACCGCCAGCAGCTGGATGAGTATGGCCAGATCCGCTGGAGCGCGGCCTATAACTGGAACCAGACCAAAATCGAAAAACTCCAGGACAACCCGCCACAACTGAGCAGCCTGGGTTCGGGCTACCAGCTGTTCGACCGGCGCCTGCAAAAGGACCTGACCGTCGCCACGCCGCAATCGAAACTGATCCTGGCGGCGAACTGGAAAGTCACCGACTACAACCTGAACCTGGCCGTCACCCGTTTCGGCAGTTACACCGAGGGCGACAACAACCCGGTGAACGACCGCAAGTTCAGCGCCAAGTGGATTACCGACCTGGACGTGGCCTACGACCTGAGCAAGCACCTGACGGTGGCGCTGGGGGCGAATAACCTGTTCAACGAGTACCCGGACAAGAATGGCATCCAGGACTGGGCCGGGGGCTACAAATACGGCCAGTTCTCGCCGTTCGGATTTGGCGGGGCTTATTACTACACGCGGCTGGCTTACAACTTCTGAGGGGTGTGAAAAAAGGCCTTCCAACAAAGAGCGATCATATATCGCGGACCTGTGGGAGCGAGCTTGCTCGCGATGAGGGAGTATCAAGCGGCATCGATGCCGTCTGACACACCGCTTTCGCGGGCAAGCCCGCTCCCACAGGTTTTGCGCCGCAGCCGATGATCTTCGTCGCCGTTTTAATGCATTAATTTTATAATAAAAATAAATATAATCAGCTACATTGATAATTAGCTTATAACCATAAAGAATTTCACATCGAGTTTTTATAGAGATAACGTCAACCACAGACCGACCCCTTCTCCAGGCGGAGGCCACACGAAGCGCAACAACCTGCCTGGAGTTTCCCATGTCATTAAAACCGCTGTTGTTGAGCCTGATCTGCACCCTGGGCTGCACCGCATTGAGCCACGCTGCCGACCTTCAACCGCTGCTGGTGGCCAATCAGAAGTCCTCGATCAAGGTGCTGCTGGAGGTCTCCGGCGAACTGAAGAACGTGCCCTACGACATCCAGTTTTCCGAGTTCCCGGCTGCCGCGCCTTTGGGCGAAGCACTGAATGCCGGCGCCGTGGACATCGGCGCCCTGGGGGATGCGCCCTATGTGTTTGCCCTCGGCGCCGGTGCACCGATCAAGGTGGTCAGCATCGTGCATGCCGAAGGTCGGTACACCACCGCGATCCTCGCGCCCAGGGATTCCCCGCTGAACAATCCCCTCGACCTCAAGGGCAAGAAGATCGTCACCACCCGCGGCTCCATCGGCCACTTCCTGGCGATCAAGGCCTTGCGCAGCGTCGGCCTGAGCACCAGCGACGTGCAGTTCATTTACTTGCTGCCGAGCGAGTCGCGAATCCTGCTGGACAACGGCAGTGCCGATGCCTGGTCGACCTGGGACCCGTACACCACCATCTCGACCACGCAAAACCAGGCCAAGGTGCTGGTCAGCGGCAGCAACCTGCTGACCAACCATTTGTACCTGGCCGCCACCAGCCAGGCCATCGCCGGCAAACGCCAGCAACTCGAAGACTTCGTCGCCCGGGTCGATCGTGCCTACCGCTGGACCAACGCCCATCCCGAGGAATACGCCGCCGCCCAGGCACGCGTTACCGGGTTGCCGCTGGCGGTGCATGTCGCCGTGGCCAAAGGCACGAACATGCAGCCTGTAGAGATCGATGACCAAGTCATTGGCGGCCTGCAAACCACCGCGGACATCTATCAGGAAGAAGGCATTCTCACCAGACACATCGACGTCTCCCAAGGCTTCGACAAGAGCTTCAACGCCAAACGCGCCCAACTCAACCAGGCATCGCGCTAACGATGCGACTGATCCAGGAGTAGAACCATGAGCAAGCAACGCCAACTGAAACTCGGTGCGATGGTCCATGGCGTCGGCCATGGCTGGGGCGAATGGCGCCACCCGCAGGCCCTGGCCAATGCCAGCGTCAACTTTGATTTCTACAAGCAACAGACGCAACTGGCCGAGGCCGCGAAGTTCGACTTCGTGTTCATCGCCGACAGCCTGCACATCCATGAAAAGTCCAGCCCGCACTACCTCAATCGCTTCGAGCCGCTGACCATTCTCTCGGCCCTGGCCGCCACCACGCGACACATCGGCCTGGTGGCAACCGTGACCGTCAGCTATACAGAACCCTTTCAGGTGGCGCGCCAGTTCGCCTCCCTGGACCACATCAGCGGCGGTCGCGCGGGCTGGAACGTAGTGACGTCCTGGCTCAGCGGCACAGCCGACAACTTCGGCAAGTCCGAACATCCGCCCCATGCCGTGCGTTATCGCATTGCCAGGGAACATGTGGCGGTGGTCAAGGGCTTGTGGGACTCCTGGGAAGACGACGCCTTCGCCTACGACAAGCAGAGCGGCGAGTTTTTCACCCCCGGCAAACTGCATGCTCTGGAGCACAAAGGTGAATTCTTCTCGGTAAAAGGCCCACTGAACATCGCCCGCTCCCGGCAAGGTCAGCCGGTGATTTTCCAGGCCGGCACCTCCGAGGCGGGACGCAATTTCGCCGCCGAAAACTCCGACGCGATTTTCGTCAGCCCCGAATCCTTCGACGAAGCCCGCGACTACTATCAAGACTTGAAACAACGGGCCAGCGGCTTCGGTCGGGATGCACGGCAACTGTCGGTCCTGCCGGGCATCCGCCCGATCGTCGGCCGCGATGAGGCGGAGGTGGAAAGCCGCTATCAGCAGGCCGTGGCCCTGGTCACCATTGAAGATGCCATCGTCGCCCTCGGCCGGCCGTTCAATGACCATGACTTCAGCCAGTACCCGCTGGATGCGCCCTTCCCCGAGCTGGGTGACCTGGGTTCCAACAGCCAGAAAGGCGGATCGGACCGGATCAAGCAGCTTGCCCGGGAAGAAGGCCTGAGCTTGCGCCAGGTCGCCCTGCGCTTCTCCCGGCCGCGGCGTGATTTCGTCGGCACCCCTGAACAGGTGGCCGACGCCCTGCAGACCTGGTTCGAACAGGGTGCCGCAGACGGTTTCATCATCAACTCGTTATTGCCCGATGGCCTGCAGTACTTCACCGAACTGGTGGTGCCGGTGCTGCAACAGCGCGGTCTGTTTCGCGACGAATACAGCGGCAGCACCCTGCGCGCCAACCTCGGTCTCGAAGTACCGGCCAACCGTCACGCGACCACCCCAATCGAAGAAAAAAGCGAGGCACTGGCATGAGCGATTCCCTCAACCGCCTGTTGGCGAACCTGCATGCCGAACGCGTGGCGACCTGGGCTCCCGCGGCCCTGCAAGTCAATATCGATCAACGCCAACGCCTGGTGGACGAAGCCCGGGTCGACGACTTCGTCAGGGCCGGCGATTCGCTCGAGCCCTTCACCCTGTTGAAGGTCGAGGGCGGCAGCCTGAGCCGCGACGAGTTGCTCGCCAACGGTCCGGCAGTGCTGATTTTCTTCCGCTTCGCCGGCTGCCCGGCCTGCAACATTGCCCTGCCCTATTACCAGCGCGAGCTGTATCCACAACTGCAGGCACTGGGTGTGCCGCTGGTGGCAGTCAGCCCGCAAGTGCCGGAAAAGCTGGTGGAGATCAAGACCCGTCACAACCTCGGACTGCAAGTGGCCAGTGACCCCGACAACAACCTTGGCCGGCGCCTGGGCATTCTCTACAGCTTCGATGAAGCGTCACGTAAAGCGGCATTGGCCAAGGGCAATAGCATCGGTGAAACCACCGGTACCGGCACCTGGGAGTTGCCCCAGCCGACCGTGGTGGTCATCGCCCGGGACGGCAAGGTGGCCTTCGCCGAAGTCAGCCCCGACTGGCTGGTGCGCACCGAAGCCGATCCGGTATTGCGCGCGGTCGAACAACTGCTGGGACAAACACCCTTGCAGCTCGCCATCTGACAAGAGCCTGACCATGACGAACAAGATCACACAGGGACGGTTCAATCGTCGCGGATTCCTTACGGCCAGCTCCATCGCCCTCGGAGCACTGGGATTGTCCTCCGTGGGGCTGGCGCCGCGCGCGTTCGCTCAGGCAAACAGGCTCTCGGACCTGACCCTGGGCGTCGCCACGTACCGAGGCCAGGATTCGTATTTCACCGAAGACGCCGGTACCGCCAACACGCCCTACACAGTCGATTACTCCGAGTTCGCCGGCGGCAACCTGATCGTCGAAGCCTTGGCCTCGGGCAGTCTGGACGTCGGCGGCATGAGCGAGATTCCACCGATCTTCTCGATCCAGAGCCATCGCCAACCGCGGCTGATCGCAGTGCTGCAAGGCGATGTGAACAACCAGGTGTTCCTCATTCCCAAGGACTCGCCCCTGGAATCGGTGGCGCAATTGCGCGGCAAACGGGTCGGCTATGTGCGCTCCACCACTTCGCACTATTTCCTGATCAAGGCGCTGAAGGAACAAGGCCTGACCCTGAAGGACATCACTCCGGTGGCGCTCACGCCCCAGGATGGTTTCAGCGCGTTCCAGAGTGGCCAGCTCGATGCCTGGGTGATCTATGGCGTGTTTATCCAGCTGGCGAAATTCCGCAGTGGCGCCCGGGTGCTGAAAACGGCCCTGGGTTATCTGTCGGGCAACTACCTGATCGCCGCCCGCCCCGCCGCCCTGGAAGATCCGCTGCGCAAGCTGGCGATCCAGGATTACCTGCAGCGCCAGGCGCGCACGCTGGAATGGATCAACAACAACCCCGAGCCCTGGGCCGCGAAATCGGCGCAATTGCTCGGGGTGGACAAGGCGGTGTTTCTCGACATGTACAACAGCCGTAGCCAGGCGTCGAGAATCATCGCCGTGAACGATCAGGCCATTGCTTCGCAGCAGGAAGTGGCTGATCTGTTCTTCGACGCGGGCGTGTTGAGCGAGCGGCTCGACGTCAGCCCGTTGTGGGACAAAAACTTCCCGTTGTTGCCGTTATGAGCCATGAGGCCACACACAAAAGGTATGAACAACACAGCCCACTGTAGGAGCCGGCTTGCCGGCGAAAGCGGTGGGTCAGACACCATCGATGTCGGCTGATGCACCGCTTTCGCCGGCAAGCCGGCTCCTACACGGGGCTGTGTCGTATGTGAACAGATGTCGGCGCTCACCCTTTTTTATCGAGTGAATCCACCATGAGTCTTTCTTCCCAACATTCCTCACCCCTGCGATCCGTCGAAGTGGCCCAATTCGAAACCCTGCTCGAACATATCGGTGCGCAGCTGGCCGCCACGGCCCACCTGTATGACGAGAGCGGCGCCTTTCCCCACGACAACTTCAAGCTGTTGCACGAACACGGCCTGGTGGCGCTGACCGTACCCAAGGCCCTGGGCGGTGGTGGCGCGAACCTCGCGCAGGCGCGCAAGGCCATCAGTGCCATCGCCAAGGGCGAGCCCTCCACGGCCCTGATCCTGGTGATGCAATACCTGCAGCACTCCCGTCTGCAAGACAGTCGAACCTGGCCCGACGCACTGCGCCAGCAGGTGGCGCGGGACGCCGTCGAGCACGGCGCGCTGATCAACGCCTTGCGCGTCGAACCCGACCTGGGCACCCCGGCCCGGGGCGGCCTGCCGGCGACCATCGCCCGGCGCACCGCGGCGGGCTGGCGCATCAGCGGGCGGAAAATCTACTCCACCGGCAGCCATGGCCTGAGCTGGTTCAGCGTCTGGGCGCGCAGCAGCGATGAAGACCCGCTGGTCGGCGCCTGGCTGGTGCACAAGGACACGGCGGGCATCAGCATCATCGAGGATTGGGACCATCTGGGCATGCGCGCTACCTGCAGCCATGAGGTGGTGTTCGACAACGTGCTGGTGCCCCTGGAGCATGCGGTCAGCGTCAGCCGCTGGAGCGCGCCGCAACCGGAACTCGATGGCGACGGGTTGCTGTGGATGTCGGTGTTGCTGTCCTCGGTCTACGACGGCGTCGCCCAGGCCGCCCGCGACTGGCTGGTGGGCTGGCTGGAAACCCGCAAGCCGTCCAACCTCGGCGCGGCGTTGTCGACCCTGCCGCGCTTTCAGGAAACCGTCGGCCACATCGACACCCTGCTGTTCGCCAACCGCAGCCTGCTCGACTCTACCGCCGAGGGCCAGACCCCGGCCAGTCACGCGGCGCAATTGAAATACCTGGTCACCGGCAACGCCATACGCGCCGTCGAGCTGGCCATCGAGGCTTGCGGCAACCCCGGCCTGTCTCGCGCCAATCCACTGCAACGGCATTACCGCGACGTGCTCTGCAGCCGGGTTCACACCCCGCAAAACGACGCCATCCTGCAAGGCGTCGGCAAAGCGGTCTTCGCCCAACGCCAGCCCCCATCCCAGCCCAAGGAACGCCCATGAGCCAGCTCGTCATCGCCAGCCAGCTGGATGAAGACTTCAACGAAGTGATCCGCCAGCGCCTCGCGTACAACCACCCCGCTGCCCGCGTCATCGGCGTACCGGCCGGAGTGCCCAGCGACCTGCCGCCCGAGGTCGGCATCTTGCTGGCGCGGCCGATCAATGTGCGTGGTTATCAGGCGCCGGAAACGCCACCGCCGGGTTGGCCCTATGGCTTGAAGTGGATTCAGGTGGTGTCCTCGGGCATCGACTTCTACCCGCAATGGCTGTTCAACGGCCCACCGGTGAGCACCTCCCGGGGCAGTGCCGCCGAGAATATCGCCGAGTTTGCCCTGGCCGCGATCTTCGCGGCGGCGAAGCGTTTGCCGGACATCTGGGTGCACGATTCGCGATGGCATTTCACCGCACTGACACCGCTCAAGGGCACCACCCTGGGAATTCTGGGATTCGGCGCGATTGGCCGCAGCCTCGCGACCAAGGCCCACGCCTTGGGCATCAAGGTGCTGGCCTTGCGTCAAAGCCAGACGCCGTTCGAGGTCGATGGCGTGGAAGCGGCACAGGATATCCACGACCTGTTTGCCCGCGCCGATCATCTGGTGCTGGCCGCGCCCTTGACCGCTTCGACCCGACATATAGTCGACAGCGCCGTGCTGGCCAGCGCCAAGCCTGGCCTGCACCTGATCAACATCGCCCGGGGTGGCCTGCTCGACCATGGGGCGCTGCTGGAGGCACTGGAAACGGGCAGCGTCGGCCTGGCGTCGCTGGACGTCACCGAACCCGAGCCCTTGCCGGACGGCCACCCGCTCTACGCTCACCCAAGGGTGCGGTTGTCGCCCCATACCTCGGCGATCTCCAGCAACAGTCGCCATGAGATTGCCGACAGTTTCCTGGCCAATCTCGAGCGCTACCTCAATGGTTTGGCGCTGGACAATCAGGCGAACGTACAGCGCGGGTATTGAGTCCAGCCGAACCACCGTCATCGCGGGCAAGCCCGCTCCCACAGGGTTTTGCGCCTCGCACAAATGTTGTGAACGACATGAATCCTGTGGGAGCGGGCTTGCCCGCGATGACATTACATCTGCCAAAATATCAACATTAGTTTTACGCATTTAATAAAACACAGTTAATGCCTATTTTTTATAATTAACTTATAACTAATCGGCCTTTTACAGCGTCTGGTTATACAAATATCGTTACAACCATCACCGACCCCTGACCAGGTGGAGGCCCACGGAACTGCACGTTTTTCCGGCCGACACCACTCCACGGTCAACCGCGACAACTCAACCCTGAATCCGGCTCAAGCCGCCAAGGCCATGCCTTTCAAACCACGGTCCCGGCAACGCTTTGCCAAAAAAATAACGACGCCAACGCTGCACTGACATCAACCTGGGGCTCACCATGCACAACACATTCCGTTCAAACCGTCTGACGCTGGCCGTGTCGCTGGCCCTGTTCGGCTTGTCGGCCCACGCCGAAGATAACGCCAGGGATGGTGCCCTCCCGGTCGTCACCGTCACCGCTGAACACCACAGCGAAGACCTGCAAAAGACGCCGCTGGCCATTTCCGCGTTCGACGAAAAAGCCCTGGACGACAAGCAGATCAAGAGCATTCGTGACCTCTCCGGGCAGGTGCCGAACCTGACCCTGAGTCGCCAGTCGATCTCCTACAGCGCCCAGACCTACGGGATCCGCGGCATTGGCGAGACCGACCCGATACAGGAAGCGGCCGTCGCGGTGTATGCCGACGACCTGTACATCCCGCGGGCGATTTCCTCGATGCTCGATTTCAACGACGTCGAGCGCGTCGAAGTCCTGCGCGGCCCGCAAGGCACCCTCTACGGACGCAATAGCAGCGCTGGCGCGATCCGCGTGATCACCCGCGATCCGACCCAGGAAACCCGCGGTTTCTTCGAACTCGGCGCCGGCGACTACAAGGCTCGCAACGGCCGCCTGCTGATCAGCGGCCCGTTGGTGGACCACACCCTGTTCGGCAGTTTTTCGGCGATTCGCCTGACCCGGGACGGCACCGTTTCCAACCCGACCCGCGGCCAGGATGTGAACAATGTCGACATCCAGTCGTACCGCGGCAAACTGCGCTACAAGCCCGACGACTCGCCGTGGGATGTGCAGCTGACGCTTGCTGGCACCTTCGACCGTGGCGATACCACCAGCTACACGCCGTTCGACGCCGACGGCCACTTCGAC
>Ga0213829_1000453_pt1 | contig 38869 bp, 48 predicted proteins | sample MC6MC0896MG_FD_180665 | JGI IMG/M metagenome (GOLD analysis project Ga0213829, IMG submission 180665) | Enriched soil aggregate microbial communities from Iowa State University, Ames, United States - MC6-MC0896-MG | ecosystem: Environmental > Terrestrial > Soil > Unclassified | place: USA: Iowa... | reverse complement strand
AGATGCGTTAGAATGCGCACCCCCGGCGTCACGTCGGGGATGCAATGGGCCGTTAGCTCAGTTGGTAGAGCAGAAGACTTTTAATCTTTTGGTCGATGGTTCGAATCCATCACGGCCCACCATTGCATCAACAACTTAGGCGCCCGTCGGGCGCCTTTTTTGTGTCTCCGGGAAAATTGCCGGGAAAATTCAGCGCTTGCGCGGTGGTTTCACGAGCGGCACCTCGTGGTCGTACAGCTGCCGCATCGCTTCGGATTTGTGCCCGCCGGACGCCTTGTTCTCGCTGTCGGTGATGCCGCGATGCTTCAGGCCGTGCAGGGCGAACCGCTCCGACTCGGTGATCACGCCGACACGCATCGCTTCGGTGATGAAGCGTTGCCAGGCGCTGTCCAGCGCGGACTTGCTGATCGGGTTGCCCGATCGCTCGACCAGCAGGAACCGGTCTTGGGCACGCAGGGGAATCGGCCGCTCCCGGCCTTTGCGGTTCCAGATCCGGTTGCGCCGCTCCACGAGCTCGTCCCATGCCTCGATCATCGCCGCGTCCCACTCGGTCACGTTGTCGCGCGAGCCCTTGCGCCGGTTGCTGTGAATGCCGTCGGCCTGGCGATGTGCATCGGTGAGGGTGCAGACCTCGATCCCGCGCAGCCGCACGCTATATGCCAGGACCATCACGGGGGCCAGGTAGGAGGGGAATGCCCCGGGCCTGTTGCTGGCGTATGCACCACGCTCGCGCGCGAACTGCAGCACGGCCTGAAACGCCTCCTGCGTCGGCATACGGAACTCCTTTCGTTCCTTGGCTTGCCGCACACCCTGCGCAGGGTTGGTTTTGCAGTACCCCATACGAATGCCCCACGCCATCGTGCGGCGCAGGTAACGGTGCAGATGGTTCGCCTTGCTGGGGGTCGCCGGCAATGCCTCTTGGCAGCCGCTGGCCTTGCGCCCGCCGGCGAAGGTTTCGACCAGGCGCTGCACCACTGGGGTACTGATCCGGTCGACCTGCACCCCGCCCAGCAACGTGCCGTCCTTGCGGACGTAGTTGGCCAGCACCTCGGCGGCGGCGCGGTAGTTCTTCTGCGAGCCTGCTCCCAGGTCTTTGAACTCGGTGGACTCGTGGAAGCGTTCAAACAGGAATCGCAGCGTGCCCCGGGCGGTACCGGTGCGGCGCTCTTCCATGATCGCGTGCAGGTCCGATAAGCGGGCGTTGGCATGGGCGACCGTCCGTTTGACGGGACGGCCCCCTTCGGCATCGAGAACGTGCGTGTACCAGCGGTTGTCGTGCCAGTAGATCCCTCTCGGCAATGCGTCCTGCTCGATGTGCCCCGGGATGTCAGGGTTGAACTTCCTTTTCCGGCCGCGTGTCATCAGATCAATTCCTCCTCGTTCTCAGGCTGGGGTGATGGCGGGCCAAGCCCGAGCGCGGCGTTGACCACGTCCAGGGTGGTCCAGATGCCGCCGTGGCGGTCGAACTTGTACCGGATACCCTGCTTGTCTGCCCAGCGGCGCACCGTGGCGGCGCGTGGTGGGGGCCCTTCCGGGGAGCAGATCCGCTGCAGGGCGGCGAACCGCACAATTCGGTCTGTCACAGCTCTGATACCTCCATCCATTCATGCCGGCGCTTCCACTGCCGGCGCATCTCGTCGCGCAGTTCTTCGGCGGCTGCAGCGCCTCGACGCTGCGCAATACGGGTGATCAACTCGTCCACCCACTTGCTGTTTCTGTAGCCCTGCCGAATCCAGTGGCGGGCCTCGCAGGCCCGCCGGTGCTCTTCCGTTGCGTCATCCACTACGCCGTGCTGCCACCGCCCAGCCGCAGGCCCAGCTGCAGGACCTTGGCGCCGGCGACGGGCGCTGCATTGGTTTTGGGCTGCAGGCCGTGAAGCTTGTGCCAGTGGATCCACGCGAGCTCGAAGGAGGCGCACTTCTGCGTGTGGCTGCAGCGGCATTCGATGAAGTACCCACCGCCGGCAGCAGCCCGACGCCGGTCTTCCATAAGACGCGCCGGGTGACCGATCTTGCATGTCGGCATAGGCCAAGGCGCCGTGATCTGGCGCTGGGTCGCGACGTGTTTCATGCCACGCCCCGGTCGTGCTTATCCTGGTCATCGCGGCGTGGCGATTCATGCGGGCGCCTGTCATCAGACAAAGTCGGTCCATCACCGGACTCCATGGATGCAGCCGCCCCGCACTTTCCGGCCAGCGCCCAAAACGCGCTTATGACTTCTCTGGCGACTCGCCTGACGTAGTCCCGGCCCGCCCGGGTCGCGCGGCTCTCGTTCCCGGCGATCATGTGGGCTGAGAGGTCCTCCGGGGCACAGCCGGCCACGAACTCCACGACCTTGCGGGCGCCCATTGATTCCCAGTGGCCATGCCAGGCGTTGCCGTCGCATATGACTACGATGCGGCCCTGACCCGGAACAGGGTCCTGCACAAACACAATGATGGGATCGAGGCTGTTGCGTGCCGGGATGCGGATCTCGCGGATCTGCCCCATGTCGATGCTCGCCTCGTGGATGGTGATGCTGCCCGGGTGTTGTGCAGGGTCTACGCCCTGCACCGTGATAGCCTGCGCGGCGGCGGGTCCGGTGCCTGCTTCCTGCGAACATGGTGTGGCGGCTGGGTGCAACTCAGTCTGCTGATTCATGGCTCTTCTCCGAGCTTCGTGGTGGGAAGGCCCAGCGGTGGCGTTGGCGCGCCCCCGGCCGGACCCGTTTTGCTTACAGCGTGTCGGCGAGGTCGTCGGCCGGCACATCTACGGCGCGGTGCGTATTGCCCAGCACTTCGCGCAGGTCGCCGGCGATGTAGGCGGCAACCGCGGCGACGTGGTCGAGGGTGATGGGCGAGGGCTGGTTGGTGTCCAGCAGGGAGAGCAGGTCAGCCGCCTGCTGGGCCTGCCAGAGCCGGTCCACATCGAGCTCGTGCACCCGGTAGTGGATGCTGTTGAGCACCTCGGCCGGCGTGCGTGCGGCGTTGCGGATAAAGGCGCTCATGACCGCGCCCTCGGGCTGGTCAGCGGATACGCCGCGCAGGCATCGCCCCAGGCGATATGCACCTGGTCGATGGCGTTCTGGATGTCGGCCAGCGTGAGCGCTTCCGGTGGCTTGCCGGTGGCGACCAGGCGCGCGAACAGCGCCTGCCAGCAGGCGTGATTCCACTCGGTGCTGTCGGCGATCTGGCCGAAATACTGTGCGATCTGGCGCGCGGCGTGTGCGGGCGCAACTTGGGTGTCGTGTGACATCGGGGACGTCTCCTACGTTCGAGATTGGACCCCGGGGAGACGTTCTTAAGCGTCGCACCGAGGGTGTCGGGAGGTTAAGAACCGGAACGTAGACCGGCAGGCAGTTTTCCCCTTGCGGGTGTTGTATGGCTGCCGCCCTCCCGACGCATAAGACGTCGGTGCCCCTGCAGTGCAGGCGCAAAAAAACCGCGATGCTGACGGGCGCGGTTGCCGCTACGTTCTCAGAGTTCTTAAGCTCCTTGCGGCGGACTTTGCTCCCGTTGAGCGGGGGTGTCAAGGCATGGGTGTCGCATTCCGCCGGCGGGAGCGCTTCGTGTCTGAACACCCCCTGCTCAGATCTGAGCACCCCGCTACCCATATCTGGGTAGCCCCCCTGCAGCTCCGCAATCAGTTCCTCCGTCTGCTGCAGGCGGAGCCAGTTGCCGGGCTTGTTGCGGCCGTTTCCTCCGGCGGCCTGATGCAGATCATTCAGGCAGTAGCGGCCTGCGCGGTCGCGGCGGATCTGCAGGTTGCCGATCAGCAACGGCGCGGCGGGGGCAGTCTGGATGGTCATGCGGAATACCTCGGCTGGGGAGTGGGTGTGGGCACGGCGGGGTAGTGCCCCGGTTGCGCAGCGTAATTAATGTGCATACAATAAATGCCATGGAAATCACCTACGACGCCGCCAAGAACGCCCGCAACGTTGAAGAGCGTGGTCTGTCCTTTGAGCTGGTGCATGCGTTCGATTTCCAGACCGCCTTGTTCGTCGTGGATGACCGAAAGGAGTACGGCGAGGTGCGTTACCGGGGGCTGGGGCTGGTCGGCGAGCGGGTACACGCGCTGGTCTTCACCGAAACCCCCAAGGGCATCCGGGTCATCAGCTTCCGCAAGGCCAACAAACGAGAGGTCAAAAGCTATGAACAAGCACAAGAACAGCGAGACGCCTGACAAGGACAACCCGGAGTGGACCGCGGGCGATGTGGGCCGCGCGGTTGCATTCACCGGGTTGCCGGCCGGGCTGCAGGGCAAGCTGCGTGGCCGGCCCAAGGCGGCGGAAACGAAGGAGCGCATCACCATCCGTCTGTCGCCGGATGTCCTGGATGCTTTCCGCGAAACCGGCGCCGGCTGGCAGACAAAGATCGACGCGGTGCTGAAAGATTGGGTGGTGGCGCGCCAAGGCAAGCTGCCGGCCACGGTTGCCAAGCGTTCGGCAGTCGCCAAGCGTGCAGCGGTTGCGAAGCGACCTATGGCGGCCAAGAGGTGATGCCCGGCGCGAAGCCGGGCGCCCCTGCGCTGCAGACCTACGACGTGGCGGACCACCTCCGAAACGAGCAGGAGATCGATCTGTACTTGACCGCGTGCCGTGAGGAAGCCGGCGCGGACGCGGCCTTTGTTGCAGCGGCGATGGCGGACTGTGAGCGTGCGCGCGCCCGCTGGAGCACGGCTGGGCAGTAGCGGGCTCATGCTTTGAACACCCAGCATTTGACCGTCGCCGGGGTGCCCATATGGCCACGGATGGCGCTGTTCACGGCTACGTTCGTGTCCAGGCACTTGTGCCGGCGTGAGTCGCGCAGCAGTGAGCGCAGTACTTTGAGGTCCGCCAGCTGCTGAGCGTGATGCGCCGCCTTGGCGGCGAACTCGTTGAGGTTGATGGCGATCCGACTGGGGTCGCGCGAATGGTTGACCACCGGCTTTTCACCGTTCGTCGCTTCGAGATACTCGTAGACCTCCCAAAATTCGGTGACCAGGGCGTTGTCGGCGCTGACCGCCCTCTGCCGCTCCAACGCTGCGGCCACCAAGGCCTCGCGTGTGGCGGTGGCGACGTTCTCGGGTATCGCCATCACCAACTGCAGGGCATCGAACAGGGCGAGCATCTGCGCGTGATTCTTGATGACGCGCTCCATGCGCAGGTCATCGCGCCCGCGCAGTTCGCCCTCATGGAAGCGCACACGCTGCTTGAACGTCTCCAGCACCTGGCCTTCCGCGCGCACGGCTTTGATCAGGAAGTGGCTCAGCTGCTCGACCTGCATTGCATTGAGGTTGTCCGCCGCGATCCGGCTCTCGGCGGTCACCTGTGGCTTGCGGAAGTGCAGCTTGACGATACGGGTCATGATCGCCTCGCTGGCATCCACCGGTGCGTTCTGGCTGATGCAGATGGTGCCGAGGAAGGGCGGCTCATAGGTGTCGTTTCCGCCGTTGCGCACGCCGCGCGTGGCGAGGGTGCCGCCGCCGTAGTAGTCCTTCAGTTCGTCCCATTCGAATGATTTGGCGTGAGCGCGGTCGGCGTCGCTGCGGTCTGCCTCGAGCAGCACCACCGGCATGCCGGAGATCTGGCCCATGGCGCGGGCGCGGCCGGCCTTGGAAGACTTGGCCGGGTCGAAGCCCTCGTAGTCGCTGCGGCCCAGCAGTTTCCACAGGAAGGTGAGCAGGGTGGTCTTGCCGGCGCCGGCCTCGCCAGTGGCTTCCAGGAAGGGGAAGGATTTGGTGCTGCTGCGGATCTGGTTGGCGAACAAGGAGCCGAACCAGAAGGTCAGGGCGACCATGCCGTGGGTGCCAAAGCACGTCCACAGCCACGGCAGCCAGTCGGTGCGGAACTGCTCGGGATCGCGCTGGATGTCCAAGCGAATGGACTTCTGCGTGGACTTGACCCGCAGGTTCTTGAATTCGAAGTAGTCCTCTTCATTGGCATAGCTGAGCTCGCCGGCACGCACGGCGATATCGCCGAGGATGTAGGAGGCGTGATCCGCGCTGTAGCCGACGAAGTCGATGGTCTGCACCTTGGTGAGGTTGAACAGGTCATCGCGGTTGATGCAGTCCATCTGGTGGCCGGTGCCGGTGAAGACTGCACCCTGGGCCATGCTGATCAGGCGCTTCTTGAACTCGCTCGCGCTGGCGACCTGGGCACCGGTAAAGGTGCCCTTTACCGGTGGCGCATCGTGGGGAAAGCTGACGCGGTAGAAGTACCAGCTTTCGTCGGTCTGCTCGTGACTCTGAAAGTAGAGTGGCTCGGGATAGCAGTTGGCGATCTCTTCCACGCTGCAGCATGCGCGGCGGATCTTGTCGGCCTCGTCGTCGTCCAGTTCTTCATCGGGATCTTCCTTCTGCTTGGCGCGCTCCGTGCAGAGCTTGTCGAACTTGACGCTGTCGAAGCGGAACCAGTACAGCCGGCTGCGGTGTTCAAAGTGGAACTCGCGGCGCTCGCGATGGCCGTACATGAGTACGCCCTTCTCGATTGCGGTCTTCGCCAGCAGGACGTCGCCGTGGTAGCGCGCCTCGGCGATATCTGCCTCCCACTGGACTTGCTGTTTCTCGGTGCCGCTGACGGCCAGCGAGCGTAGGTGCAGGTCGTTCCAGTCGGTCTTTTTGCCGGGCTGCTGGGGGATAAGCGCGGCACGGCATTTGAAGCCCAGCGCCTCGGCGCGGCGGACATGCTTGCGCACGTACTCGCGTGCGCCGGGCTCGTTGTCGAAGGCCCAGACCAGCACGGGCAAATCGGTTGGCCGCATGTCGCGCAGCGCACGCAGGGACTGCTCGGGATATGCGTTGCTGGACATGGCGGACGCGGCGACGTGCCCGTGCTCAAGGTGGGCGACGGCGTCGAAGATACCCTCGGTGATCCAGACCTCGCGGGCGGTCGCCAGTTGCGCAGTGGCGGCGGGGGCGATCCACCACACGCCGGCGTAGCTTTGGCCCGGCATGAACCGGGCCTTCTGCTTCCCGAAGCGGTGAGCCCGATCAATCAGCCGCTCCCAGTACCCGCCTTTGTCCAAGGGGAACCGCACGGTGGCGGTGCCTTGGTTGATGGTGCGGTCGTGGTAGCTCTCCTGCGTGTAGAGCCCGCGCAGTGGGGCCAGGTCGAACCCGCGCGAGTACTGCAGGTAGGCGTCGGCGGCAGCGTTGGGCGCCGTCTCCGTGCGCACATGGCGCTTGGACCAGTCATCGAACAGGTCGTCGTAGACGTCCTTGACGTTGAGCTCGCGCCCGCACTTTGCCTGCCGACCACAGCGCAGCACCCACGGCTTGAGGTGGTTGGTATAGAGCTCCTTCTTGCCGCAGTAGATGCACTTGCCGCCACGCATGTAGTCGGTGCCAGCGCGGTGCTTGAGCCCGTAGTCCCGCTCGATGCGCTGCAGGACCTGGGCGCGGATGTCTTCTTGCATGGTGAGCTCAGGCCTTGGTGCTGCGTCGGATGCTGCCGGTGATCGGTTGGTTGCGAGCGCGCGGTGTGGTTACCACTTCGACCTTTCCCCCTGATTTGCGGAACGCGGCAAGGTGGGCGGCCAGCACCGCGGACTCGCGCGCCTTCTCGTTGGGGTCAGATGGCACGTACCCGGATGGTGCCCTGACGAAGGTGGCCAACTGAGCGGTCGCCCATGCGCATCGCTGGGTCATGGCCGCCCCCCGGTTTGAACGACACCGCAGTCGTTCAATTCGATGCCGGCATCGGTGGGTACGACCAGGTGATCGTCGGCCTGGCTGCAGCGCACCAAGCCCAGCGCCATCAGCTGCCACACCGTGCTGGTGGCGTAAGCCTGGCCGTGTTCGTCCGGGTGTGAGGAGTCGCAGCCCACGTAGCCGCCGGTGCCAGCCGTCAGGCCATTGCAGCGGATGGTGGATTTCAGGCAAAGCTTCGCCGCTGGCGGCAGAGCCGCCATTTCAAGAACAGGCATGGGTTGTTACCTCAGTGGTCTGCGGGGATCGGCAGGGTGTCCAGCAGGTCTAGCTGACAGCCGCTGTGTTGGATCCGGTAGGCGCGCTGCGCGATTTCGCGGGCGTATGCCGGGCTGGGGGGAAGGTCAGATGGTGGTGCGTGCGGCAGGCCGCTGGGGCTGGCGATGCCGGTGAGCTCGGTGTGGCCGGTGTATGAGGCCGCACACACAGGATTGGGGCAGATGAACGAGTCGTGCCTGAGGTGTTCGTGGGTGAGGTGGCTGGTGCGCTTCACTAGGGCGGTGCTGCAGAAGTCGCATCTGAAAACCACTTTCCGACGTGTGCCGTGAGCAGACATGGCGCGCCTCAGTTCGTGCTGGCTTCGGCGGCGCCGGCCTTGATGCCCAGCGCGACGGCAGCGCGGTGCGCTTCACCACGGCGGCCTTTGTTGCGGCCTGCGAGGACCAGGTACGCCGCACGCGGTTCCAGTTTGTTGGCCCGGGCGAACTCGGCAATGGAGATGCCTTGGCGGTCGAGCTCGGCGCGGACTTCCTTAACGGTTTTCAGGACAGGTTTGGACATAGCAGGCACGAAAGGGTGAAAATTGTGTATGGCGGTAAAGATAGTTCGAAAAAACAAACCAGTCAATGATCAGGTACGAAAAATGATAGATGTTGAGCATCCAGAGCACGGCGTTGGCCCCCGGCTCCGCGCAGAGCGGGACCGGCTGGATCTGTCCCAGGACACGCTGGGCACGCATGGGGGAAAGAACAAGCAGACCCAGATGCGCTATGAGAACGGCCTCAACTCGCCGACGGCCGCGTACCTGCACCGGATCAGCGAGCTCGGCATCGACATTGGCTACGTGCTGACCGGGTTCCCGTTCGAGCTGCGAGACGATGAGGCGGAAGTACTGTCGCGCTTCCGTGCTGCCTCGCCTGAGCTTCGCCGCGCTGCGTTGTCCGTGCTGGCGTCGGGCGGGGTACCGGCCGCAGCGGCGCCGTTGGTTGGCGGCAGCAACTCTGGCCAGGTCAACGCGGGGCCGGTGACACAGCGGGATGTGAGCATCACCGTGGGGTCGAAGAACCGCCGGGGCAGCAAACCATCGAAGTAAATATTGGGCAGCTGGTTGTGGCTTTCGGGGAGCGTAGCCAGTGCCGCAACGGGCAGTCAGAGGGGATAGCGTCAATTTGATGCATTGCGGCATCGAGTGATGCAGCCTTCGACGTGGCTCACATTTCCGTCTAGAAGAAGTGGTGCATCAACAGGGGGAAGCAAGAGATGGCGTCAATGATCTTGACGTGGGTGGGGGCCGGCTCTCGCTTGGCTTATCACGCCTTCGAATCGGCGATACTCAAGTCTGTGGTCTTCCCAGACAAGCGGCTGCACCCTGCAAGATTGCAGGAAAAATACGACAAGGAAGAATGATGAGAGCCGAATTTTCCGGATACTTTGAGCCAGGCGAAAAGGACGTTTCGCGCTTGTGGAAAAACGCCACTATTGCGCTGGATACGAACGTGTTACTTGGGCTGTATCGCATGCCTGAAGCGTCGCGGAAGGAAATCCTTGACGTCCTGCGGAGTGTCGGTGATCGCATATGGGTTCCCTATCATGTGTTGGTCGAGTACCACAGCAATCGACTCAGTACGCTGCGCGAAGAATTCGAGGCGGCGGAGAAGATGGAGCGAGAATTTAAAGCCGCTTTCATAGAGTTCAAGGCAGTGGTGACCGAAGAGAAGGTCACCAAGCGTGCATGCTGGCCGGACCTATCTGAGAAGTTCAATGAGATAGAGGTCAAGGCAAAAGAGCTCTACGCGATAGCGCGCAAAGAGCGCGGGAACTATATCGCTCCGAGCCAGGACGACGAAATTCGTGATTTTCTGGAAGAGCTGCTGGCAGGCAAAGTTGGTCCCAGACCCATGAATCAGGAGGCGGTCAAAGCCGCCGAAGCTATTGCCGCTCAGCGCTACGAGGATGGGCTAGGGCCAGGCCATCTCGATGAAAAGAAAGACGGAACTCACTTGGTAGATGGGCTCATCTACAACCGTCAGTACGGTGACTACATGGTGTGGGCGGGCTTACTTGATTACTGCAAGCAAGAAAAGTTGCAAGCGGTGATTTTTGTCACATCCGACGTCAAGGATGATTGGTGGCTCGACACACGCGGGAAGGCTGGCAAGAAGCCGCAGCCAGAACTGGTAATGGAAATGCGGCGTGAGGCAGGAGTAAGTGATTTCGGCATGTACACGCTATCAACCTTCGTGGCTAGCGCGAAGAATAGGCTCAAGCTAAAGGTGAAAGATCAGACGATTACCGATGCACTTCAGGCCGAACACGTTATCTCCAAAGATCTGAAAGTCAGCTCTTGGGGAACCATGACGGGGGTAAGTTTTAAAGGCAAGGATGCAAAAGAAGGGTCTTTCGGGAGTGAACTAACGCATGATGACTACAAAACACTTATCAGGCTGATGGATACCGAGCCGACTGTGATGAGCGTTATCGGTGCGGCAGGACTGCGCAGCTCGGGACGCGGCGCGTCGGAGGTTGTGCTCGTAGCAGGTTTGAATTTCATGTCTGAAGGCAAGAGGCCGATTGCTGAAGCCATACTGCGTAGAATGGCGGAGTTTCTTGGAGTTGATTCATGGAGCCTGTACTTTCTGCCTGAGCCTGGCCAAGCGCTGATCGGCCGAAAGGCATTCTTGAAAGATGTCGCTCAGTTCATCACCCCCTTCCTTCCATTAGAAACGAAGGTTGAGTACCTGATCGGGAAGCACACAGGCCCAGGACGTCTTAGCTACTCCTTCGAATCGGGGATCGGTTAATTTCTTTCAAGGGTCAATGCTGTGACGAAACCGCCACCGCCGTCGATGGCGTGGGTGGCTTTGGCCACTAGCCAATCGGTGCCGTCAATCTCAGGTTTGAAACCACTGACGGTCACTGTCTGTTCCGGGTAGATATCGGCACGGCCCACCGCGAGCCGGTAGCTCAGTTGGGCGGTGCCTCGATCCAGTCGTTTGAACTCGGCCTCCGCGTGCTGGCGCGCCTCCTCCGCCGAGGCGTATGTGGCCTGCAGCTTCTTCTCGTTCTCGGGCGTTCCAACCAGCACGCCCGTACGGCGTGCCGCCTTGCGGTCGCCCCAGTAGGCTCGCACGCCGGTGTACTTCTCGCGGTCGGCAACGGTGTAGCGGTGCTGGTCGCCTGAGGCGCGCGTGATCTGCACGCCTGGCAGCGGCTGGCCGCTGGCGGTCGTGCCGGCGCCGATAGGGGCAAAGATCAGTGCCCCGGCCTTGACCGTTGCCATGGCGTCGAAGCGACGGCCCAGCCGGGTAATCAGGTTGATATCGCTTTCGTTGGCTTGGTCGAGGTGGGGAACTGCGATGCTGGCCAGATCCGCGGCGATGGCGGGGCGAAGTGAATGCTCCCCCGCGATGGCGCCGAGAATGTCGCCCAAGGTGGTGTCGTGCCAACTGCGTTCGCGGCGCCGGCGGACAGCACCGGTTAGATCGGCCGACCGCGCGCGAATGGTGATGATGTCGGGGGAGCCGCTGTGCTCCACGTCATCGACCTTGAAGGTGCCTTTGTCGAACAGGCCGCTACCCTCGAAGCCGATAGCCACCTGCAGGGTTACGCCACGGCGCGGCAGGGCCAGCATCCCGTCGTGGTCATGCACACGCAGGTCCACCTGGTCGGCTTCATCGCCCCGGCTCTCGGTCAGCGACAGGTCCAGCAGGCGCGGTGCGAGGCGCTCGGTCAGATCCTTGCCGTCCAGGACAACGCGCCACGCGGGAATCGGGTAAGGGGTGGCCCTCATACGATGGCCTCGCTGGCGCCGTCGTCGTCGCGCTCGAGTTGCATCTGGAAGTCGATCAGGCGCGGGGTGCCGTCGCTGAGCAGCTCGCGCCGCGTCTCGCTGAGGCTGGTCACCAGATAGGCGCCGTAAACGCGGCCGGTTCCCTCCACGAGCGCCTGCGGCCTGCCTTGGTCGGCCAGCTCGCGCAACTTGTCCAGCACCTGCAGGTCCGCCACCAGCTCACCCGCGATGGTGCCCTGCAGGCTGATGGTGTCATCGCCTTGGCCGACATACTGCCGGGCGGCGCGGGCGCCTACGCGCTCACTGCTGGCGTGGCGCCACGTCATCTGGCGCTGCAGTTCGCCGTAGGCGGCGGTGGAAAGGGAAAACACAAACGTGCCCCAGGTCATCATCATGGCGGTGGTCCTCAGTCGCTGAGCCGGGCACCGCGTCGGGTGACCTTCTCGCGCTCGATCTGCTCGATGGCCTGCCGCACCAGATCCGCGATCTTCTGCGAGTCGGCGCCGGCCGGCGGGTGGATATTGATGGTGTAGCTGGAAGCCCCTGTGCTGCTCGCTGCGGCCTGCGCCGCCACCGGGGCAACCACCGGGGCCGCCGCAGCCATGACGGGCAGCGCAGCGGCGCCCAGCGCGAAGCCGGCCGATGCCTGACGCAGCTTGTCGCGGCTGGAAGTGGTGAGTGCGGTACTGGCGTCACTGCCCATTCGCGCGATGCGGCGCTCGCGAAGTTCATCAAGGGGGCTGGGCTGGGCCTCGCTGCCGCGGCCCGGCATCGGCAAGCGCCGTGGCATTTCCGGGCCTACCTGCGTCACGCGCTCGCCGCCGGCGGCCGCTGCATACAGGCGGTCGAAGCTGGCGGCCACGGCGCTATCGCCTCCACGCGCCTGCTGCATCCGCTCGCCGAAACCCGCGCCAGCTTGGGTGATGCGGTCGCCGACGTTCACCACCTGCTGCAGTGGCTCGCTCTGGCTGCGGTCGATGCCGCCGGCCAGGCCCTGCATGGTGAAGTCGCCAAACTGCGCGAACACCCGCGACGGGCTGTGGATGCCGAGCAGTCCCTTGAAGCGGTCCATGACACCCGAGGCGATGCCGGCTACCGCATCCATCGCGGCGCTGCCCTTGGACACGATGCCGTTGACCAGCCCCTGCACCATGTCGATGCCGGCCTGCATCATCTTGGCTGGCCAGCCCATCAGGATCTGGTTGGCGCCCTGCCACATGGCGGTGAGGCCCGAACGGATCTTGTCGCCGTTCATGGTGAACAGACCTACGATCAGCTGCCATGCGCCCTGCAGGTAGCTCCACGCGCCGCCGACGGCATTCTGGATGATCGGCAGCAGGGTGGTGAAGGCCTTCACCAGCCAGCCAACGGCGACAACGGCCATGCGCAAGTTGGCAGTCAGCAGCTGGCCCAGGACCTGACCGAAGCCCCGACCGGCGGAGGTGGCGCCATGCAGCTGCTCGCTGGTGGCCTTCATCGGGGTGAGCAGCTTCTGCACCCAGGCCCAGGCTTTGCCCATGGCATTGGATACCTGCGCCCACACCGGTCCCAGCGGCTCAAGCGCCGTCATCAGTTCGGCCATGATCGGGTTCACCACGTCGAGCACACCCTGCCACACGCCGATCATGAAGGCCTTGATCGGCTGCCAGTACTTCCACACCAGTGCGGCGACCACGGCCACGGCCGCGCCGATGGCCAGCACAGGTAGGCTGATGCCGCCGAGCATCGGCAGCAACATGCGGCCGGCGTTGAGCAGCATCGGAAAGACGCGGCCGCCCAGCGACAGCACCTGGCCGACCAGCTGCTTGATACTGCCGCCGCCACTGAGCAGCAACACGGCCTTGTGCATCTGGGTCAGCGCCATGGCGCCCACGCCGCCGGCGACCAGCAGGCCGCCGATGGCGGCAGCCAGAGCGGTGCCGCCGATGGCCAGCTTGCCGATGGTGGCCACCAGCTGTGGGTTCTTCGTCACCCAATCGGCCAGACGGTCGGCAACCCTGGCCACACGCGCGGCCAGTTCCTTGACCGTGGGCAACAGGGTCTCGCCAAGGCGCTGGGAAAGCACGTTGGCGCTGTTCTTGAGCAGCACCAACCCGTTCTCGGCCGTGCCCGCGCGCGCGGCGTACTCAGCGTTCATCGAGCCGCCGTACTTCTGCGCGTCAGCGACCTTCCCGAAGTTGTCTTTGAGCAGATCGAGGTTGGTCAGCAGCGGAGCGATCGCGCCGATGGATTCGCGGCCGAACAGCTGCGTCATGGTGGCAGCCTGCTCGGCCTTGGGCAGCTGCTTCAACTTCTCCAGGACCTGCAGGATGGCGCCGCCGGCATCGTCCTGCATGGCCTTGCCCATGTCGCTAGCTTTCAGGCCCAGCTTCTCGAACGATCTGACTTGGCGCGCCGTGGCCGCTTCGCCCGAGGACAGTGTGAGCAGCATGTTCTTGATGCCGGTGGCCGACACCTCTGACTCTATGCCCATACCCGCGACGGTGGCGCCCAGCGCGGCCAGGGGGCCACTGCCGAGGCCGGCCACCTCGCCCAGCGCACCGATGCGGTTCACCACCGCGCTGATCTTCTGGACGCTGGCCGAGCCAGTGTTGCCGAGGTAATTGATCTTGTCGGCCAGCACGACCACGTCGTCCTGACCCATGCGGAATGCGGTGCGCCAGGTGGCCATCGTCTGGCCAGCGTCCTCGGCCGTGGTGTCGAACGCCACGCCCATCTTGGCCGCCTCCTCGGCGAAGCGTGTCAGCTCATTGCCGGCGATGCCGGCCTGGCCGGCCGCCGCGACGATCTTGGCGATATCGGTGGGCACCATTGGCAGGCGGCGCGACAGTTCCTCAATGTCGCGGCCCATCTTCTCGAAGCCATCGGGTGTGTCGAAGTCCACCACCTTTTTCACGTCGGCCATGGCCGACTCGAAGCTCATGGCCTGCGCGATGGGCAACGTCTGCGACCGCAGCGCGCTAAAGGAGGCCAGCACCAAGCCTGTGCCGTGAGCGGCAAAGTTCATGCCCGTGCTGTGGATCTTCCGGCTGCGGGCACGCGCTGCGTCAAGCGCGGCCAGTCGCGTGCGTTGTGCTTCCATCTGCTTGGAGGCGGCGGCGATATCGGTGCGCAGTTTGCGTTCGTGTGCACCCAGCTGCCTCGTGCTGATGCCAGCGCGGTCCAGCCCGCTGCGCAGGCGCTGCAGCTCGACTGACTGCTGCTGGTGTTGGCTCTTCAGCTGCCCGGCGGCGGTGCGCGCCTGACTGAACTCGCGCGTGAGGCGCCGAGAGGGGGCGGTTGCGGCGTTCATCTGTCGTGCCAGCTCTGCGACGCGCTGCTGCGCGGCAAGCTGGCTCTTCTCGGTGGCACGCATCGCCTGTTGCTGCTGGCGGTAGGCGCTTACATCGCGCTGTGACGCATTAAGCCTGCGTAGCGTTGCCTGCTGCTCCTGGAGTGCAGTGGACAGCCCCTTGCTACCGGTCATGATCTTCTTGAACGGGGCGCTGGCGCGGTCGAGCGCCTCCAGCACCACCTGCAGCCGAAGGTTGCCGCCGCTCATGCGACGACAACCGGTGCACAGGCTACGGCGCCGTGGTGTCCGTTGGGTCGGCTACCAGTGCGGCGAGGAAGCCACAGAGCGCACTGAATGCCCACACCAGCAGCACGCCGACCGAAGCCAGCAGGAGCAGGGCAATGCAGAGGGCGAGAATGGTGACCATGGGCGGACTGTATCACTGCTGTGCTCCACTTCGTTCATAGGCGCGCTGGCGCCACTGGATCAATTCCGACAGGGACAGGGCCGATAGCTCGGTGAGGGTGAAGGAGAAGATCACCGCGATATCGGCCATCAGATCGTCTACGCCGCTGGGGACACCTTCTCCGCATTCGGCACGAAAAAATCACTCATCACGCGGGCGACTTCGATCAGATCGGCCGGTTCCAGCTTGGCCGCGTCGTTCATAGTCAGCAGCGGCTGGCTGATGCGCGGCAGGACGGTGGTGATCGCGGTTACGTCCATCTGGGCCAGGTCATGCAGCTTGATGCCCCGCAGGTCGCCGGCCGATGGCTTGCGCAGGCGGATCGAGCGGATGACTTCCTCGCCGCGCTTGATCGGGGTTTCCAGCACGATCACGTTCGGGTCGATTGCGTCGGCAGCGGTGGCGGTATCGGTGGTGTGGGTCATGCGGATCTCTCTCAGAAATGGCCCGGCCGCCGGGGCGGCCGGGCAGGGGGACGGGTCAGGCGCCGATGGCCCGGCGCAGGGTGGACTGAAGGTCAACGCCATTGACGATGAAGATCATGGCGACCAGGTCGATCTCGATTTCGGTGCGGCCGTTGACCGTCAGCTTGTAGTAGCTGGCCGAGGTCTTGACGCTGAACTCGGTGTCATCGCCAACCTTGCCGGTGCCCGCGTCGATCTCGCTGTGGCGGCCGCGGATGACGATCTCCACCGCGTCGACGTCGCCGGTGTCCTCGCGCTGGTAGGCGCCGGCGAAGCGCAACTGGACTGCGTTGTGGGACACGGCGCCGTACTGGCGGAGCACGTCCAGCATCAGACCGCCGCATTTCCACTCGGCTTCGATCTTCTCTTGGCCCAGGTCGATGTCGATGGGGCCCAGCATGCCGCCGGCACGGTACTCCTCCATCTTGCGGGTCAGGGTGGGCAACTTGAACTCGGTAACCTGGCCGATATAGCTCAGGCCGTCGTTGAACAGGTTGAGGTTTTTCAGCTTGCGTGGCAGAGCCATGGCAGGGGTTCCTTATGCGGCCTCAGCCGCTGATGCGGGCCGGGAAATCGGCGAAGTAGCGGTCGGTGATGCGCTGGTTGAGCTGCAGGTTCTCCAGCGGCGGCACCGGCGTGTAGTCGAAGTCGATCACCAGCTGGCCGCTGGCGAGCGCCTGCGAGGCGTTGGCCGCGTCGTCGTACCAGGCGCTGGCGCCGATCAGGTAGCCGGCGTAGACCAGCTCGCGGAACTTGGCGTTGATGCTCTCCAGCAGGTCGCGGATGAGCGACGGGTGCAAGGGCTTGTCGATGTAGATCTGCATCGCCTCGGCGATGGTGTCGGCCAGAATCTGCGCGGTCCGGGTGGCCGTCTCGAACTGGAACAGCGGATCATCGCTGCAGGTGCGCGAGCCCCAGAACTTGTAGCCGTTGGAGTTGATGAGGGTGGTCACGGCAGCGGCGTTGAGGACGCCGGCATCGGTGTTGGGGTCCTGCAGATCCCAATGCACGTCGCGGCTGATGCCGGTCACGCCGGCTACCGCGACGTTGGACAGGGACTTATGCCAGCCCTGCTGCTGGTCGATGATCGCGCGCAAGCCGAGGGCGCGGGCGACCGCGTAGGCCATGCCGGTAGACTCGGTGGCGGTGTTGAACGCCACGAAGTCGGGGTAGATCAACATCAATTCACGGTCGGCGAACTCCTCGCGGTATGCGGTAGCGTCTGTGATCGAGGCGCTGGCCGCACAACTGGCATAGACCATCGCGCGCAGCTTCTTGGCGACGATCAACATGGCGGCAGTGACCGGCTGGGTATCCAGACCGGGAGCGCCGAGGATGCGCGGGCGCACGCCCAACTGAGCCTGTGCCACCAGCAGGGCATGCAGGCCGGTGTAGCTGCCGCCGTCGGCGGTACCGATCACCTTGGCAGTGATGGCGCTGTCGGTGTCGCCGCTGGCAACGCGCACGACGACCACAATCGGGTTGCCCTGGTCTGCAATGCCCTGCAACGTGCCGCGCAGGGTGCCGGTCTTGCCGGCCTTGCCGACTGCGCTGAGCACGTCGGTGATCAGCACCGGCCGGTCCAGCGGGAAGGTGTCTTTGTCCGCATCTTCGGCGGTGCAGACGACGCCGATGACGGCAGTGGATATCGTGCGGATCGGGCGCTTGCCGCCGTTGATTTCAATGACGCGAACGCCGTGGTGGTAGCCGCTGGCGGCCATGGGCTTCTCCTTCGGTTAGGTGTGAAAGCGGAGTGGGACGGATAGACGCGTGTTGCGTGAAGCGCCGCTTGGCGCGGCCAGTTGGCCCTGTAGATCGAGGACGAAGGAGCCGGCCACGTCGCCGTGCGCCAGGTCGATACGGGTCAGGCTGATGCGCGGCTCCCACCGCATCAGCGCGGTGGCGGTTGCGCCAAACAGCCGCAGGCGGGTTTCGTCGTTGAACGGCTGGTCGATCAGCTCGGGCAGCAGTGAGCCGTAGTCGCGGCGCTGCAGGCGCGAGCCGATGGGGGTGGTCAGAATGTCGGCAATGGACTGGCGCAGGTGTGCCAGGTCATCGGTGAACATGCCGGTGCGGCCATCCATCCCGATCATGCCGGCGGCCCCGAGGTGCCGCTGCCTGCTTGCACAGCGGAGTGCTTGTGCTTGGTCAGGCTGATGCCGGCGGCGGTCACGTCCTCTGACACCTCGGCCGTGCCGGTGATCGATACCTTGCCTTCAATGCTGGTGGTGCCCTTGATCGTTACGGGGCCGGTGATCGTGGTGCCCCCGTCGGCGGTGATCGCCACGGTTCCGCCGGCCGGCAGGAGCGCTGACAGGGCGTGCGCGGCGTGGTCGTAGCTGACGACGGCGCCATCCTTGAACTGGATGAGGGTCAGGCTGGGATTGTCCGACGGCGCCGGGAACTTCTCGCAGTACAGCCCTCGCAGCACGATGGCGTTGGCAAGATCGCCATCGCAGCACAGCAGTGCGACCTGCTCCCCAGTGCTTGGCGGTGCCCAGGTACGCAGCTCGCCGGCGGCGGCGCTGAACCACGGCAGGAAATCGGTGTGCGCTTCGCCCGTCTGCACGCGGCACAGATGCAGGGCGTGATCGACCTCGGTCACCACGCCGTCGCGGAGCAGGTTGTTGATCTGTTGGGGCAGGGCGCTATCCATGCGCCCATGTTCCCGGTGCTCTTTCGCGCGCGCACGTGGTGCGGGCGGTAGATGGTGTCGCTACAAGGGCAGGCGCATGGCCCGTGCGCCGTCTGGTTGGCTCGGGTCAGGCCGGACCTGCCGACGGTACATCGCTCGGCTTTGGCGGGGCGATACTGACCCAAGCGCCGGCACCGTCGTCGTAGGTGATCAATGCGCTGCGGTCAGAAGGCGGTGCGTGGTCGGTGACGGTAGCGGGCAGGGGCTGCCCGCGCTGCAGCGCCTTTGCAACGCTGCCGTCGGCCTTGTTCCAGGTCGGCCGGTTGCTGTAGTCGGGTAGCAGTATCCACTCGTCGCGCCCGGGATCCCACGCATTGCACTGTGGTGTCGTGCCATCGAGCCGGACGGGCTCGGCCAGAGTGACACCCTCGGGGAGCGGATCGCCGAGGGCCAGACGGTTGGGAACGGGCATCGCCGTGCTCGTAGCCCAAAGCATTCGGTTGCGGTAGTCAGACACCACCTCCCAGCGCTTGCCATCGTCGGACAGGCGAAGCGCCTGGCACTCGGCAGCGGGCTGTAGGGGCGCCACGTCCACGGTGAAATCCGGCAGGTGCCAGGCCCCATCGGGCGACGGTTGCAGGCGTACGGCGCCCATGTGGGCGCGCGTAGCGGGATCGAAGGCGTGGGCAAAGCGGGGTTCATTGGACATGCTCTCGTCCTCAGTGAGTGATGCAGTAGATCATCCGCAGACCAGCTGGCAGGTTGCGGTCCCCGCCGGTGCTGGCCACCGTGACCGTATGGGTGTGCGCGCCAGCGCTGGCGGACGTCGCGCCGTGGCCATGGTCGCCTACCTGCGCGACCGAGATCGTGTGCGCGTGGTTGCCGGCGTGGTTCATGCCGATGTTGTGGCCGTGTCCGCCGGCGCCATCAGTGGTGAAGCTATGCGCATGATTGCCGGCTGGGCTGGTGTAGGGCCAAGGATTGTCGTAGTCGATGTTGCCGCGCGAGCCCATGTGGTTCGCATAGTCAGCACCCCATGGGTACTGTGCGCCGGACTCGGCATAGGCCGTCAGGTGCTGGTGATCGCCTGATGCGGATGTGCCACCGGTGTGGCCATGGTGGCCCTGCTGGTCCGTCCACGCGCCATGGACGTGATCGCCGGCCGCCGCCGCGCTGGCGCTATGGGAATGGGTGCCACCGCCGGCAACAGTGATGGTGTGGCTGTGCGCGCCCGCGCTAGCCGAGCTCGCGGTGTGCGCGTGCCGAATCACCTCGCCGTTGGTGGTGGTGCCTACTGAATTTGCAGTCTGGGTGTGAGTGACCACCGTTCCCTCAACCATCGATGGCAAGTTGAAGGTGGTCTTGCCATCACCCGCACCGTAGATCGTGCCAATCGCAGCGAACAGCGCCGCATACGTCGTGCGCGATACGGCGGCGCCGTTGCAGAGGAGCGTGCCGCTGGGAGCGCTCTTGCCGGCAAACATGATCACCTGGCCCGGGATACGGGTGGCCTTGTGGTTGGGATCAAAATTGCCGGAATGCCACGCCTCCAACCAGCTGGTGCGCACGCCGCTGCGGAAGAACATGCGCGCCTGATCATTAGGCAACGCGATCTGCGCTCGGCCCCATGTGCTGCCGAAATGCAGCACATTGTGCTGGGTGGCGATGGGGGCGTCGGAAGGGCAATTGCCAGCAGAATGGAACGCAGCTCCAAATGCGGTGCGTGGCAGGTGTTCGTCGTAGGTCTTCTTGGCGATCTCGCCATACCAGTTGCCTTTCGCATCAAGCGCGGCCTCAAGGCCCTGCACGTCGCCGATACTGTGCTGGTGCGCAAGGCCCGCCGCGCCGATCTCCGTGAGCGACCAGGTCACATCGGCGCCACCGTTGACTGCCTTGGCGGTGTTGCCGATCCTGATCGTGCGCTGCGCGCCCCAGGTTGAAGTGACAATGTTGGCAGAGCCGTTGAAGGCAACCCCGTTGATGGTGCGGGATACCGCCAGCTTGGTCGCACTGTCTGCATTTCCGGTCAGTTTGCCTCTGAACTCAGTGGCGTTGATCCAGCTTCCGGTGGGATTGAGAACGATCCTGCTTGCATTGGAGACGTTCGTGAGCCGAAGTTCTTTTCCACCTGTGGAGTCGTGAAGCTCTAGAGCTGTCGAGCCGGCGCTACCGGCTTGCTTGAACTGCCATGAGCGCTCCGAGTAGAGCTCACAGAGCACCCGCCCGTCGCCCGACCCCGCACCAATGCGGGCGCCGGTCATCTCCACGAAGCCATTATTTGGAATGACGACTTGGCCGGCGGTACTGGCGGTACCATTCGGTCGCAGATAGATGAAGCCAGCTGCTGCACCAGCGCCCGCACCCAGCACCACACTGCCCGCGGCAGTGCCACGCAGCGTGCCGCCAGCCGAGCCTAACTCGACCGTCTGATCGCTTGGCAGCGACATGCCAAGTGCGAAGGTCTGCCGGCGTCCCCAACGGTTCTCGGTTGAATCGACCAGCTTTCGTAGGTCCCCGACGTAAGCGACCGGCTGTGCTGTGGCGTACAGAATTCCCGCAGGCTCGACGGTAACGTAGGTCTTTACCCCCAGATAGGTTGCGCCGGCGCAGTTGACGACGCGTAGCGTATGGCCGTAGCTGTACTCGCGCTGCTGCAGCCAGAGCGTGACACCTGTGGACTTGCCTGCGCTGTCGCGGTTGAGCGTAAGGCCGATTCGTGAATGCCGTCCCAGCGCCTCTACAAATCCGATTCGACTCTGAAAGATCATGCCGTCGACATGCGCTTGGGTCAGAGCATCAATGGAGTCGCCGAACGAGCGTGTCGATACGGCGACCTGCTCCCATACATAGCGAGGTGTTGAGATGCCGCCATTAGTCAGCTCAAAAAGTAGGATGCTGGCAGCATTGCCTGTCCACGGGAGCGTGCCCAACTTGATCCAGCGCACCTGGGCATTGTTGACCGCAATGGTGTCAGAAAGCTGCACCTGACCGAACTGCGGAAAGTCGGAGGCGTGCATGCCGTCTAGCATATCTGCATCCAACCCCTTGCCGTGTCCGGGATCAATCAGCGCCGCACCCTTCAGTTCCAGCTTGGTGCGGATGGCGGCGGCGGTCGCCAATGCGAGCAGCGTCTTGACGAACGCGGTGGGTGCGCCTGTGCCGAAGCGACCATCAAGGGTGGACTTCAATCCGCGCGGCGTGACGCCACGCGTGGTGTCGGTGCCCGTGGCGGTTTCCGTCTCAGTGGCAAGCTCCAGCACACCGGCGACCTCGGTGGTGGCCGGGGGGTTCAGGAACTCCGTGCTGCCAAACGTGATCTGCGCGGTGTCGATATCGGCGAACACCACATCGGCCGACAGCAGCAGCGTGGAAATACTGGCCTTCTCCATGATCGCGTCGGCCTGGCCGTAGACGGCGAACAGCGTTCCATCGGACAGGTACAGGCCAAAGCCACGCAGCGTGTACTTCTCCGTGCCGCTGTCCTGGAGCGTGACGTGGATCGTATCGGCGGCGACCGACTTGCCGCCGAAGCTGGTCATCCGTTTGAACTCGCCCGGCAGCTGCGTCATTGCCGCAGTCGGCGTGAAGCCAGTGGCGGTGAGGCCGATGTGGGAAATCAGCACAGTGTTGGTGCCGGTGTTTGGATCGTTGACCAGCTTGGCGCGGCCGGCGGTGGTGATCTTCATGCGCATGGGGGGTCAATCTCCGGTCATCGTCAGGCGGCGATAGACCGCCGCTTTGGCACCTGCAACGGTTCCGACTTCGCTGTCGGCCTGAATGCCTTGGGTGAATGTGAAGTGCGAGCGCACGGGCTTGGTACGGTTCACGGCGTCCACGACCTGGTGGACAAACTCGGCTGATGAGTCATGCCCGCCGTCGCCGCTGATGGTCAGAAACAGTTCGAACGTGTGGGGCAGGCCCTGCGGCGTGGACTGCCACCACTCGCGGATCTGGACCTGCCCGCCGAAGCTGCCCACCAGATCGGCGATGCTCTTGGCGGTACCCTTGTGGCGCTGGATCTGGAAGGAACTGGCGATGAGGGCGCGCTTGATGCGCTCCGGCCAGTCGCTGTCCCACGTGTCTACGGAGACACTCCACGCAAGGAACGGCAGGAACTCGGCAGGGCAGTTCCACGGGTTCCAGAGGGTGTCGTGCACCATGGGGATCGCTGACAGCTGAGCGTCGGCGCGCTCCACCGCACGCTCGAGCGCCGTCGCATTGGGCGGCAGAAGGGAGCGGGGGTCAGGCATCGGTGCCGCCGTGCTCGATCACCACGCTCGTGCAGAACGGCGCCGACTGCGCGTCTACCGACAGATCCGCCGCAGGCGCCTGCAGCTGGACGCGGTGCACGCCATCGACGTGCAGGGCCGAGTAGAGCGCGGAGAGGGGCACATCGCGGCCCAGGCGCTGGGTCTGCTGCAGGAACGAAGTCACCCGCCGGCGGGCCTCGGCCAGCACCAAGGCGCTGTCGGGACCGTTGAACGTGACCAGGCGGGCGCGGATGTCGAACGGCTTCACGATGGCCGGGGCCACGGTCACGTAGTCGGTCAGGGGCCGCACGTTGCCGTTGAGCAGCGCCGCCTCGACGGTCTTAAGCAGCTCCGCCGACGGCGTGCCGTTGCCCTGCCGCGACAGGACCGTGACCACCACCTTGCCCGGCGATGGGCTGGCCACGCTGGCATCGAGCACGTCGGGGTGCGCCGAGAGCGTGTGGAAGATGTAGGCACCCTCCGGGCCAGCCACGGACAGGCTCTCCGGGGCCAGCTGGATGCGCCGGCGGAAAGCGCTGTCGCTCTCGTAGACGGCAGGGGTGTTGGTTTTGGGGTCGGCGGGGGCCAGCAGCTTGCGCTGCACGCCGAACGGAACCGCGAGATTGTCCAGGTCGGCCCCGTTGGAGTAGGGCAGCAGGAGGCCGCGGGCGCGCTGGTTGAACTGCTCCCGCAGCACCATCTCGCGGTAGGCGCTGGCCTGCAGCAGCTTCATTACCGGATCGGATTCGACCAGGGCGGTGTAGTCGGGGCACAGGCGTCGGAACTCGGCCAGTCGCTCGGCGAAGATGGCCTCAAACGCGAGTTGCTCGAAGATGTCCGGCGCCGGGAGCTTATCGACTTCGATGGCTGTAAATGAGGACACGGATGTACCAGCAGATGGGTCCGGTCCAGATTCCCATCGCGCGCGCGCGAGGCCGTGGAATGCGACGTGTAGTGCTGCCGCTTACGCTAGAGGCTGTGCAGGTGATCGAGGATCAGCTCACGCATCAACTCTTCGTCGGAATCGGTGAAGCCAAGCAGCACGCGCCGCGCGTAGGTGACGCGAGGGCCGTCCTTGCTCACTGTGTCCGTGCGGCCTTCTTGATGGATTCGGGCGATGCGTGAGACGCGCCCGGCGAATCCTACCGATGCCTCGCTGGCGCTCGCGCGCACACGCAGGTGCTTTGCCTGTCGGATCTTGCCGAACATGACCCCGCGTTTGATGCGGCCGGCCTTGGCGCGGCGCGGTGCGGCATTGCGCCGTGCAGCGAAGGGGGAGCCATCGGGATTCTGCTGACGTGCGACGCGCTTCTGCTGCGAGCGGCGAACGGCCGTCCCGACCTTGCGTGCCAGGCGGCTGCGTTCGGCAGGCTTGAGGCGCTGCAGCAGTGGCGCCACCCACGTCTCAAGGCGCTGCAGATCCTCGGTCATTCGATGATCGCCGGCAGGGTGGCCAGTACCTCACCGTCGAGCACCAGCGTGCCGCCTGCGAGGCTGTGCCGGTGTTCCCATTCGGGCGGCGGCTCTGGCAGGTACTGCAGCTGGAACGCGCCGGCATCGTCCTGGGCGACGCGCACGCGCTCGGTCAACGGGAGTCGGATGGCCAGATCGACCAGGGTGTCGCTGAGCACATCCACCTCGAACGTCAGCTTTTCCCGGTTCTCAGGGTTCGCCAGCAGGTCGGGCTGGTGCCCCGTGAGCCACTGCAGCAGGGGCACCATCACGGCCTCGGGGGCACCGCTGAAGTCGCGCAGGACCAGTTCGAGGGTGTAGCGGTACTGGAAGGAGAGGCCGGCCGTGAAGCTGGCCACCAGCCCGCCGTCGTCCACGAACACCAGCAGGCGTTCGGGGTCGGAGGCGAGCGCTGGCATGGCCGCGACCAGGTGCTGGCGCAGCAGCTGGGGCTTCTTCATCGGCGGGCGCACTCGGCCAGAGCGTCATGCAGCCGGGTGGCCAGCTGCTGCAGTGCATTCACCTGCTCGGCGGCGGCGTGGTACTGGCTGTAGTTGCCGGCGGTGGTTTCGGCAACGGCAGAGAGCGTAACGCCGGCAGCGGGCGCATCAGGATCGCCGGCAGATCCGGCGGGGGGGATGCCTGCCGCAGCGGCGTCGTGGAGCTGCACGAAGCCAACAGGCACAGAGCAAGCGGCATCAGCGGTCGGGGTGACATAGACGGGAACCTCTTTGGTGATGGTGGCGCCGCGCTCATGAACTACCTGCACACGGTCCACGTACTCGGTCACGACACGGGTGGTGGCCTGTGCCAGTTCCAGCCTGCTGGCCAGATCCTTCTTCTCCGCGTTGGCACTGGCCAGGTTGTGGTTGGCGCTGTCCAGCGCCGCCGTTGCACGGCTCACGCGCGCCTGCTGCCAGCTGAAGAGGCCGGCGGTTGCCGCTACCAGGGCGGCCACGGCGAGGGCGCGGTAGAGCATCAGCGTGCGCCCAGCGCGGCCAAAGCGCGGGTGGTGCGGGCGATACGGTCAGCCATGCCGTTCGGCGTGGCGCGGCTACGGGCGTTGCCCAGGTTCACTACGCGGCTGACGGCCAGCACGTCGCGCTGGTCGGCATAAGCGTTGAGGCTGTTGTCGTGCCAGAATGCGGCCGCCCCCATTGCACCGATCTCAGGCTCGATCAGCAGGCGTGGCATGTCTTCCAGCGGCTGTCCGATCAGCTGGCCGATGTGACGGTAGTTGCCCCGGCCGGTGTGCATCATCGGGCCACGACCGCGATACCTGAAGCCGTCGCCACTGGCCTCGTTTCCGTTGCCGTTTCGGTTGGCATAGACGCGATTGCCCAGCTTGGTCGGCTGGTGAACGAACGAGGCCGCCTCGGGGGCCGCAACGTATCTGCCGAAGACCTCGAGCAAGCGCTCGCGGCTGTAGCTGAGCGATTCCTCGATCCGGGACAGGCTGAGGCTTTCGTGGCCAACCTGGGCGAGGAAGTAAGCGGTACGGACGGGCGTGTTGATCCCGAAGCGCTTCATCGCAGCATTGAGCGGTGCCGCCCAGCGCTGGGCGCGGGTGAGTGGGCACTGCATGATCTGCGCGAGTTGTTTGGCGGTCAGCACGTCAGTTGCTCCCGAACAGATGCGCGACGTTACCGCGCGAACGATAGGTGGCTACCAGCAGCACCAGCAGCAGCACCAGCTGCCAGCCGCTGACGTTGGCGCGGGCGCCCTGCAGCAGGATCTGCAGCGCCTGGCCGCCCGTGGCGGCAATCAGCAGCCATGCGCACCAGGCAATGCCAGGGCGGTGGCTGGCCCCGGGCGCAGGCCGGTAGGTCAGCAGCCGGATGCAGATCGCCAGGCTGAACAGCAGCGTGGCGGTGGTCATGAACTCAGCCATCGGAGCCTCCACGGGGCAGGCGGGTCACATCAGCCGTGCGGCTGCGCTCAATCATGCTCAGAGTCAGCGTGACGATGACCGCCGCGCAGATGAATGCGGCCAAGCCAGCGGACACCACGCCAAAGCGCTGCATGACTTCGGTGCCGCCCAGATAGCCGGCCACAACGCTGATGGCCAGATAGACCAGGCGCTTCCAGATTGGCAGGTTCTTGGCCGATACGACGAACAGGGTGGCGCCGGCGAAAGCGCCGAGAAAGGCATCGGTCTGCATGCCCGGCAGGATCGACGCGAGGCCGACTCCCGTCGCCAATGCTGCGATGCTGCCGGTGGAGGTTGGTTCGGTCATCTCAATCCCATAGCTGAACAAGAGGGCGCATTACTGCGCTGGTGGACGGTGCGGGTACGTCGGGTAGCTCCACGACAGTGCCGATGGGCAGAACCGGCCCATGCAGGCTGATGCCGTAGTTCAGTGCATGCGCCTTCTCGACCATGCCGGCGGTGGTGCCCAGGTGCCGGTGGCAAAGCGCATCGAGTGTGTCGCCCTGCATCGAGACGACGCGCATCAGATCAGCTCCACCGTGACGCGCGACAGGCCCTGCAGGTCGCAGATGGCGTTGCGCAGATCGCGGCGGATCTCATCAATGGTTGGTGTCAGTTCCTCCGCACGCTGATTGCCCTGTGCGGTGGCGTCATAGGAGCGGTAGCGCTCGTGCAGCTCAACGGCAGTGGCGCAGCCAACGGCGCGGTGGAACAGGTGCACCAGCCGCGATTTGCCGTCCACTACCTGCGCCGGCACGTCCGAAAGGCTGGTGTGACCGGCGGCTTCTTTCTCCGCCTGCCACCCGGCCAGCTCCCGCGTAACGTCCATGACGGCTGACACCACAGTGCTGCGCATCCGCGGCGCCTGAATGTCACCCGGCACGCGGATCACCTCACGCAGCGCAGCCACGTCCACTTCCGGCCAGAACGCGCCGGCGTTGATGTTGGACTCCTTGGGGGGAGGCGATGCGTTGGCAACAAATCCGCTCATAGGGGCCTCATAGGTCGCCGGTGGTCGGGGCGTCACGTCAGGGGGAGAGAAGCCCTTCAGATCAGCCCCGAGCCGGCGGGGTCGCGGGGTACGCTCGGTGAACGGCTCAGCCGGTGGGTTGGCTGGCCGTGTGTTTCTTCAGGAACCGCTCGGCGTGTTCCAGATCCTTCTTGCCGCCGCAGGCCTCATGTAGCGTGAGGGCGCGTTTGAGCGACTCCACGGCGATGATCAGCTGCTGCTCGGTCGGTGGGTTTTCATCATTGGCAGAGCGCAGCACCCACCGGCCACGGGCGAGCAGCAGCTTGGCGCGCACCTGATCGGGCATGTCCTGGCCATCGGTCAAGGCGATGGCCTGATCGATTACCGCCGCATCGAATTCTGTCCGAGTCCGCAGGGCAACAAGAGCGGCCTCGGCGACTTCCTCGGCCACCAAGCAGCCGGTGGTCCGTTCGAAGCGGTCCGGCATGGGCAGGTCGTGCTGCAGGGCATACGCGGCCACGCGCAAGGCCTCGGGATAGCGGCCGGCGTCGATGTTCCACAGCATCACTGTGGTGATCACCTCATCCGCCGCGCCGCGCCCGGCCTCCAGCACCCCTTCGATATAGCTGTCGTAGGCGGGCAGAAGATCAGCCTTCAGCTTCGCTTTGCCCTCGGTCGACTGGATCTGCTTCAGTCGGCCACGGTCGTTGGCCAGCTGCAGCAGCATCTGCTCATAGATGCCGGTGCCGTCCATCAGCTGGTCCGGGGCGGTGCTGGCGGCCGCCTTGGCCGCCAGTGCGCGTTCCATATGCCGTCGGGCAGGGCTGCTGATCACCGGCTCAGTCTCCGACCTTGATGTTCTCGATGACGCAGCCGAGGCCGTAGTCCTCGATCACGTAGCCGTCGTTGGACGACTCGAAGTTGGCGATGCGGTTCTTCTGCGGCTGCTCCTGCAGGTAGCGGCGGCGACCGCCGATCTGCCAGTACAGCGACAGATTCGACAAGGTCGTGATCATGATCGCGTTGGCCGGGATGAACGGTACATCGACCGGCTGCAGCCCGCCGATGCGCTTGGCGCCCAGCACCAGATCCGCAGCCAGCTGCTCGGTCGGCGCGTTGTCCTTGTTGATGATCGGGAAGTACTTGTCGTGGATCAGGTCGCGGCCGAGGATCACGCGCAGGCCCGGATCATGGCGGTGCCACGGATCGATCATGGTGGCCACAGCGTCCATCACCAGCGCGTCGAGGTTGGCGTAGTCCGCATCCGCGCCGCCGATCTTGACCACCCCCGCCTTCTCGCCCTCGCTCATGACGCGCTCGGCGGCGTGCTCGCGGTACTGCTGCAGCCAACCCTTGTTCACGTCCTGCAGGATCGGGTTGGCGGCGCGGTCGGTGGTCTTCGCCACGCTGGTGCCGTTGAACCCGATCATGATGCGGTCCAGTGCCTGGCGCTGAACGATGGAGTCCCGCACCAGATGCCGGAACTTGGGCTGTGCGGCCCAGGCATCGAGACGCGCATACGAAATGGCGGTGTCAAAGTCGGTCTGGACGCACAGGTACTTGTTGCTGTCCAGGTCCGTCACGTCGCGCGGCTTGCGCTCGGCATCGCCGCTGGTATCGGTGCGGCCGGCGATGGTGCTGGATACACCCACGCCGACCCTTTCGCCCTGCAGATCGGTGACCGGCACCATGTTGATCGCCTGCAGGAAGGCGCTGCTCTCCTGGATGCGGCGCTCCATGGCCTGCTGCACAGAGGGTTCGATGGCGAACATGTTCGCCGGGTTGCTCACGCCATTGAGCTGCGCGATGCGCTGGGTGTACGCATCGTACTGGCGACGGGTTTCGGGACGCATGGGTGCTCCAGATGCTTGTAGGTGGGGACGGGGATCAGCAGTCGATGTCGTCGTCGCCGGCAGGGCCGGTGACAGGCGGGCGGCGGTTGAACGGTTCCGGGGTGGTGTCCAGCGTCTTGGTCAGCGCGGCGATCTGGTTGCTCAGGTTGCGGACGGCTTCGTCGCTCCTGGCCACGCGCTCGCGCAGCTTGCCGGTCTCTTCTTCCTGCTCGGCAAACTGCTGCAGGATCTGCGCGCAGAACTGACCCATGTCCGCTGGTTGCGGCTCTTCCTTGGGCTCTGGCTTCGGGATGATGCCGAGGGAATGGAAGAAGCCGGCCAGCTTGTTGGTACGCGGCGCGGACGGCTCCACTTCGGTGAACTCGATCAGCGTCTCTTCGGCGGCAGTGAACACGTTGTCCGGAGCCTGCTTGCGCGCGGTGAGCGGGTTGGAATCCGGATGCTGCGCCGCGAAGGCCAGCATCTCCGTGCCGAGGCTCGCCGGCGAATCGGTCACCGCCAAGCCCTGCAGGTAGGCCTTGCCGGTGCTGGCGAACTTGGGCGCGATCTCGATGCTGGTGAACAGCTTCTGCTTGAGCACATTGACCATGTTGACCAGGTCATCGGTCGGCTCGACCTGTGCGAACAGCGCGAGCTTCTTCTCGCCGCCAATGTCCACCTCGGCGGCGTCCACCGACACCACGGTGCCGTAGGCACGGAAGGGACTTTCCGGCAGCAGACTGCGCATGTGCTCCACCCAGATGCGGGCGGTGTATACATCGGTGTTGTAGCCAGCGGCCATCTCTTCGATGTGCTGGCGTTCGATGGTGCGGCCATCGGACGTTGCGCCCTCGACCGCGACGCGGAAGCGCTTGGAACGGTACTTCTTGGTTTTTTCGGCCATGTCGCCCTCTGCATGAGTCGTGGCGCATCAGATGTCGATGCGATGACTCATGTTCGGCACAGCGCGAAATTGCGGCAACGAGACCGACTTGTAACCAACTGATCTACCGGGGCTTTTGGTGTCGCGCGAAGCGGGGCGCCTTCAACCTTGCTGCAGTGAATACCGCCGTCGCGCTACCGCAGACCGATCCCCGTCGCCAAGCCAAATTCCTGTACTGGATGGGCTGGCGCGTGTGTGACATCGCCGAGGCGACCGGCGAGAAGGAAAAGACGATACACAGCTGGAAGGCGCGTGACGAGTGGGATCGCGCTGACAATGTCGAACGCATCGGCGGCGCGCTCGAGGCGCGGTTGGTGATGTTGATCATGAAGCCGGAGAAGACCGGCGGGGACTTCAAAGAGATCGATCTGCTGCACCGCCAGTTGGAGCGGCAGGCCCGCATCCAGCGATACCAGGGCGGCGGCAACGAGGCTGACCTGAACCCGGCGGTCGCCAATCGCAACAGCGGCCCCAAGAAGAAGGTCCGCAAGAACGAGTTCAGCGAGGAAGAGATCGAGCGCCTGCAGCAGGCCTTCCTCGACGGCTGCTTTGACTACCAGCGCGACTGGTACCGCGCCGGCAATCAGCGCACCCGCATCATCCTCAAATCCCGTCAGATCGGCGCCACCTACTACTTCGCCCGCGAAGCGCTGATCGATGCGCTGACCACGGGCCGCAATCAGATCTTCCTGAGCGCCTCCAAGAGCCAGGCGCACATCTTCCTCGGCTACATGCGCGGCTTCGTGCGGGAGGTGCTCGACCGCGATCTGACCGGCGACCCGATCACCCTCGCCAACGGCGCTGAACTGTTCTTCCTCGGCACCAACGCCCGGACCGCGCAGGGCTACCACGGCAACTTCTATTTCGATGAGTTCTTCTGGACCTACGGGTTCAACCAGCTGAACAAGGTCGCCAGCGGCATGGCGATGCACAAGAAGTGGCGCAAGACCTACTTCAGCACACCGTCCACCATGGCGCACGAGGCCTTCGATTTCTGGACCGGCGAACGGCACAACAAGGGCCGCCCGGTATCCCAGCACCTCAACATCGACGTGACCCACGACCGCCTGCAAGGCGGCAAGCTGTGCGAGGACGCGATCTGGCGCCAGATCGTCACCGTCCTCGATGCCAACGGCCGCGGCTGTGACCTGTTCGACATCGAGGAGCTCCGCCGCGACTACAGCGCCGAGGAATTCGCCAACTTGCTGATGTGCGAGTTCGTGGACGACAGCGCCAGCGTCTTTCCGCTGACCATGCTGCAGCCGTGCATGGTCGACAGCTGGGTGACTTGGGCGGCGGACTACAAGCCGCTCGCGATCCGTCCCTATGGTGACCGCCCGGTGTGGGTCGGCTATGACCCGGCCGAGAGCGGCGACAGTGCCGGCCTCGTCGTCCTGGCACCGCCGCAGGAGCCGGGCGGCAAGTTCCGGGTGCTGGAGCGCCATCAGTTCCGAGGGATGGACTTCGGCGGGCAGGCCGAATTCATCCGCAAGATCACCCAGCGCTATTGGGTGACGTACATCGGCATCGACACCACGGGCATGGGCACCGGCGTGGCCCAGCTCGTCCGACAGTTCTTCCCCGGCGTGGTGACCTTCAGCTACTCGCCCGAGGTCAAGACACGGCTGGTGCTCAAGGCATTCGACGTGATCAAGAACGAACGGCTGGAATACGACGCCGGCTGGACTGACTTCACCCAGTCCCTGATGGCCATCCAGAAGACGATGACCGCCAGCGGCCGCCAGATCACCTACACCGCAGGGCGCTCGCGCGTGACCGGCCACGCAGACCTGGCGTGGGCGGTGATGCACGCCCTGCAGAACGAACCCCTTGAGGGCGGCATGGCCGCCAGCAGCACCATGGAGATTTACTGATGAACGACAGTGCACAGACGCTGCCGCAGGCCTCGGCCGGCCGGATGGAGGCCTTCACCTTTGGCGACCCCACACCGGTGCTGGAGACGCGCGGCATCATGGACTACCTGGACTGCTGGCAGAACGGGCGCTTCTACGAGCCGCCGGTGGATCTGAACGGCCTGTCCCGCACCACCAAGGCGAACCCGTATCTGCAGAGCGGCCTGACCTTGAAGCGCAACATGCTGGTGCGCCAGTTCGAGCCGCATGCGCTGCTGTCGCGCTCGCAGTTCGCCCAGCTGGCCTTGGACTTCATCACCTTTGGCATGGCCTACGTAGAGCGCCGGCAGGCGCTGTCCGGTGCAACGCACAGCCTGTCGGTGCCGATGGCGCAGTACGCCCGGCGCGGCGTGGAGGAGGGCGAGTTCTTCCAAGTCAGGGCAGGGCGCGTTGAGCACGAGTTCAAGCCGGGCTCGGTGTATCAGCTGCGCGAGGTGGACGTTGACCAGGAGATCTACGGCATCCCCGAATGGATGCCCGCCGTGCAGGCTGCGCTGCTCAACGAATCGGCCACGCTGTTCCGCCGCAAGTATTACAACAACGGCTCCCATGCCGGTTTCATCCTGTACCTCAATGATGCCCAGGTCGCCGACGCCGACGTGGCCGCGCTTCGCGAGGCGCTGAAGTCGGCGCGTGGCCCGGGCAACTTCCGCAACCTGTTCCTGCACTCGCCCAACGGCAAGAAGGACGGCGTGCAGCTGATCCCCGTCAGCGAGGTGGCCGCCAAGGACGAATTCAACAGCATCAAGAGCACCACCCGCGACGACATGCTCGCCGCGCTGCGGGTGCCACCGCAGCTGCTGGGGATCGTGCCCCAGAACAGTGGCGGGTTCGGTTCCATCCGCGATGCGGCGGCCGTATGGGCCGCGCTGGAGCTGGAACCACTGCAGACCCGCATGCTGGCCATCAATGAATGGCTGGGCGTTGAGGTGATCCGCTTCAGCGCGTTCGACCTGGGCGCGGCATCCAAGTGACCGTCGTGCTCATCAACCTGCGCTGCGGCGACTGCGCCCGCTTGCTGGCCCGCGCGGCGGGCACCTATGACCTGCAGATTAAGTGCACCCGCTGCGGTGTGCTCAACCACATGAAGGCCGAGAGCCTCCCCACGGATCGCCGCGAGCGACTCAATGAAGGCTCTTCTCATGACCAACCAACTGATCCACGGCGACGCCCTGACCATCCTGCCGACCCTGCCGGCCGCCAGCTTCGACGCCCTCATCACTGATCCGCCCTATGCCAGCGGCGGTACGCATGCCGCCGCGCGTAAGGTTTCGCCGGCCACCAAGTACGGCTGCCACGCCCACGAGGACTTCGCCGGGGACGAACGCGACCAGCGCTCCCATTTGGCATGGATGCGGCTCTGGCTCGCCGAGTGCTCCCGCGTGCTGAAGGAGGGCGCACCGGTGTTGCTGTTCACCGACTGGCGGCAGCTGCCACTCACGACCGATGCCCTGCAGTGCGCGGGCTTCACGTGGCGCGGCATCGCCGTATGGGACAAAACTGAGGGCGTGCGGCCGCAGCTGGGGCGCTTCCGCAACCAAGCCGAGTACGTGGTCTGGGGCAGCAAGGGCAACATGCCCGTGAAGCGCCGAGCGCCCGTACTGCCTGGCGTGGTGCGAGAGAGCGTGCGCAAGGCGGACAAACACCATCTGACCGGCAAGCCAACCGACCTGATGCGGCAGCTGGTCCGCATCTGCGAAGAGGGCGGCCATATCCTCGATCCATTTGCCGGCTCGGGCACTACGCTGGTGGCGGCCGGCCTTGAAGGCTACAGCTGGACGGGGATCGAGATGACCGGCCATTATCACGACGTAGCTCGCTCCCGGCTGCTTGGCCGCTAACCACGCCAATCACAGCGTCCAGCACAAGCCGCCTACGGGCGGCTTTCTAATGGCCGGCTGTCTCGCCTGTGGTCCAGACGCTGGCCGGGGAGTGGCGCACCGCTCAGGCCCTAGCCCGGGCTAATACCGCCTGCTTTTACCGCCTGCTTGTTGATGCGAGCGCGGACGGGCATGTGGCAAGACGGGCAGATATGAACTCCAAGCATACGCGTACGCTCGAATGGCACGTTGGCCCCGCAGGGACAGGTCAGCATCTGTCCTGGAACCGGTGAGATGACGTTCGGCACGTTAGGGTTCGCGGTGTATACCGCGTTACAAGCCTTGTTCGCGCAATTGATCTGAGATTCGCCCCGCTGATGTATCGGACCGATCACCAGGGTTGAACCGCACTGGCACTCCGTAGCTGCGATGTTGTTGAGCCCAGCGATCAATGTTGAGTCCGCTACCTGGTCAAGTATCGCGAACACCTTTTCCAGCTTTTCCAGTTTCGGGTAGAGGTTGTTGGCGGTTTTATCAAGGTGTAGAAATGAGCCGAGCGTGCTATATACCCGGCCGAATTGTTTCCATGGGATGCGGTAGGCATTCCCGATGACGAGAAATTCCAGCCCTTGAACCCAGCTATTTGGCTCATCGCCAAGTCGTTCGGTGAGGTCTGCTGGTGGATCCACCGCGATTGAAAATTCCGCGGTCTGATCACTGAGTTCATCGAACAGCGCGAGGGTCCTGATGATTCTGCTCGGATTCCACTCCTTCGAAAGCTGGGAGCGGATCTGCTCGTTGTAGGTTGACAGTTGCCGATATGCCACAGCTTCCATGCAAAACCGCAGCTCCAGAGCAGCATAGATGAGACCTTGTTCCCCGCCTCCAGATGCGTGGTCGCGTGCCATTTGAATCCGTTTTCGTATGCCGTAGATATCTTTCACGGTGATGGTGCCATCGGTATCTGGTCTCGATAATTGCGAGAGATTGTCATCTTGGTTCAGCGTGTCGAACCCGCCAAATGAAGACGTGACTACTCTCACTGCAGTGTTATGGCCCTACTGGGGAAGCGGGGATTAAGCGCGAGCGAGTCCTTTCCTCTTCACTGTGCTTATACCAACGGTGCCACTGCATAGCGCGGATATGCGTTTCACAAAAACGCTTGCGTCGAGAAAGTAGTTGGGGTAAGTGCGTCGTAACTGGTCGACGCTGCCACCAGCAACCAATACCGCATCTAGCGGCTCGCCTGAGGCTGTTCTGACCTCAACGGCTGCGTAGGCTGCAGTGGCGTCAGCGAGCTCGCTAGCGGCAAAGGACTTGATTTGAAGATCAAAGCGATCAGTATCGAGCACAACAAGATGGTAGCTTGAGACGTTTCGGCCGATGCGCTGAATCTTATCCGCTGCAACACTGAAGCCACGCAGCTTCAGTATTACGTTCAGTGCGCCCTCGACTGTGCGTAGCCGATCAACGATTTCTGAGAAGGCCTCACCTCTGAGCGCCAAGGGCATGGGCGTACCTTCCATAGCGGCGAAGGCAGCGCTGGCGAGCAAGAAGAATTCTGCCCATTGTGGAGTTGGCCGGCCAGCCTTGATCGCTTGGTTGGCAAAAGTGTCGACGGTTTCCACCGCGGTCGCCCACGCATGCTGGAGCCTTGTGCGCAGCTGAAGCTCGACATGCAGCCCGTCATAGGCTGGTGCCTTGGCATTCTTGTATCGGTAGATCAGGTGAATGCTTCGATACCCATCATCCTTCGGGTCTTGCACGTAGTCGTGCTGACTGCGCAGCTCATGAGGAAAGCTAGTGTTATCAACATATGCGCTGCGAATATTCCGCAGTGCTGCTGGAGTTGGCACTACTGCTCGCAAGCCTGCGATGTCCTGCATGCGCGAAAGATCCATAGCTCTAAAGCGTTGAAGCTTGCCTGCAATAGATGGCAGACGCTTGAGGCGCTGGCCTACAGGAGCACTTGTCGCATCGAGGCCAAGGGCCTTGAGCTTATGCCGCAACGTAGCTTGGAACGTGTTGAGCGGATACGCATGTGCGGATCGCCAGTTGGTGATGATCGGCATCGCTGCAGCAACGGCTGCGGGGTCGAGGGGGTTTTGACGCAAAGCGTTGCCCGCTCGATCAACCTGACCTTTTGTGTAACCAGGTACTGCGAATGCCATGGTCGCCTCCTTTCGTGTGAGCAGATGGTACCCGCGCGCAACCACGCCTGCACTACCGTGAGCTGGCAGACCGTTGCACCCCGGGCCGTCTCCGTCGCAGTTGCTGAGCGTCTGCGAAGCCGGGCAGGCGCTTTGCCAAGGGGATGGTTCAAGACGGGGTGGTCAGTCGCCCAAAGCGGTGCCCTCCTATTTTGAGGAAGCACCAGGCGTGACCAATCCCGACCGCCTTGGCGCGCACACTCGTCTCCCCGCCACGCCTGCGCACTTCACGAGGTGCTTCTTCTGCACCCGTCGCCCAGGTCTGGGCCATTCGGCAATCGGTTGCTGGCAGCCAAGGGCACCACTCCCAAGGCTTCCATGGTGGGCATTGGAATACCGAGGGTCGTGTTGACCTGATACAGCTGCCAATAGGCTTGCCGGCGTTCGTCTTCGTTGGTGGCTACGCTCAATGCTCGTGAAGCTTTGTAGGCCTGCTCGTGGAGCATGAGCTTGTCTTTGATGCGCAGGCCCTTGGCGAACGCCAGATCCTCTGCCAAGGGCGGCACATAAGGTTGGCGCAGTCTGGCTTCCATCACGTTGAACGCCGAGATATAGGCCAGCTTGAAGGTGAGCGCCTGCTTGCCCGTGAAGCCCATGGCCAACAGCGCAAACCCGTCACGGCTTAGGTTGTAGATCGGGTCGCGTCGGACGGCACCACTCCCGATGCTGACCTCCACCTCTGCCGCCTCGAATAGATCCTTGAGGACCATCAGCCCAATTTTGGGCTGATGGTCCTCATCATCCCGTTGGTCTTCTACGTCCGCGTGGTCCTCCAAATGAATGTGCTCTCTCAAGTCGCTCAACAGGCCCTCTATGGCCCGCAGTACATGACTGTGGCGCTTGTCGAAGAACGCAGCCACGTCCGTGCTGGTGGTGAAAGCACTGCCGGTGGGTGACACCCGGACAACCGGGATGGGGGGCTGATCGGTGATAGTCATGCCCGCATTTTGCCCTCTGCTCCTGGCGCGCGCACTCGTCTCCCCGCCACGCCTGCGCTCTTCGTACCCCCTTTTTTCTGCAGCCCCTCAGCTACCAGCGGGACCCGCCCCGTACGGCTTCAGGTGCTCTGCGGAGCCGAACGTGATCCCTGCGAAACCCTGCGCAGGGACCACGCCCTCGGCATAGCACGGCCGCCGTGGCGGCTCCTTTGCTCATGATGCAGTTTTTCGGGATGCCCATCGGGAAGTGGTAATCCGCCAGTAAAGCTGAACTAGAGCGCCTGATGCCCTAGTGCCCCAAGGACTTCAGCCATTACCTTTGGGAGTGACAGTGGGTGATTTCGACAACCCATTTTAGTTATGTGTTTGATTTGTAATGGCTATTTGTGTCTTTGCAGTTACCCTCCGAAAAGGTAACAGAATTACCTTGTCGTCCATCTATTGTTACCTTCTAAAAATGCAAGCAAGTAGTTGATATATAAGCAGTATCTGCCTGTGCATGGCGGCGTGTTACCGAAATCACCATCTTCCGATGGGCAAACATTGAACTGCCTTTAACGAGCGTGAGAAGGGTCCCATGGGCTCACATTGCTGCTATCTCGCCGCCGCCACAGCATCTCTCGGCGCGGCCACGTCACGGCGTCCAGGGCGTCGGCCGACGCGCGACATCAAATGCCTGACACTGCCACGCGGCGATGCCCGATGGACTGCGCATGAGGGGTGAAGCAATCTGGGGACGTCGGATCCGGGGCCACTGGCCGCTCACCCCGGGGGCGCTTGAGCAGCGCCTTGCCGACACTATCGGTCGCAACCTGTGAGACATGCAGCCGTAAGCTGCAGGCATGATCACCCCTGATGGCTATCTAGGATTCGCACCATTAGATCCGCCCGCTGGGTGGCTGCAGCGCGGTGACTGGTGGGGTCTCCTGTGGAATGGCCGAGCGGTTGCCTCAGTCACGCCGGCGCCAGGTGGTGCCCGGGTGATCCTCGATGCGCGGAAGCTATGGCAGGTCAAGGAAGTGCGCGCGGCCAGCGTTGAGCAGGGCCGTCGGTATGCCGAACGGTGGTGTGCCGTCAGGATGTTTCCAGAACTCCCCCTGAGGGAAGGAGTTGCAAGACTCACCCGCGCCTTGCCGCTAGGAGACCGGGAAAAATCAAAAATCGGCCATGAGTAGCAATGGTTCCACGGTCGTGGATCGGGAAAATTGATGGAGCTAAGTCATTGATCGTCAAGGTGGAACCTGTAAGCCTTTTAATCTTTTGGTCGATGGTTCGAATCCATCACGGCCCACCAATTGCATCGATGATCAAGGCGACCGCGAGGTCGCCTTTTTCATGCGCGGTGCTGGCGTGACCACAACCGCCCGTTGACCCGGCAGCTGTCTGCCTCTGACAGCCCGTCGCGAGAATCCCTGACCCAGGTTGAGGCAGTGACTGATGCCCGCCCGTCGTCTACACGCGCACGCTGACCGCACTGACCTTGAGCACGGCACGATGCCATTCCGCACGAGGCAGCACCGTCACCCGGTCGACACGGCACGACGCAATGACGTTGCTGGTGGAACTTCTGCAGGCGGCGCTCGTCTTCGCCGGTGTGCTGGGCGTGGCGACAGGGGTGCAGCGCGGCTGGCGCTGGCGGGTGCGCAGGGGTAGTGGGGCATCGGCAGCCGGAAACGGGCGGCGGCGGCAGTGACCACGGCACCGCCGGGGCCGGACTCAATGCATCCCGATGTCGCCGGTGAGCGTATCCACCACGCGCTGCGCCCGTGCCCGCGCGCTTTCTCCACTGCGCGGAATGACAGGCAGGTCCGGGGTGATGCCGGCAACTTCGTCGCTGCCATCGGCACGCAGGCGTACGCAGTTCGGCACGCGCACGCGCAGGTGCGAATGGGGGAGTTGAGGCGGTGCCTCTGCGCTCATGAAGCCACAGCCATAGCCACCGCTGCGCGTACCGACCACGCGGGCGATGTGGTTGTCCTGCATGCGCGCGGCAAACATCTCGGCCGAGGAGGCAGTCTTTCCATTGGTCAACACATACACCGGACCCTTCCACGCGCCCCAGTGCTCGCGCAGATCCTGGGCCCAGTCCAGGCGGTGGG